>OBYG01000541.1_pt1 | contig 30968 bp, 22 predicted proteins | sample 1538201 | NCBI WGS metagenome assembly OBYG01 (sample SAMEA2580177, study PRJEB22360) | human gut metagenome | biome: human gut; feature: human-associated habitat; material: faeces | place: Denmark | collected 2008/2010 | reverse complement strand
ACATAGAAAAGAAGAAATAGAGAACCGCCATATTAAACGGACCTCCCCCAATCCCCAAAAAGGTGCCAAGCATGCCCAATCCCAAGCCGATTATGATACATAACAAAGGATTGCGTACACGATACATGGGTAAACGTTGTTTATTCAGGGTATAAAATAGTGTTGCCAAGGTTGCTGTAAACAACAATCCTGCCTGCACACCTCCCGCTGTCTCTGCATCGGCAAACAATGCCGCAACGAAGGTAAAAAGCTGCTTTCCTGCCAAGCCGCCTATAGCAGCACCGAGCGCTAAAGGTGTGGAAACTGACAAGTTGATCGCAGATTCCCGACGAATCAGTGATTTTCCGACCGACCAACAGGTCATTCCTAACACGGTCACCCCCGACAGGAAATTGATTGCAGAAATGCTCAAAACCCCTACGGCATCCAACACTGGTTTGATAATTACCCCCCCACCCATACCGCAGATCTTACCAATGATACATGCCAAAAAGGCAATCAGAAAACAAACATAGTACAAACAATACGCCTCCTGTTTGGTTACAAAAATGCCGTCTTCTGTTAAAGACGGCATTTCCTTTCATCAATAATACCAATGGCCGAATGCCTTACGGCATCAATCCCAGTCGGATATACTGCTCCTGCGGGCTGTCATGCCGCCGCATTGCCCGCGATAATTTTTCACACATTTCCTGTTCCAACGTCGGATCACAGATCGGATGTTCCTGATGCGGATCATTTTGCAAGTCAAACAACAGATTTTGCGCAATTACTGTGTACCGTGCTTCAAAATTTTGCGAATCATTACCGAATTTTGTAATCGTATTGGGAATACGGAATACCGGATAATTGGTATAAGACAAAAATGGGCCCGCTTCAATCTTGGAGACATCAGTCAGATGGTCGTAATCCCAATAATGGCAGATCGTACTGGGCATAGCCGTATAAATTGAAAGCGGTTGATTATCCGGCCGTATAGCCGAGCGGAAATAGGTATACCGGCCATCACAAATGTTAACCTGGCGACCAAACATGCCATAAATTACCGACTCACGAATCTGCTCCTGTTCTCCCCGAATGAGCGGCAGCAGGCTACTGCCATGCAACGGGTGACGGCAGTCCCCTTGTCCAATACCAAAGAAATCCAGAATGGTCGGAAAGAGATCGATATTCTGCGTCAGGGCGTCACAACGTGTCTGACCCGTCATTCCCGGAAGCGAAATCATCAGTGGAATGTGATAAATCTCGTTATATGCCGGCATATAATTCTTCGCCATGAAATGATGCTCGCCCAGCATATGTCCATGGTCGGTTGTCAGAACGACCAGCGTATCTTCCCAGAGCTGATGGCGATCCAGCACATCCAACACCTTACCCAGCCAGCGGTCGCTCATGGTCACAAGCGTCGCATACCGCCGGCGTGCGTGTTCGATCGCCTCTGCGGTTGCCTGAGAATCGTCTGCATAATCCGGCCAATAATACAGCTTGTCCCGATATTCATCCGGATACAGGTCGATATCCTCATCCGGGAAGTCAAAAGGCTCGTGCGGATCAAAAGAGTCAACCATCAGGAACCAGTTGTCGTCCGCATGATGCTCTTCGATCCAATCTGCTGCATGACGCAGCGTTTTAGGCGATGGATAGTCAGCTTCTGTCGTGAACCGGGTTTTGTTGCGCCGATATTGGGATGCATCCTGTCCGTAATGCGCCCGCTCAGACAGCGGACCCAAATCGGATACCCAAACATCGGTTTCCTGTCCACGGATAAAATCCCATGACCCAAAATCAGTATGGTAATTCTCACCGCCCAAATGAAAATAATGGTAGTGATCGGTCGTCATATGACTGAACACACCATGTTTGCGCAAGACATAGGGTAGTGTGCAGTCAAACGGCTGCATTGGTGCCCATCCGCGCTCCAAAAAGTCTAAACGCCCGGTGAAAATATCGTGTCGAGCCGGCATACAGGGGGCAGAACCGACAAAATGCCGGTCAAACACACAGCTGCGGGCAGCCAGACGATCAATATTGGGTGTTTCCACCCAATCATTTCCGTAAGCCGGCAGAAAATGTCGGTTCAAGCTGTCCATCAGCACGACGATCGTTTTCATTCCAACGCCTCCTATCGAATGTTTCTTGCAGCCGCACAGGCGGTGCACCAGGTTTTCTGCACAGGCGGATAGGGATCTAATGTATACATCAGCCGCAGACGTGCTTCTTCTACCGCTTCACGGTAATCCGGATCATGTATGCGGTTGACGGTCTCATGAAAATCGATTGTGAGGTCATAAAACTCCTCATACGGTAACTGACCCGCTTCATAACCCAGATATTTGATATATTTACTCTGCTCAGTGACAATTGCCTGCCAGGCATTTGTACGCCGTCCGTCCGCGCCGCGTTTTTGCAGCAGCACATCCCAATCCTGGCCGGGTACACGCTCCTCGGTAAAATCGCTCTCGCAGAAACAAAAATCTCGACACTTGATTGCTCGTCCCTGTAAAACTGGGAGTAATGATCGACTGGGAATCCGATCATTATAGGCAGGCCACGTGCGACTAAGCGCCTGCTCGGGTTCCAGCCCGGCGTAGTCCAAGATGGTTGCCGCCACATCAGACAGTTCCACCGGATATCGGCACGATCCTATAGGCTGCATACCGGGCAGATAGGCCGCCAGCGGTATATGTACTGAGGATTCCCACGGCACCCCCTTCTGGATCCGGTAGTGATCGCCCAACATGTCTCCATGATCTGACGTGAACAGAATCAGCGTATTCTGCGCCATTCCGCGCGCTTCCAGAACTTCCATGACTGCACCAACCTGATCGTCGATCAACCGGATCATGGCCTTCGCGGAGCGCCGCTGACGGTACAGCTGCTCTTTTTGTTCGTCTGTGATCGTCTGACCCTCGGACAGGATAAAATCATCGCTCCGCTCAAGCGGAATCTGATCCAAATAACGCTGCGGAGCATCATAAGGCTTATGCGGTCCACAAAAAGAAACCATCATATAAAACGGCTGATCGACTGGATGTGCTCGGAGTTTTTCACAAGCAATACGCCCGGTCACAACATCGACATAGTCTTCTTCAGCAAATGGCCACGGATTTGCCTTGTCGTAATTGTGATCGGGCGTATCACCGTTCCTGCCGCCCGAAGATTCATAAAAATCACGCACCTGCGACAGTAATCCTTTTTGATTCAGATAATCGGCATAAAAGCAGTAGTTGGAGATGACTTGCTGCTTACCTGCGGTTTCCCAGATAAAATCAAATCCGAACCGTTTTTGCTCGGCTTCCCCTGCCACTGGATCCATCCCACATCCGCGCGGTGTCGACCACGGATAAGTCTGCGTATAATGGAACTTACCAACGCCATAAGTCGTATATCCGGCTCCTTGCAGTGCCTGCATGAAAGTCGGAATCTGCGGGAAAAGATCGCCTGACATGGTGAGTGTTCCAATCTGTCTGGAATACCGTCCCGTAATGAGCGCCGTACGGGCAGGCGTACAAATCGGATTGGTCGTGTAACAACAGGTAAAATATGCGCCATTTTGAGCAATGCGGTCGATATTTGGTGTCGAAACCGTGCTGTGCTCTGCATAGCCTATATATTCTGCGCGCTGTTGGTCTGTCATGAATAACAGGATATTGCGCGGCATGATCCATCACCTGCTTTCCAGAAAAAAATCAAATTCCGAGTTTTTCCGAACGCATCACTGCGTCCGGAAAAACATCGAAAAGAAGAAAAAAGAGGAGAGAATAAGCGAATTACCACCATTTGATCAGATCGGTGACCTGATTGCGCAGCGCGACAAACTCTTCAGACACTACATCGCGCGGCAGCGGCAGCGGATTATCCAGAATGGTCTTAACCGAAGTCGGTTTGTTGGTCAGAACCATAATCTTTTGACTCAGATAAACGGCTTCTTCAATGTTGTGTGTAATAAACAGTACCGTGGTTCCGGTCTTCTTCCACAGCTTGATCAGCTCATCTTCCAGCTTGAAGCGCAAGTCAATATCAAGCTGTCCATACGGCTCGTCCATCAGCAAAAGTTCGGGTTTTGTCGCAAATGCACGTGCAATCGCAACGCGCTGCAGCATACTGATCGAAAGCTGACTTGGATAATAATCACGGAATTTCGTCAATCCGACAATATCCAGCATTTCTTCCACATTGGCATCCGCCTCTGCCTTGGAAACCTTTTTTATCTCCAGACCAAAACGAATATTCTGCTCTACCGTGAGCCACGGGAATGAGGAGTACTCCTGAAAGATATAGGAGATATTCTGCGTTTTTGGATTGACCGGAATACCGTTGACTAAAATATCACCCGCAGTTGGCTCATAGAGTCGGGTCAGGCTATTGAGAAAGGTGGTCTTGCCGCAGCCGGTCGGACCGACGATGCACAGGAACTCACCTTCCTGCACCTCAAAGTTCAGATCGTTCAGTACCAACAGGTCGCCAAACTTTTTGGTCAGGTGCTGTACCTTGACTTTGGGTTCACGATTTGCCATGTTTGACGCCTCCTCGTTACAGTGTGTGATCGACGACCGCGTCAATTTCGCGGCGCAGCCGCAGAAATTCCGGGTCAGTATAGTTACGCGGACGAGGCAGTGTAATCTCATACTCCGCCTTAATACCGGTCGGACAGTTACGCAGAACTAAAATACGGTCAGCCAGATAAACTGCTTCCTCAATGTTATTCGTGACAAAAATGATCGTGCGTTTTTCTGCCTGCCAGATACGGGTCAACTCGTCCTGCATGAGGTAACGTGTCTGCGCATCCAGATGGCCGAACGGCTCATCAAGCAGCATAACGATCGGCTCGTTGCAGTATGCACGGGCAATACCGACGCGCTGCTGCATGCCGCCCGAAATCTTGACCGGGAACGAATTTTCAAACCCTTGTAAACCTACCAGATCAATATAGTGCTGCGCTTTTTTAAGGCGCTCCTCCTTCTTGACACCGCGCACTTTCGGACCATACTGCACGTTATCCATAACCGTCAACCACGGAAACAGTGCTGTGTTTTGAAAAACCATACCGCGTTCCGGTCCTGGACCTTCAATGGGCTTTCCCTGACAGAGCAGTTCACCTGCCGTCGGTTTTTCAAAGCCTGCGATCATGTTCAAAATCGTGCTCTTTCCGCACTGTCCCGGTCCAAACAATACTAAAAATTCATTTTCTCGCACCTTGATATTCAGATCCCCTACGACCTGATATTCACCCGCATCGGGCTTATGGAACGATTTATCTACATGGCGGAACTCGATCAGCGGTTCACCACTTACTTGCCTCTGACTGTCCATGCGCATAGCTTAGACTCCACTCCTCTCATAATCGATGTGATGAGCAGGCCGGTGAGCGCGATGGCTACGATACCGACCATGATCTGGGTCATATTACCGGTCTCCTGTCCACTGATAATCAGCCAGCCGACACCCTCCGACGAGCGAATCATCTCCGCCGCAACGATGGTCGCCCAAGCAGAACCCAGCGCAACTTGCAGACCAGAGAAAATATAGGGCACGGTTGTAGGTAGGACGATGGTAGTAAAGAGCTGGTTATCCTTCGCCCCCAACATCCTCGCAGCACGAACCAATGTCTCGTCAACCGAGTGTACGCCGTTATAAGTGGTAATCGCGATCGTAAAGAAGCAGGCCAGGAAAATCAGGAAATACTTGGAACTCTCCTCAAATCCAAACCAAATGATTGAAAGCGGGATCCACGCAATAGGCGGAATGGGACGAAGCATCTGGATATACGGCATTAAAATCGCGTCTGCAATCTTATACCAACCCATCAGAATACCGACCAGCACACCTAACAAGCTGCCGATAGCATAAGGGATCAACATACGGCGCAGACTGACCAGAATGTGCATAGTCATAGACTTGGTACCAATAGGTTCTACAAAGGCCATAAAAAAGCCTGTAAATACAGTGATCGGATCAGGCATTACCTTTCCGAGCGTGGTCAGCTTGACCGCCATATACCAAATACACAAAAACGCAAAGATGCCGAGCATGCCATAAAGAAAACGCTTCTTTTGTTCGGTCATGCCTGTCGACCTCCCTTCACCATCTTACTACCGATAAACTGGATGATATACGACAAAATCGCACCTGTGATTGCAATGACGACCATACCAACGATGACAATATCCAGTCGGAACATGCCGCGTGCCTGCTGAATCATAAAACCAAGTCCACGGGTAGAAGCCAGCAGCTCAGCTGCAACGAGCGTAGTCCAAGCCGAACCCAGAGCAACATCCAGACCAGTAAAAATCATAGGCAAGGCCGAAGGAATCGCGACCTTGGTCAACAGCTCCCAGTTGGAAGCACCGAAGGTTTGGCCAACCCAAAGATGTACTGTTTTGGTCTGCTTGATACCTGAATAGCTGTTAATGACCATTGCAACCATGGCGGCAATAAAAATGACAAGCGCCTTGGACAAGAAGCCGATGCCAACCAGAGTGACCATGACCGAAGTCCAGGCGATACCCGGAATGGTGCGAACCAAGTCAAATACCGGACGCACGAGCATGTCGACCTTGTCATTCCACGCCATGAAGATACCGAGCGGAATACCAATGATCGCACCAATCAGATAACCGCCCAGTGCAACCTGGAGACTGGCAACCAGATGCTGAAGCAGTGTCGCACCGTCGGGTTTAATCTCATACCACTTTTTAATAAAGGTCTGCGCTACCTTGACCGGACTAGGCAAAACATTGGATCGGAAGATTCCCAGTCCTTCTGTAACAAGCCACCAGATAAAGACGCCGACACAGATAGAAAGGATACTGATCAGCATATATTTATTGAACTGTAATTTCTTTTTCCTCTGCATATTCTCATCTCCTATTCTTTCTAAAACCAGGAAAACACGAAGAAAATCGGATTTTTGAGCGCAAAAAAGGGAGCTCATGGAGCATGAGCCCCCTTTTGGACAATCGTTGGGTGTTACGAGAGCGTAGCCGCGTTTACGGTGATGCCAAACGCATCCTGCAGCGGACCTACATTGATTGCTTCTTCAATGAGCGGCGTCTGATCTTCCTCAAGCGTACCGATCGAGGCAAAGAAGCTGCCAACCTTCAACGCGCCGGAACCAAGCTCGAAGTCCGGGGCGGTAAAGTCATCGGGTGTCAGGAAGGGACGCAGCTCTGCTTCCAGCTTCACGTCGTCTTCATCTGCCGGCTTACCGTTTTCAGAGTAATACTTCAACGAGAACTCATAACGCAGCTCAGGATTTGCCTCGAGCTCCTCAGCAGCCTTATACATGCCGCGCAGGAAAAGTACAACATCATCATAGCGGTTTTCGATGACATCCTTACGGGCCAGGAATCCATTGTTATAATCTGTACCAGTTGCCTGCTCGCAGTTTGCGATCTCTACCATGCCGTTTTCTTCCATCAGCTTGCAGTAATCGACATCGGTTGCAACAAAGATATCCCCTTCACCGGCAAAAATCGCCTGTGCTGCCGCTGCGCGATCCATATTCAGATACTCATAATCCACACCGGATACCAAACCAAACTGGTTGAAATAAGACGCGGCTGCCCAATGTTCCATTGTAGAAGTCGGTCCCAGTACGCGTGCACCACGTAGCGTATCTACACTACCGTACATTTCCGGCTTACCCTCGATCTCACCCTTATGCTCGAGGATCGGACTGCCCTCACGCGCATAAATTTTGACCGTAGATGAACCACAGTCGGACTCACCGATCCAGTCACACAGGCCAGACGCCATCGGATATACCGAGGCTAAACCATTGGACGCAACATCCAGCTGCTCTGCCGCCAGACCTTCATTCTCCGGCGCTCCGGTCGGGAATACAATCAGGTTAACATCCAGACCCAGCTCGTCAAAATACCCCTTCTCTTCGGCGTATACTGTAGGAACCGAAATAATGTTAGTCTGTACACCGACATTCAAGGTTTCGCCCGAAGCAGTGAACGTTCTTTCTCCGCCCTCACTAGTGGACTGCGCCTGACCATTATCGGTCTTTGCATCTGTCCCCTTGTCCCCGCAGGCGGTCAGGCTTGTAGCCATTACAGCAGCCAAAAACATTGCCGAGAATCTTTTCCATACCGGTGTCATAAGAAATACCTCCCTTTTGTTTGTCTTAAGTTTACAGGAAATACTGCCCAAAGTCTTTTGTAAAAATGACCTCGTTTTTCATATTTTTGACATAGTATCCGTTCTATTTCGCTTACGCGCCTCATTCGGCGTACAGCCGAACGAACGATGAAAAACCGTAGAAAAATAACTCATGTTACTCATTCCAATACTCAGTGCGACATCTGAAATACGCATATTGGTAGTTTCCAGCAGATGCTTTGCCTGCTTCATGCGTAGTCCGGTCAAATACTCCGAAAAATTAACGCCGACTTCCTTTTTAAACTGCCGGGAAAGATAATCACGATTGAGATAAACAAAGTCTGCAACTAAATTGAGAGAAATATCTTCCGCGTAATGAATACCGATATACTCAAGCGCCTTACGTATTGGCTCAGAATAGCGTTTATTACTTTGGCGCAACTGTTCCAGCGCATTCTGTACGCAGACACAAAATTCAGAAAAAGTTTTGCTATCTAAAATTTGCTCTTCCAACCGCTCGACAGACAGCCCACGCTTCTTTCGGATCCCGATCAGCACCTGAATCATCAGACTTTTGAGCAGCGATACCGATGGATACTGCCGCTGCGAAAAGGCAAGCAGCTTTTCAATTTCGATACATCCCTCTTCCACCGCTTCGTCTTCCATTTTGATGATCGCCCGCATGATGTATGGTTCCAACTGCGCCGCATTGGTATCAGTTCCCTGCATTTGCTCAGAACATTGATAAAAGCGCCGATCCCGATCCTGAAACGCTTCCCGAATCGCACGCGGCAAACTTTCCAAATGCTGGTGAACCATACTCAGTCCTGTCACGCCACGCAGTTGGCTTTCCACGGCGCGAAAGATTTCCGTGATCTGCTCAGCAGCCTTTGCAGACAAATTGAGAAGCAGTAGCATATCTTCGTTCTCATAGTCATAAAACAACTGATTTTCAAAGCCATCCGGCAGATTCCCCTGAACAAACTGCATATTATCTGCACAGTTGTGAAACAAAAACACCACAAATGTGCAGTCTTCCAAATAGATGTGATTTTCTCGTAAATCGCTCTCACATATAGATTGTTTCGCCACATCCTGTTCAATCAAATCACGCAAATATTTATTCCGACTGATATGGCTAGTCGCTCTCTTCGTGTTCTGCTCCTTATGGCTGATGCGTAAGTTATCGAACACCTCACGGAACAAAGCCGGATTCACTTCATTTTTCAAGATGTAATTGCTCGCCTGATTCTGAATTGCCGCGCGTGCGTACGCAAAATCATCGTGACAGGTGAGCATGATAACGTCCGTTGCAGGATATCGCGTTTTGATGATGCGCAGCAGCTCAATACCATCCATCTTAGGCATCGTAATATCAGTAAGTACTAAATCTATTGGCGCGTCTTCCAACTTTTTGAGCGCTTTTGTCCCCGATGTCACAGCATCGACAATCTCAACGAGCGGATCGGCAGCACGGATACACTGTACAATATATTGGCCAATGAGCGGCTCGTCGTCTACAACCAGGATCTTCATACCTATCCTCCCTGAAATGGCGTGGTCTGATCTTGGACAGCAGTCTTATAGTGATCCATCACGACTGTGATGGTTGTCGATTGCCCCAAGACACTCTGAACATATACATCTGAGCGACCACCGTAAATAATTTTCACGCGTTTACGCACGTTTTTTAAACCAATCCCGTGGTGTGTTTTACCCGATGTATAGTTCCACTGCTGAATCTGCTCCAATCGTTCGGGCGGTATACCCTCTCCATTATCGATGACCGTAACACATAGTGCGGCACCTTGAAAGCATAATCGCATACAAATCTCGCACTCTTCGTCCTTCTCGGCAAATCCATGAAAGAAAGAGTTGCCAATGATTGGCTGCAAAATCATGCGCGGCACCTGAATCTTCAGCACGGATTCTGGGATATCACAAATAAACCGTACTTCCTTTTCTGTACGACAATTCATAATCGAAATAAAGTTGCGGATCAGGTGGATCTCCTCTTCCAGTGACACAAACTGAATCTCTGGCGTAGATGGAATATGCAGCAAATCGGCCAGCTCATTCATCATTTGACTGGCTCGATCCACCTGTCCCAATGAAATCAGACTGCGTACCGCGAGCAGTGTATTGCTCAGAAAATGAGGATTGATCTGTGCTGACAAAAAATCATATTCGGTGCGCTGTTTTTCCTGTTCCCGTACCTGAATATCCCGGATAAGTCCTTGAATTCGGCAGATCATCGCATTGAATGTTGTGCTGAGCACAAATGTTTCTTCATATTCATCCCGTACTGGCAAGACATTTAAATTTTCACCCGTTACGCTACCGATCTGTTCTGAAAAGCCTGAAATCACGTTAGTGATCTTGCGCACACGGACATAAGCCAGCCCACCCGCGAGTATGCTGCCCGCCAGTACGGCCAACATACTATTGCGCAGCATAAGCAGACCATCAAAAAGCAAATCATTGATCTCCTGCTCCTCGACAAAGACCCAGCCACTGTCCGGATCCCGATAGTTCGCCAACATTACTTTTTCCTGTCCCCGGTTGATGATTTTATAAGAGTTATATCCGTATGAAGCAGCAAAAGCTCCCATGTCAGCCATCCAGTTACCTACACGCTGCAAATTGGTATGCGATACAATGATTCCGTTCTGATCAAGAATGTACACAGTCGCACCGTCACGCACGAGTTTCTGAAAGGCGCGAAACAGTGCTTCGTGAGATGAGGTGACCACAATTACACCGCAGGCCTTTCCGTCCTGTCCATAGATCGTTCGCCCGTAGGACAATCCATAACTGGCAATGTCTTCGGCATCTAAAAAACGCAAGTTCCAGCTTGTATCAGTCTCTCCACTATAATGTTTGATATACCAGTACGTTCTGGTCAACGAATTTAGATTTTTCATATCTTGATCGTTGGAAAAAACGCGCTTATCGTTCATGACGATATCGATAGTAAAATCCATTCCTATATGTGTAAAAAGTGTGGAACTGCTATCCAACTTTTGCTGAATCATTGCATCGGTCTGTGTATCAGGTGGTGCGATCAACATATCATAAAAATCTTCATACAGCATATCCATAACATTGACCATATTCGAACGATTCACCGTATTACTGTCACTGATCTGCTGCAAAACATCTACACGTGATCTTCCCTTTTCCATCACGATAAACTGATAAGTAAAGTACGTAGTGGCCAAAATCGCAATCGCCGCTGCCGCTAAAATACACAACAGACTGGTTGTAAAAACCGATTGAAAAATTGTATTCCGCTTACGTTTGTGCCCTTGATTTTGATGCATACCAATCGCCCCTTTGACACCCAAACCAAAAAAGTATAGATTTTACTTGTTAAATCTATTTTAACAAATCTATACCAAAATGCACATCTCTAAATTCTTCCAATTCAGAGATGTGCATTTCCAGTCAGTTCGATCGCAATCAGAACCCAAACACACGTTTAGATTCCCAAACGTACATATTGCTCTTCGGGCGCCTGGCAGGCCTGCATGCAAGCCTTCAGACGCGCGATATACCCAGCTTCAAGTACCACGTCACAAACAGGGTGTTCCTGCTCATAATCTTTCTCCAGATCGTATAGACAGGACTGTGCGTTTTGCTCAGCGCGCCGACTGTACTCCTGCGAAGGATTTTTAAAATCAATGATATCTGCCGGAATTTTATAGACCGGGTAATCGGTGTACGGCAGATGACCAAATTCGATCTTACTATAATCTTCTGGACGGATACAACCTACACCGAAATACTGTCGCAGTGTCGTCGGTGTGGCAGCATAAACATAGAGCGGCCGATTGGATACGTCCTTTGCCGCACGCATGTACACATATTTTCCGTCCGTGTAGTTCACACTCTTACCGAAATATCCATAAATGACACCATCGTGTACGGTATCGGTTTCTCCGGTCAGGGCAGGCATCAGATTTTTGCCGTGAATCGGATAGTGCATTTGCTCCATATCAACCTGATACTGATCCAGAATCGTCGGGAACAGATCAATATTCTGTGTCAGACCCGCAAAACGCTTGACTTTCGCCTTGGGATGCCAAATAACCAGCGGAATATGGAACACTTCGTTATAGGCTGGCATATAATTCTTGGCCATATAACCATGCTCGCCGAGCATATAGCCATGATCCGTTGTAAAGACAACCATTGTATCATCCCACATATTATGCCGATCAAGCACATCAAAGATTTTTCCGATATAATGATCTGTCATGGTCAACAGCGCTTTATAACGGACGTTCAGGTGGCGAGTTTCCTGATCGGTGAAAATATTTTTGCGATATTCCGGCCAATAACAGGGCTGCCCCTCGTAATCGTCCCCATCTTCCTCTCGATAGAGATCAATATACTTCTGCGGCACATCAAACGGTTCATGCGGGTCAAATCCTTCCACCCACAGCATGAAATTGTCTGCAGCCGCGTTGCGCTCGAGCCATTCAGCCGCATGGGTCATGGTCACCGGACTTGGATATTCATCCTCGTTGGCAAAGCGACTGTATGTTTCGTCATGCTCCTGCGAATAGATTCCCTTGTACCCTTCCGGACGTACCTGTGTCGGAATTCCTTCCGCGCAGGCCGGCATATGGATGGAATCAAACTCCTGTCCGCGAATGATTTCATTGGAAGTAAAATCATTCCAGTAATTCTCTCCGCCCACGTGTAGATAAAGATAATGGTCGGTCACCATATGGGTAAAGACATTTTTCGTACGTAGAAGTGCTGGCAACGTCTGATCAAATGGCTCGATTCCACCCCAAGGCTTTTCCAGAAAATTCAAACGGCCGGTCATGATATCACGCCGAGCGGGCATACACGGCGCAGAACCACACCAGTGTTGCTCAAACACCGTGCCGCGCTCGGCCAAACGGTCCAAATTCGGAGTATATGCCGGATGTTTGGAACCATACATCCGCAAAAAGCGTCGGTTCGTGCTGTCTGCAAGAATGAAAATCGTTTTCATACTGTCCCTCCTGAAATAAAATCGCGGTACATCGTCTCCAGCCCCAGCCGGACATACTGCTCGTCCGGGGCATCGTTCTGCCGCATTAGTGTCAACATTTCCTGAATCATATGCAGAGCGATTGCATCGTCCTGCATTGGTGCGCTCTGTTCCGGATCCTGCATGAGGTCAAAGAGCAAATCATGATTTTCCTCTGCTGCAACCGACATACAAGGATAGAAATCCTTTGGCATGGCAATCTTGAGTACACGGCATCCCTTTGTGAACGAAAACGGCTTAGCCAACTGTAAATCCTGCAATTCATCCGGCGCATACATCGCACGCTGATGCAAAGGTAATAGTGTATAATCAAACAGCGCGGTGCCCGGTCGGTCTGCACGCATATAGACATAGCGTCCATCAGTCACGCAGACATGTGCACCAAACATACCAAACAGCGCCGCACGACGAACCGGACAGTCTTGTGTGAGTGCATTATAGAGATCATGTCCCTGCATATCACACGGAGGCGCGATACCGAAGAAGCACAGCAATGTCGGGGCCAGATCAATGGTCTGTACCAATGCCTGTCGATGCACTCCTGCTTGTCCACATCGCGGATCCCATATAAACAACGGAATATGTGATAATTCTTCATAAAATGGCGGCCGATTCTTAGCCCACCAACCGTGTTCCCCGAGCAAAAATCCGTGATCGGTTGTGACGATCAGCATAGTATCATCCCATAAGCCATGCTGATCCATAAAATCTAACAGTTTGCCCAGATAATGGTCGCACTGCGACAACAGTGCACCATATTGCTTTTTACAGTGTTCCGCTGCTCCCAACGGTTCACTGACATGATCGTACGATGGCCAGTCAAAGGTCGGGCCATCATAACCGTCCTCATAAAGTACCTGATATTCCGGTTGTGTGAAAAACGGCTCATGCGGATCAAATGGTTCAATTTGTAAAAACCAGTTGTCTGCCGCGTGGTTCTCTTCTAAAAACGCATACGCATTCTCAAAAACCTGCGCGAGCGGCTGGTCAGCTTCACACCGGAAGTGCATCCGGTTAATTGTATCCTGCTTGCTGGCTTGTCCTAGGTGCGGCGCAAGCTCCAGTTGATCCACATGTGCTTTCCACGGGTCTCCCTCTTGTCCACGTACACACTCCCACGAGCTGTATCGCGTGTGATAGGTAGCACCACCATCTTCCCAGTAATGTTGATGATCTGAGATCAGATGCGTATACACACCATTTCGCTTGAGAATCTCCGGCATAGAATCATCAAATGGTTCCAACGGCCCCCAGCTTCGATGTAAAAAGTTATACCGGCCTGTATGCAGTTCCCGCCTCGCCGGCATACAGGGCATGGAGCCAACATAACACCGATCAAATTGTACCGTACGCTGCGCCAAACGTGCAAAATTGGGCGTAATCGTCCAGCTGCATCCATAAGGTGAAAGACAATGTCTATTCAGGGAATCAAACAGAACCAGAATTGCTTTCAAAATCTCACCTGCTTCCTACCCATGTATTGATTTTCCACGTCTCTTATATCAGCAAACATTCATATTTCATTGACTTTATCATAAAAGTTTTCTTTATAAAATACTTTCATTTATCTGACCTATTTTTTTCCTTTCTTGCGCTAATCATATCCATTTTCCTGCCTGTTATAATACAGAAAAAACATTAGGTTTTCCCTCAACTGTGGCTATCATCCAGCCGCCCGACATTAAATCTTTTATTTCTAAACAATTACTTTTTAAGTGTACGGTAGAAAACACATTCTCTCTCCGACTTTGACTTAGATTTGCAGGGTGGTAAATATCTTATCCATTGGTTTTCCTATATCCGATCTCTACATTGGCCAACCCGGCAAAAATGAGACCAGCGCATAGGAGGAATATACTCGGAAGCTCGAATTGTTTACTGGTCGTCCAAGAAGTCATAGCTCTGCTTTCGACCAACTAGATACAGGTATGGTGTATATCAGAGCAGAGAGCTGCCCATCTTGAAGGCCGATCGAGATATCGTGTCCCGCTCGCAACGCTTGAGGCAGCCGAAATCTTTTCGCATGGCCAGAAAGATTCTCACTCCAGAAGAAAATACGCATCGAAAACAGATCTGTGAACTGTTGCAGATGATAAACATCAGCAGCATAGAGAATGATGATCTGGAGACAGTACCAGCGAGCTGGCTTACAGCAAAGACAACAGCCGCAACGACCACAACAACAAGGCGCTGCATACGATAAGGTAGAATAAGTTTCGCAAAAATAAAAGACATGGTTCGCAGATCTCTGGTAGAATGAAGTTGCGACACAAACATTCGAAAGGAGACAGTAAACCATGTCCGAGAAAATTGTACAACTAAACGAGGCCGCAATCAAGAGCGAACTCAAGGAACTTGTGCGAGGCAGCGTAGAGGAAACCCTCAACGAATTGCTGGAAGCTGAAGCAGAGAAACTCACACAGGCTGGCCGGTATGAGCGCAATGAGCAGCGTCAGGGTTACCGTAGCGGACACTACAACCGTAATCTCACCACCACTTCCGGAGAAGTCACTCTCAAGGTGCCTAAACTCAAAGGAATCTCCTTTGAGACCGCCATCATTGAGCGGTATCGCCGCTGTGAAAGCAGCGTGGAAGAAGCTCTCATTGAGATGTATCTGGCAGGCGTATCCGTCCGGCGCGTGGAGGATATTACCGAGGCCTTGTGGGGCAGCAAGGTGTCGCCATCCACCATCAGTGAGCTGAACAAGAAAGCGTATGTCCGCATTGAGGATTGGAGAAACCGCCCTCTGCAAGGCGGACGGTATCCGTATGTCTATGTGGATGGAATCCACCTGCGCCGCAACTGGGGTGGAGAGTTTGAAAATGTAGCTATTCTGGTAGCCATTGCGGTCAACGAGGATGGCTACCGCGAGGTTCTTGGTGCAGCTGAGGGTATGAAAGAAGACAAGGCCAGTTGGGTCAATTTCTTTCAGTGGCTCCGCAGCCGTGGTCTGGACGGCGTTAAACTCATTGTTGGCGACAAGTGTCTTGGTATGCTGGAGGCTGTGGGAGAAGTGTTTCCTGAGGCCAAATACCAACGGTGTACCGTCCACTTCTACCGCAATATTTTCTCTATAACACCTCGCTCCAAGGTGAAGTTGGTGGCCAAGATGCTCAAAGCGATCCACGCTCAGGAGAGCAAGAAAGCTGCCCGGGAGAAGGCCAAAGCCGTGGTAGAAGAACTATGTGCTATGAAGTTGAAAGAGGCAGCTAAAAAGGTGGAGGACAGCATTGAGGAGACTCTGACCTACTGCGATTTCCCCAGTGAGCATTGGACTCGCATCCGGACCAATAATGTCATTGAGAGGCTGAACCGGGAGATCCGCCGCCGCACTCGTGTGGTAGGCAGTTTCCCGGACGGCAACTCTGCTCTGATGCTGGTCTGTGCACGGCTGCGCCATGTGGCCGGCACCCAATGGGGCAACAAGAAGTACATGAATATGAAGCACCTGGAGGCTGCCCTTGAGGATGCCTCCATTGCTGGCTGACTTCATTCAGAACAGAGTCTGCAAACCAATTTGCGCAAAACTCTTGACACTACCATGCTAAGAAATACATGCAATACATTCGGTCAACGCTCACATGAGCTGATGCAGAACCGAAATTCAACCTACAAAAAACGCGTAAATCGGAGTTTTCCGATTTACGCGTTTTCATTTTAATCTGCGATGCTTTCATCTTCCAGTGCGGCAAGCAGCGGCGATACCAGCTGCTTTTTACGGCTGACAACACCGGGCAGGGTGATCGAATCAACACCGCCGGGCTGCTGGAACGCAATCTGCACCAGTTCAGCAGCATTGTGTCCGACGAACAACAGCTCGGTTGTCTCTTCGATGATGTTAGTGAGCATGACAAACATCATGTTCAAGCCGGATTTTTCCAAGCTGCTGCGCATATAGTCGAGCATCTGCGGCTTGAGTTCGTGCAATTCTTCCTGATTGACGCTCGTAACCTGCGAGATTGCGATACGCTTGCTCTTGACCTGATAGGACTTGTAATCGATGTGGAAAATATCGTCCATCGAACGGCCAACCAGCTCGGAACCTGCGCGGAACATGGCAACTGCATGGGTGGGAATGTCAATGCCTGCAATCTTTGCGAGCTCTTCCGCTGTGTAGCGGTCGATCGGCGTACAGGTGGGCGAACGGAACATGAGCGTGTCCGACAGAATCGCCGAGCACAGCAGTCCGGCAATGGCCGGCTCGATCTCTACACGATTTTCGTGGTACAGCTGCGCGACGATGGTTGCCGTACAGCCAAGCGGCTGGTTGCGGAAGTAGATGGGATTGGTGGTTTCCAGCGCACCGATGCGGTGATGGTCGATGATCTCGGTGACCTGTGCCGCGTCGATACCCTCGACCGCCTGGTCGCGCTCGTTGTGGTCGACCATGATAACCTGCTGCTTCTCAACGTCCAGCAAGTTACGCTGGGAGACCATACCAATATACTTGCCGTCCTCGTCCAAAATCGGGTAGTAACGGATTCTCTTTTTGGAAACCGTCTTTTTGACATCCTCTACCAGATCACCCGGATGGAACGAAATGAGTCCATTTTTGCGCATAATGTGCGCAACCGGTACTGCCTGGTTGATGACCTTGGCACAGGTATATGTATCCATCGGGGTTGCAATCACGGCGCAGCCAGCGGCGACTGCCAGCTTTTTGATGGTTCGCGATACGCCAGCACCCAAACTGATGACAATACAGTCGGCGTTCATCTCGATCGAGCACAGCTGAGACTCGTATCGGTTACCCAGAATGACCAAATCGTGTTCGTTGATATGCTCCTCGAGCATGTCGGGATTGGCCGCACCGATTACAACACGGCCCTCCTCGAAACGGTTCTCGGCGGTGCCGACAACCAGTTCGCCACCCAGAACATCGACCAAGTTGTGATAGCTGGTCTTAGCTGCGGCCAGTGCATCCGCACCCAGATCTTCCATGTAAAATCGGGCGATGTCACTGAGCGTCAGCAGGCCTTGCAGGTGATTGTCTTCATCAACGATCGCGACTGTATGAATATTATTATTATTCATGTATTCCCATGCGCGGCGCAGGGACAGATCTGCACGGATACCGGGTACATCACGGTACTGCACATCGGACAGGCGCGGGTTGAGCGAAGCCAAATAACGCGGCGGCTCCACCTTGAAATGATCAAGGACAAACTTCGTTTCCGGGTTGATCTGCCCCGCACGGCAGGCAATATGCTCCTGACCGGTCAGAATCTGCTTTAAATGGGCGTAACAAATCGCAGAACAGATTGAATCAGTGTCCGGGTTTCTGTGCCCGATCACAAAGACTGATTTCATTTGCTCTCTAGCTCCTTTACAAACATGCATGTATAGCAAACGTCTACGATCCGGTTGCTGCGCACGTTCTTTTATTAGTATCATATCATAGACCCACCACAAGTTCAAACAAAAATGTTATATTTGTGGGTAATTTATTCAAAATTGCTCGCTTAATTCGATTTTTAGGCGAAATTCTTTGACAAATATTTAACCAACCATTCCTGTCAAAAGATGTGTAATAAAATACGTGAAATGATAGAAATACGTTTGACTCCCCTGTCATCCAAATCTGATGTATCGGGATGCCTGTTATTCTGCTTTCATCCTCTTTCATCCTCTCTCACCAAACTCGGTTTGCACCGGTACATCTATTTTCGTTTGTTCAAAAATCGGACAATTCCATGAAAATGTCAGTACAAAGCGGTACCAAACACTGCTATCCTTTATGGTATCGTGAGGAGGACTCCACAGCGAACAAAAAGGCCATCGGACTGCAAAATCCAATGGCATGAAGTCAAATATCCAGAACAGCGGTCGAAATCCAAGACAGATGCGCGCAATTGCGATTGCGCCGAGGTTACACGATCAAGGTTCTGTGTGGTCTTGCTGGGCGATAATTTGACGGAAGATTTCGCCGGAGAGCAACTCTTCCAAAATGGCAACAGTCGCGTCCGGGTCTTTCACCATGCCGTTTTTCATCCAATCGAGCAGCACACCGGACATTCCATGTGCATAAAACCTTGAAATCATCTTAATCTGCTGCGGGCTGAGCACCCGATCTCCGTTAGCATTGAATATAATATTCTGAACCAGATTCTCGTAGAACTCCATCAGGCAGTTGGATAGACTGTTTTGACCCTCAAAGCGCACTACATTCGTGTAAAACGTGCGGTTTTCCTGCATGTAATGACACAGCGCGCGCATGCCGCTGCCCCACCGCTCAATCGAAGCCGTGTCTCCGATGATTGGTGTGATTTCGGTGTGAAAAATCCAATTTATGACATCATACTTATCTTTAAAGTGATAGTAAAAGGTATTGTGGCTCATTTTGCAGTGCCGGGCGATATCGCCGATGGTAATGTCGGTGAAAGACTTGGTTTCCAACAGCTGCTTGCGTCCGCGCGCGATCATAAATTTTGTAAAGTCTGAGTTCGACATATCCATCCTCCCTGAAAGGTTTTCTGTATTCTATCACGAAAGGGTGCATTTCGCAAGCGATTCAGCCGATACAACCGGCTTTTTCAAACCTCTAATGGAGATTGACAAAGCATACCGATAACAGCTGCGAACAGGAGATGATTCGCTCCCCGAGTGATATTTCCGGCGTGGATACCCGCAAGCGCAATCGCCCCGCCTTACAGCGCTTATATACCACAGAGGTGTGCGCGATGGCGCAAAACCGTTCAGCTGGATGCAATAATACGAATGGAGTGATACACAATGGTATATAATCTGCTGCGGCTGCTCATAGTCGTTGTCCTTGGTTTTTTATTTAGAAAGCTGGCATCCAAGCTCAAAATGCCGGCGGTTTTAGGTTTTTTGATCGCAGGTATGGCTCTGGGACCGAATGCAGCAAACCTGCTGACTCAGGAAATTCTGGATGCCCCAGCCTATGAACGTCTGATCTCCGTACTTGAGTGCGGAATGGGTCTGATGCTCGGAACCGAGATGGTTTGGAAACGCATGCGCCGATACAGGAAGCAGGTTCTGACCATCACGCTCACCGAATCCTTAGGAACCTTTCTGGTCGTCAGCGCTGCATCCTGCGCTATTTTTTACCTGACTGGCGTTCCGATATTTCTGGGACTGGTCTTCGGCGGAATTGCCCTCGCAACAGCCCCCGCTCCTGCCCTGTCCATTGTCACCGAGTACCATACCGACGGACCGGTCACCCGGACGCTCATTCCGCTTGCAGTCCTCGATGATGTCGCCGCTATTACGGTGTTTTTAGGCGTGATGAGTGTCGTACTCAAACAGACCTCGGGCAGCAATGTACCGGGTTACCTGATTTTACTGGTTGTACTGTTCCCCGTTTTGATCGGACTTCTGGTTGGACTTCCGGTATCTGCTCTGCTGCGCAAGAGCCAAAATCCAAAGACCAATTCGGTCATTGCACTCCTCGGTGTCCTGACCGCAGCCAGGATTACCCTGGCAGCAAATACGTATCTGATGCCCTTCCCGATTCTCAACTTTATGCTGACCGGTATGGTGTATTCCGCCGTCTTTGCCAACCGTATTCCCGAAGAGCAGCTTGACGGTATGATGTCTCGCTGCACGTCTATCATTGGCGGCTGCTTTACACTCATTATCCTAAACCTTGGCGCACCTTTGGATTATCACCTGATTTTAGATGCCGGACTCTTTACCGCCATCTATATTGTAACCCGCGCCGTGGGAAAGATCGGCGGCGCTGCCATCGGCGCACACCTATCCCATGCACCGGTAACCGTACGCAAATATCTGGGACTAACCCTCATGCCGCATTCGGGTGTCTCTCTGGTTTTGACCGGCATTGCGATCTCGTCCCTGACCGGTGCGTTCAGCCAGTATGGTTACATCGTGCGCGGCACCATCGCCGCCGCTGCTGTCATCAACGAGGTGATTGCGGTCTTTTTGGCGCGAAAAGGCTTCCAGCTTGCGGGAGAGCTCAATGCAGCATCGTCTTCAAGCACGCCGTCTGCACAATCTGCATGATATGATTTCAGATAACCTTTCATTTAAAAATCCATTCTTCGCGTATCAGCGATTAAAACGAATAAAAGAGGCTGACCTTTGGGGCAGCCTCTTTTTAACAAGAAGATGATTTACTTTGCAATATTCTCGCAGAAACGCATCAGAATCGTTGCAACCTGTGCACGAGTTGCGTTGCCTGCCGGGGTCAGCGTAGCCTGGCTGGTGCCAGTAATCAGCTGCGCACCGTTTGCCCATGCCATTGCGTTGGTCGCATAGGTGCTAACCTGCGCTGCATCGGTGTAAACGGACAGATCAGCCTTGGCCGATACGTCGTAGCCCTTGAACTGTGCATAGCGGTACAGGATTGCTGCCATCTGCTCACGGGTGATTGCATTGTTCGGTGCAAAGGTGGTTGCATCGATACCAGAAACAATACCGTTCTGTGCAGCCCAAGCCACTGCATTTGCGTAGTACTGATCAGCTGCAACGTCGGTGAATGCAGTCGTGCCGGTAACGGTCGGCTCATTCTCCAGACGGTACAGAATAGTTACGATCATGCCGCGGGTCGTAGTCAGATCCGGGCTGAAAGTGGTCTCGCTAGTACCACTCATCATACCGTTCTCATAGACGTACTGGACTGCATCTGCGTACCAAGCATCCGCTGCAACGTCCGCGAAGTTGGCCTTGACCGTCTCGTCCTCGATCAGAGCGAAGGATACTTCGATCTCAACGTCACTCTTAGGCATTTCGAAAGTGAACTTGCCGTCACCCTTGTCCTTGAGACCAATCTTATCGCCGTCCTCATCGTAAACTGCCAGCTTGTCCAGCTCATAGCCCTCGTCCGGCGTTACAGTGATCGTGACGGTGTCACCCTTCTCAGCCTTGGAATCGCTGACCTTGATCGAACCGTTTTCTACCTTGGAAGGCTTAGTGATCTCGTAACGGTCAGAAGAGGAAGTGCTGCCAGCTTCCGGATGCGATGCGCCGCCACCCGAGGAAGTGGTCTTCTCGGTAATCGTATATGTATCACCATTCTGCGTTAACTTATATCCGGTACCCGCAGCGATTTCCGCACGGAAACCATTCTCAGAAATTTTAAAGGTTACCTCACGAGAAACCGTTGCAGAACCGTCAGCCAGCAGTGTGATGGTCTGATGATTCTCAACCATATTAACTGCATCCTGAAGGGTTGCGTAATTTACGTCACCGATTTTAGCCTGCGGTGCAGCAGAGGTGATCGTAAATAAGCTGAAGCCATGCGGATTGGTAAAAGTCAAAGTATTATCAACTACTTCGCCTTCGTAGACATACTGAACGCCGTTTTTCTGATGATGCACATAGAGCTTGTCTGTACCGGAAGCTACAAAATCAGTCGGCAGCGGGATGGTAACAGTAACCGTCTTGCTGATTTTCAGCTCTTCCGGTGTGCCAATCACAACAGCGTTTGCCTTTTCACCTTCAACTACAATATTATCGACATCAGTAGTTGCAACCGTACGATACATCGGGGTAATATCTACGGTAAAGTCTTTCTGAAGACCCGAAGTTGCTTTCGTCAAGGTGACATCAAGATAGGGCTGCACAACAATGGTAACCGTATCGCTATCACTGACAGAAATGTTTTCATTCTCCAGTGCTTGCTTGCCTTGGTCTGTCGTTACTGTATTCTGACTCGCCACTGTGCCAGCAGCTGCCTTCATCACGTCTTCTTCAATGCTTACCTTGTTGTCATCACCTTGCAGTGCTTCAGAAATCTCTTCTGCAAGCTGCTGATCTTCCTGAGAAGCATCTTCCGGCAGTTTATTTTCTACCTTAGGCGCTTCCGGAACCACCTCTGCCGGAGCTTTGGATGCTTCTACAACCTGATAAACATAGCCATCCTTGTTGCTGGCTGCAGCGGCATAACCAGTTGCAAGATATGCAGACGGATCAACCGTATAATGACCACCATAAATAGTCAGCGTCGGCTTGTCCTGACATTCAGCAGCATCAGTGCCCCAGCAATATACATCAATACTACCGTTAATTGTATTACTGCTATCATTAAGGATCTGAATTGTCGGTGGCTGATCCTTATAGCTGTCGTTCAACCAATGCATCAAGTCAATTGCAACAATCTTTTTATTGGTACCATCCATGTTGACATTTTTCAGTACCGTGTCTCCGTAGTTGGAAGAAATCATATACTGTGTTGCATCACTGCCGTATAGATTCAGATCTTCCAGCGTCAAATCACAGTAATTCTGAATCAACATAATGGTGTTTTTGCTGTCCGGAGATACTTTGATCGTACCATTTTTCAAGGTAACCGTGTTGCCCTTTTCTAAATGGAATCCCTGGCTTTCCGTTCCCACAGAGCCAACCGCAGGATCGTCACAAGTATAGGTGAAACCTCCAAAATCAATGGTCAGATTGACATTGACCGCATCTTTCGCGTTGAAAAGGCCAATACCACCGCCAGCAGCATCCTTCAGGAGGGTAACTGTACCAGTTTTGCTTTTGGAAGATACAACTGCCTGAACCGCCTCAGCGAGGGTAGCATAATACTTGCTGTCAGTCTTGGCAGTAGCAGCTTCTACGGTGTAAAACGTACTGCCATCTTTCTCCTCACTTGTCGTGACATAGCCTTCCGCACAGAAATTTGCTTCAGGATTTTCTGTCTTGCTATGAGATGGATCATAATTTTCGAAGATACCACCTGTAACGATAATTTTAGCTTCGCTGTTATCGATCAGATTTAGTAACCAATATACACCCTCCCCAGCACTAGAAACGCGGAACGTGCCTCCCTTAATCATTGCAACAGCATTGTCACCAGCCTGCACACAAGTCAGACCTGCATAGTATGTGCCATTTTCAATCGTTAACTTTGCAGAATCCTGTAAACGAAAAATATATCCAATGGTTTTATACTCAAGATAATCATTGTCAAAGGTAAATGTACCGTTACCTGTAATTACAACGTCTGCATTATCATTCAAATCGATTACAGCTTCTTTATGAGATGCATCAGCTGTATAGACCACATCGTATCCAGCGGTATCAATCGTGATTTGCTTATCTCTAATAATAATATGATCTCGTAGAGAAACATTACTTAACAGAGTGAGTGTATCCTTATCTTGGGCAGCCTCAATCGCCGCTTCTAGGGTCTCATACTGCTTTCCCTCTACCTCAGCTACCATTTCAGCTTTCGGCTCATCTTCTGCTGGCTCAGATTCTTCCAACAGATTCGTCTCAGACGATACAGGTTGTTCGTCCAGCGCTGACGGGTCTTGCGGCACAATCTCTGTAAGATTGACATGGGACTCTGCGATATCATTTTCGATATCAGCTGCCATCGCCCCCACAGGGACCATGGTCATTGTCATACACAATGACAATAATGCGGCTAGCCATCTTTTTTTCATATTATTTCCTCCTTTTTATACACTTCTCTATCTAAAATACAGCTTCAAATGAAGCTAATGCGCAAACCTAGCTAATGCGCAAACCTTTTATTATATTTTAATGTTTTTATAACATTATCGATAATATTATAACTTTAATATCTTTCTTATTTTGAATCTTCCAGCTTCACATAATATATGTATTGTAGCACTCTTCTGTTGCTATTTCAATTATATATTGTGACTAAATTCCATATTTTATCATTCACTGTTTAAATAAATTGTTCTCACGAGAGAAATAGATACGAATATCTAGGGATTCATTTAAATCTTTATAAAAATATAACCATTTTGCAATAAAATCTCAAAAATGAATTTTGTTTTGTAACAGTGAATTAGAACACTCAAATAAGTATCTTCTTCCCCCGTTTACCTCGGCCGAAACAATTCAATCATGGTTCCATGCATCAAGACTTTGTAATTTCGATATCGATGCATTTATGCAAAATTTTGATCTTCCCGGATGAATTGCGATTTATTAAGAACGAAAGACATAAAAGCCAGGATTCCATGTTCTGGAAGATTGTCGAAAACGGATCACACGTAGCGAAGTTGCAATTAACCGCATTATGATCATGGATGTTGCGCCAACTGTCCAGACGAATACTGTGGAGGATGAAGTATGTTGAAAGCTGACATTTATCCCGACGAAATTATCAAGTTATGTGATACGATTGAAGGGCTCAAACTTAAACAAGAGATGATGTAGAGGCTTTGCCCACTTCATAAAAAATTCCCGTATCTTCCGATACGGGAATTTTGATCGTTCTCTTTTTGTATGCGGTCATTCCAGTCCAAGGCAGTTTTTATGTTCTACTGCACAGTAAACTTCCTCATTTTCTCCAAGCAAAACAGCTTCAGAGAACAGCACATCTGCGTGGATGTTAACGCCATTATAGCAAAGGGTATATCGTACGACGTTACCATGCAGTACACTGCCGCAAATCCTTGCACAGAAAGTATGACTTTCAGCAAGCTCAATCGGCTGATTGGAAATCTCAACAACTCCAGGACGGATGGCGATATCCGCAACCTGCGCCTTCGTGCCCGTCAACTTCTCGCCCCCCCGCTACAGACAGGATGTTATAATTTCTGATCATTGAAAATCACACAATTGTATACAGGCCAACGAAGAAGCAGGGGAAAGGACCTATAAACCCTTCTAATTCCAGACATTCATCAACTGCGGAATTACGCCGCATCCAAACAGGTAAACGATGCCGAGCAGTACAATAACGATCTTACGTACCATAAGGATAAATCTCCTTTCTCAATCTCTTTTTCTCGCTGTTAATCACTCCAGAAGACGACGGTATGCATCATTGCTGCGGATGCTCGCCTCCTACCGACGCGCCACTTGCCATCAATAAACTGGATCCAGCATTCGCACATTTCCAAGTCTTCATAGGGCTCGAAGCTCAGATCCTTGCCGGGGCCATTCGGGCCAACGCCGCCCTTACCGCAGGCAGTATTGTAAACGACCTGACCAAAGCGGTAGTTGTCGCCATCGCGGACACAGTGAATATCTACAAACTCTACATTCAGATCGGGGAACTGTGCGAGCGTGCGCAGCGTATCCCAAACGACATGATCCGAACCTTCCAGATTCGCGCCGCCGTCGCGCTCTTCCTTCAGGCCGTCAAAGTAGAAATCATACACGCGGCTCACCTGCTTATGCTTCCAGATCAGCATGGTGTATGCCTCGAACAAATCTGCAATTTCCTGGGGTTCCTTGTACGTACAGTTGCGGATGACCTCTTCATAGAGCGCACGCTCCGCCATGATTTCATCCACCGTCATTTCGGTGATCTTTTTATTTTCTGTGATATTGGCCAACATTGGACTCTAACCAGCCTTTCTCAAATCTGTTTTTTGATAGAAGGATCGCCTTACTGCTCCGCAGGCTTGCAGGCGGCCTTAATGCACTCCATGCTGTACATGGTAAACTCACGCACAATGCGCCACTTTCCGTTGATGTTGCGGACGGTTGCCATGCTCATGGTGATGCACTCGTTGGGATTGAGCTCGCGCATGGTTGCCGGTCCGTAAATGCTCTGATTGCGGTTGCTGCCCTCCATGGTGTAGTACTGCCATACCTTGTACTCGTCACCCTTCTTGACTGCAAAGCAATCACGCATGTGAATCTTCAGATCGGGGAATGCTGCGGTGAACTTGAGCGCTTCCTGCATGATTGCATGTGCACCATCGTACAGGTCACCGTTTTCGCGATACAGCTTTGCATCGTCCGCATAGATGTCGTATACGCTGCCAATCCACTTATGGTTGTAAATCAGCTCTTCATACAGTCGGAAATACTCCGTGATGGATTGCTCATCCTTCACTTCCAGAGCCTTGATCTTTTGATCGACTTCCATCATTTCGTTGTAAAGCCGATCCGCCTTGTACATGGTTTCCATTACTTCATTACCTCCCAGGGTCGTTGTTCTATGTCAACGGTCTCAGCCGCTGATTTTTACTTGTTTTTTCCCGCGCAGCCATTCCTGTACCATAACAATGGCAACGCCGCAGATACCTGCCGAAACTTTGGCGACGATCATGGGCACGATCATATCCGGCCGCACGCCTGCGGTGTATCCCAGATGATCGCCCAGCGCAGCGCCTACCGTAATCGCCCACACGGTGTTGATGATGGTCGCCTTTCGATCCATGTCCTTAATCATGGTGAACACCGGAACCGAGTTTGCCAGCGCAAAAATGAGTCCCGCAGTCGCGTTGGAGTCCAATCCCAAGTGCCGTCCCACAGCCTTCAGCGGCCGGTCGAGCACACGCAGGAGGATGAACAGTACCGGGAATGTACCCGCAAGGATGACACCAATGTGTCCAACCGTCTGCATTGCTTCGGAAATCGGCGTCATACCGGGCAAAATTGTGACGCCGGTGATGGTTTCAAAGCCCGCGCATATCAGTCCAAAGTAAATGAGCGCTGTGACGGCACGTCCAAACCAGAGCGATCCTTTGACCATAGCATTCGGCGCTAGGCGCAGGCCGATGGCCAGCAGAACCGAAATCACAATGATGGGCACCATATTGCGCAGAATGAACGTCAGCGAGAATCCGGCTCCCAGACCGCCCAGGATACTGCCAATCGGGGTGACAATAAAGCCAATGAGCAGGCCCTGTGCGAACCACGGATGCTTTTCCTTGGGAATCAGTCCCAAGCCAACCGGAATGTGGAAAACCAGAATAACGCCGAACATGGAAGCGACAATCGCGCCGCCCAGAAGTCCGGCTCGTTCATCAATCGCAAGCTCCATCGCCAGCGGGTATCCACCCATGTCGTTCGCCAAAATCGAACCAAACATACCGGGATCTACGCCGATCGCGGTAAACAGCGGCGTGATTGCTGCACCAAGGGTGTCTGTAATCAGCGGCGTCAGGCAGATAATACCCACCATGCCCAGGGGCAGCGTGCCCATCGCATGAAAACCTTCTTCAAACTTGGGTACAAGTCCAAATCGACCGCCCAAAATCTTATCGATACCGCCCAGCACAAAGCCGATCGCGACAAACCAGAGAATGATCTGATCCAATGACACCTCTACTCACCACCTGTATATATATTCATATATGCAAAATTACCAAACGAAATTTTGTGAATGGTAACATTTTCATGTTAAAAATATTTCTCCCAGATATATCCGAAATTGCTCACATATATCTGGCTATATAGCCATATTTTCACATAATCTTGCTATTAATGCAAATGACAATATTTTTATAAGCTGCAAGATTTTGTCTGCTCACAGTATAATATGGCAATAATGCGATTGTCGACCAATGTATATTTCAAAAATATGCATATTATTTTGTTGTATTCTAGGCTTGAATCTGTATAATGAAAGGAGTAATACAAAAATTCAAATATTGTCATCAGTGGAGCAATTTCAATTATGAAGAAAAACCCAACCATCATTGATGTCGCGCAGCAGGCCGGTGTTTCCCCCTCCACCGTATCCAGAGTGTTCGATCCGAGCTGGAACGGCCGCATCCGTGAGGAAACACGAAGAATTGTGCTGCAAACGGCAAATCAACTGGGTTATCACGGAAGCAATGCGCTTGCGCGCGGATTGTTTACGCAAAGATCGGGCATTATCGCTTTCGTTATCGGAAAAAGTGTAAGTGATTTCTATATCGACATTGTCAAAAAGTTCCTGCCGCTGCTGCAAGAACGCGGCAAACAAGTGCTGATTTTTGAAATTGACCCTGTCGTCGGTGTGGAAAACATTTTGACGCAGGTACATCGATACCGCACAGACGCAATCATCATCGCGTCCAGCGCAACCAGCTCCGAGATCATCAATCCCTTCTTCAGCACCAACATCCCCATTATCATCTTCAACCGATACATTCCCGACTCCAATTTCAGCGCGGTCTATTGTGATGTCACGGCTGCAACCGCGCAGGCTGCCGACTATTTGATGGCGCAAGGCCATAAAACCTTCGGTATTTTCAACGGCAGCGCAACCATCGCCAAGGAAATCGAGCGTGTTGAGGGCTTCGCAGCGCAGGTGAACAAGCGCGGCGGAAGCATTCTCTGGACACAGGAATGTGATTTCAGCTACACCGCCGGACACGAAACCGCTCTCGCTACATTGAGCGAACAGCCCTGGCCGGATGCCATTTTTTGCACTTCTGATATCATTGCACTGGGTGTTATGGATGTGATTCGGAAGAAATTCCACAAATCCATCCCGCAAGATATCTCAGTCATCGGCTTCGATAACATCCCGGCCAGCTCCTTCGATGCCTATGATCTCACGACCATCAGTTACCCGTTTGAACGCATGATTCCATGCACGGTAGACCTGTTGGAACGCATTCTCAGCTCGCCTTCCACCCACGTCGAACGCGTCTTTGACATGGAGCTGATCAAGCGCGGAAGTGTTGCACCCAAATACGAACTTCCGCAGGTATAAAAAACATCTTTCGCAACTCCCCATTTGTTTCCGCGTGATTTCCTATGTGTTACAACCAGTTCAGAACTTTTTCACATCGAAAATTGAAACAAAAGAACCAGTCCCATACCGATCATAGCGATCTGGGGACTGGTTTTTTTATTTGCCTTTTCCAGTTTTCGGGATATTTCCGCACTTGGCATAATTTTTGCTGCATATTTAAAATATCAGGTGTTTGGCTCGTGTCACCGCACATCTTGTTCTCTCCGTCTCGATGATAAGAACGCAAAAATGTCTTCCCATTCCACTCTGATTTCATCCGGTTATCGACTCAAATCAGATAAAATTTGGCTTTAAAGTGCAATGCAAAAATTGTTATTCACGATATCACTGTATGCAATTTTGCGCACACTTGTTGCAGTCACGCAACGACATGGCCGTACAACTTTCGCCAAATTCCCTTATTTTCCCGAGTCTTTCGGTTGTTTTGATCCGAATTCTGGCACATTCTTGCCAGTAAAATATCATGTATTCCCAATGGAGGTATCACAATGAAAGATGCAGTTGTATATTACGGCGATAGCACGCAGATCAACGCAATCGATCACAAGAATTACGCAGAATTCCTCAAGTACACCGAAAAAAGCAGGAATTACCCGGATTTGACGAGGAATACTTGGATATTGTCGACTATATCCTCAAGATCACCCACAGAATTTGGGAGGAAAAGGGCATCGGCGTGATTTATGACACCTACGCCAATAACTGTCTGGTTCACTCGAGTGACAGCACCTCGACCGGTGCGTCCGGCATCATCGCCAACCCCCTCATGACCTTGCACGCATTCCCTGATCGTCGTCTGATGGCAGAGGATGTCATGTGGTCGGAAGACAGCCCGGGTGTATTTCTGTCCTCGCACCGTATTCTGTCCACCGGTACCAACCTCGGCGACAGCAATTTCGGCCCGGCAACCGGTAAAAAAGTCTATTTCCGCACCATTGCCGACTGTGCATGCACCAAAAATAAGATCTTTGAGGAATGGCTGGTACGTGACAATCTGTGGATTGTGCAGCAGCTGGGTCTGAATCCGCGGGAACTGGCCGCAAAAATGGCTGCCGGTCAGCCTGCAAAGCAAGTGTATGGACGGGATGAGTGTATGGAAGGTCAGCTGATTCCCGAGGCTTATCGCGCAAAAGATAGCTCGGTTGGCGAACAGGTTCTTGAATTGCTCAACGAGGTGTACAACCGCAAGCTCATCAATCGAATCTGCGATTTCTATGCAGACAATGCGGTGGTGCATAGCATCTGCAACCAAGATCAGATCGGCCATGATGAAATTCAAGGTGCCGTCATCAGCCTGCTGTCCTCCTTCCCCAATGCGCGCATGATCGTCGACCGTGTGACCTGCAACGACAGTGCTGACGGCTCGTGGCATGTATCGGCACGCTGGCGTCTGCGCGGTCTGCATGAGAAATCCCACC
>OBYG01000532.1_pt1 | contig 31952 bp, 30 predicted proteins | sample 1538201 | NCBI WGS metagenome assembly OBYG01 (sample SAMEA2580177, study PRJEB22360) | human gut metagenome | biome: human gut; feature: human-associated habitat; material: faeces | place: Denmark | collected 2008/2010 | reverse complement strand
TACTAACTGGTTGAATGTTGGCATTCCATTTCACCTCCCGATTTATTTCTCCATAAGTTTCTTATGGGGCCTTGCGGTTGCTATTATCATTTGAGTGCGCACAAAAAAATTACGTTACATTCGCACGCCAGATTATTATATCCCGGAATTTTGGGACTGTCAAGCCATTTTCTGCGAATCCTTGCTTTTTTTATTTTCCCTTATTATAATAATATCAAATGCAGGATTAGCCATAAGGCATTTTACCTCACTTTATTCACACAGAAAGGAAGTATTATGAACAAAAAACCATCTCCTTCTTCTCTTCTTCTGTTTTTTACAGGATTTCTGTGCATTGTTTTTTTGATTTTTTTCAGTTTTACCACATATAAGCAGCTTGATTCCACACAGGAACAGCTTAAAGCTCCTGAAGAGTATCTTGCAAAAAAGCAGGAAGAAATCAAACAGGCAGAAGACATTTTTACAAAAATAGTGGACAGTAAAAAAGCAGCTGTAAAATATCAGAAGCAAAAAGAAAAAACCAAAAATCAGAAAAAAGAACGCGAGCATGCACCTGAAGCAGAAGAAAACAGTGATAATACAAAACCTTCTGTTTTCAGCGAGGCGGGACAGGATAATCTCACCAGCCCGGACGAATCCGCTGCCAACGGACATATTGTGGGAATTGACCCGGGACATCAGAGTGAAACCATTGACATGAGCGACACAGAGCCTCTCGGCCCCGGTTCTTCTGAAATGAAAGCAAAAGCTTCCACCGGAACACAAGGTGCTTACACAGGCGTACCAGAATATGCCCTGAACCTTGATATTTCTCTTCTTTTAAAAGATGAGCTTACAAAGCGGGGATATCAGGTCGTCATGACAAGAACGGATAATGAAACCGCGATCAGCAACAAGGAACGGGCGGAGCTTGCTGCCTCGAAGGGTTCTGAAATTTATGTACGCATCCACGCAAACGGAGAGGACACCCATACGGCCTCAGGGGCACTCACCATGTCTCCTTCCTCTCAAAATCCTTTTGTCCCTCAACTTTACGAAGAATCAAATCGGCTGTCCCAGTGCCTTATTGATGCTTACTGCAGCGCAACCGGATTTTCTAATCTGGGTGTGCAGTATTATGATAATATGACGGGAATCAACTGGAGCAGCGTTCCTGTGACTATTTTGGAAATGGGATTTATGACAAATGAGAATGATGATACAAAAATGAACGATCCTGCATTCCGCCAGACAATGGTACAGGGAATTGCAGATGGGATTGACGCTTATTTTCAGAATTAATAAAGGAGAGTCTCTATGGATAACAATACCCCCAGACAAAAGAAACCTATTTTTCTTTATATTGTAATTATAGTTCTCACTGCTGCTCTTGCAGTTCTTGGCATTTTGACATTTTTAAGTCTCAACCGCCTTACCTCTCTGCAGGCAAAGGTAAATGAAATGCAGAACACTGTGAAAGAAATCAGCGAATCTGCCGCTAATTTAAAACAGCAGGCAAAAGAGCTGGAAAAGCTGGAAGCACAGGAAGCTGCTGCCGGAGTTTCCTCAGATAAGCAAACAGAAGGCCAGGATCATTCATCACAGACGGAAACATCACAGGAAGAGGGAATTCTCTCTCCCTCCTCCGGAAATTCTTTCACAGATAATACAGACGAAAGTCTGGACAGCCTTCTTTCCCAGATTACCACTCTTCTTCCCCAGGATAATGGAAACTGGTCTGTCTATGTATGCAATCTGGCAAAAGGTTCCGAAGGTTCTATAAATAATGCAAAAATGCAGGCAGCCAGCCTTATTAAGCTCTTTATCATGGGCGCCGTATATGAAAATTATGATGCACTTGCAGAACAGTACGGAAACGAAACTTTGGAAAGCAATCTGAATGCCATGATCACCGTAAGCGACAACGCTGCGGCAAACACGCTTGTGGGATACCTGGGAGGCGGTGATAATGAAGCAGGCAAAGCCGTTGTAAACCAGTTCTGCCAAACACACGGTTACGCAGATACTTCTATGGGAAGAATGCTGGAGGAGGGAACAGAAAACGGAGATAACTACACCTCTGTAAAAGACTGCGGCGCTTTCCTCGGGGAAATTTACCAGCTCTGCAGTAATATTCCCACAGAATCCACACTTAAAAACGCAGAAGCAATGTACCACCTTTTAAAGCTTCAGACACGCACCAATAAAATCCCGGCACAGATGCCGGAAGGAGTTCATGTAGCCAACAAAACAGGGGAACTTGCCACTGTGGAAAACGATACGGGAATTATTTATGACACAGCAAACGGCATTGACCTTGTGGTATGCTTTATGTCAGAAAATCTCACAGACGCAGGAAAAGCCCAGGAAGATATTGCCTACCTGAGCCGATTGATTTACGGATATTATAATGAGGTTTAAAACTTTACTTCTGTTCCATCAGAATTTCAATTAAATACTGAAATGCTTCCGGCATTTTCTTCCTCTTATGGTAAATAAGAGAAAACTGGCGGTTAAACTCCTCTGGATAAACAGGAAGGAGCTTAACCGTCCCTTTTTTTATTTCTTCCCGCAAAATTCTTTTAGGAAGAACAGAAATTCCGTCCAGATTTTTAATCCCATGAATCAGAGCCTGATTGCTCATGCTTTCCCAGAGAATACGGTACTTTATCTGACGGATTTTCATAAAATTATCAAACGCTTCTCTGCTTGCGCTCCCCGCCTCTCTCATAAAAAAAGGATATTCTGCAATTTCTTCAAGTGTCACTTTCTGCTTTGCTGTAAGAGGGTGGTTTTCTCCGCAGACAAAGGAAAATTCATCAGAGCAAAACGGAACCTCCTCAAGCTGACTGCTCCCTGCCTTATCTTCCACAAGTCCAATATCCTGTTCATTTTTTACAACAGCCTGTACAATATTCCTGGAATTTTGAATGGTAACCTGAACCTCACATTCCCTGTATTTTTCCTGAAACTTTTTAATAACCTGCGGCAAAATCGTATTGCCTATTGTAATGCTGGAGCCAATATGAAGTTTTGACGGTGCAGATGAAGTACGCATCACCCCTTCTGTCTCTTCTTCTAACTCTATAATCTGCCGGGCATATCCATAAAGTGCCGTACCTTTTTCCGTGGGAAAAATCCTCCTGTTGATCCGATTAAAAAGCCTTGCCTGATAATGTTCCTCAAGTTCCCTGACAGCAAGGCTCACGCTTGGCTGCGCCATATATAATTTTTCCGCTGCCTTTGTTATACTCATCTCTCTGTAGACTGCCACAAAAATTCTAAAATGCCTTAATGTCATATTTCCCTTTCCTTATACATAATGATTTGCCTATGTTTAATTATTTAATTATACTATTTGAATTATATATAAAAAGCGTTTATACTTCAAGAAAAGGAGGATAAAAATGAAAGAGAAAAAAAGTACCATTTTGAAAAAACTGTTTTTTTCAACCTTATATTTAAGCACTTTTACGTTTGGAGGCGGTTACGTGATCGTAACGCTTCTGAAAAACAAATTTGTAGATGAATACCACTGGATTGATGAGGAAGAAATGCTTGATCTTGTTGCCATTGCCCAGTCCTCTCCCGGAGCCATTGCCGTAAATGGAGCTATTGTGGTGGGCTATAAGCTGGGAGGCATCCCCGGAGTTCTGATCTCCGTCCTTGGTGCAATTCTTCCCCCTATGATTATTCTCTCCCTGATTTCTGTGATTTATGATTTCTTTATCACAAATCCATATATCCGTGCCATGTTAAACGGCATGACAGCAGGGGTTGGAGCTGTAATTATTTCAGTTGTATATGATATGGGAAGCAACATTGTGAAAAAGAAAGACTGGATTCAGATTATAATTATGATTGTAAGTTTTATTCTCTGCTGTTTTTTTAAAGTCAATGTAATTTACATTATTCTGGCTGTGGCAGCTTTCGGTGCCGTACGCACCATTCTTGCGGAAAGGAGAAACTCATGATTTACTTACAGCTATTCTTAAGCTTTCTCCAGATTGGAGCATTCAGCTTCGGCGGAGGATATGCAGCAATGCCGCTTATCCAGGAACAGGTTGTCCTTCAGCATTCCTGGCTTACTATGGATTCCTTTTCCAATCTTGTAACTATCGCAGAAATGACACCGGGACCTATTGCTGTAAATGCCGCTACCTTCGTGGGAACGCAGATTGCGGGAATACCAGGCGCTATCATAGCTACCTTTGGCTGTATTCTCCCATCCTGCCTTTTTGTGACAGCCCTTGCTTATATTTATACAAAATACCGCAGTCTCTCTGTTTTGCAGGGAACACTTGCTTCTCTCCGTCCGGCTGTTGTGGCCATGATTGCAAAGGCAGGCGTCTCTATTCTTGTCTCTGCCTTCTTTATAAATGGAGTGGTGTCCTTTGCACCGGAAAATATTTCTTTCCGTATGGTTCTTTATTTTGCCGCTGCACTTGTTATGCTTCGAAAGTTTAAAATGAACCCCATTTTCGTCATGGTTCTGTGCGGATTTTTTGAGACTGCGGCATACGCTGTTTTACATTGATTCTTCTCCCTCCTCGTATGATTTTTCCCATATCTCGGAAAAAACAGCGAGGGGGCAGTCTGTCAGAAGGCACATAAGGAGAAAACATTCATATGGATTGACAATATAGATTTCTCCCATCCCGCATTTATTCAGAATCTCCTGAATCCGTTCAAGGAAACTCTTGTACCTCGTATATGGATCTTCTTCCTGCATCTTCTGCGATACCACAAAAAATTCAAGCGTAATCAGATCAAAACGCTCTACCGGAAACTTGTGATTTAAAATATTTGTAATTCTCTGTCTGCTGAATCTCTTCTGGCTGAAATGCTTTGTAAGAATAGAAGCAGACATTTTTTTTAAATTGCCCATATTATTAATGGGAATTCCGCTGCATATTACTTTTTCCACATCAGAAGGTGTAATATTCTCCGCTGTCCACACTTTTCCCCTTCCGCGCTCTTCCTCATCTTTACAATACATAGCAGCTATAATTTCCTTCGTCTCCTGAAGAAGGCGCATAAATTCCTGGAAAGCCTGGCTTTTCTCTGATTTAGGATCTTCATATCCTCCCTTTAAATACGCAAGATATTTCAAAAGTTTCTCTTCTGTGTCAATTACAAAATCTCTTCCGAACACAACCTCTCCCGGTTTCTTTTCCCAGGGAACAAGTTCTTCATATTTCTCCTTGTATTCTTCCGCCTTGTAATAACCCAGCTGATTTGTATAGCAGTACCAGTAAATCACTTCTTCCGGATTATGAAAATCAAAATCCTGCTCCCTCAGGACTCTTGTGAGAAAATCAGACACATCTTCCACCGTCATTCTAAGCCCGAAACCAAGAAGAAAAACCGTCTCTCTTTTTACAGATGCCTGATTCAGCCAGTTATTCACAAGAGAACTCAACTTTGTGGAGGTGGGAGTCATAGACTTCGGCGTGTACGTCTCCTTAAAAGATTCCATCACAATATCACGGTACATTTCTTGCGTCACTTCATTGTAAGGTTCTTCAATACCCGCCCTCTCATAAATATACCGTTTCAAATGATCCCCGAAGGAAACCAGCTCCATTTCTTTGTAAAGATAATGAAAGATTACATCTGCATCCTCATCTTCAAAAGACTCAAGACTTACTACCTGGCGGAATTTCTGAGCCGCCTTTCTTGTAAATTCAAAATCTTTTACAGAATCAAACGCTACTGTCTGTTCAAAATCCAGGTCATTCATTCTGTTCTTCATGCTGTTTTCCCTCCAACTTGTTCTGTCCGGAGTGTTTTTTCCATTTTCTCCAGAACCGTTTCTCTGTCTCTTTGATCTCACACAAAATAATTGTCACATTGTCTCTTCCGCCTTTTTCCAGAACCCGGTCAAGAAAAACGGAAACCGTCTCTTCCAGAGAAATCTCCCTTGTGAGAATATCTGCAATTTCTCCGTCTGAAAGCATATCCGTCATACCATCAGAACAGAGAAGATAGCGGTCTCCCACCACATACGGATGCTTTGTAATACATGGTTCCAATACCATTCCTTCTTCCGTAATTCCAAGATACTGTGTCAAAGGCGGTTTCCCCAGAAAGCTCCTGCCTATTACATGATCTACAGAAATTTGCTGCAGCCTGTCCTTCTCTGAACAGTACACGCGACTGTCCCCCAAATTCCCTACATAAACACCATCTCTGGAAAAAGCTACAAAAGCGGTTGTCGTTCCCATAGAACCAATGCGGTTTTCCTCTCCGTAGCGGACAACCTGGCGATTCATGCTGTCGCATATATCTTCCAGAAATTCTTCGGGGGATTTTTTCAGTTTCTCTTTGTTTTCCCCGTAAAATCTTCCAAACTCTCTGACAGCTGTCTCCGCCGCAATCTCCCCGCAGCTCTCGCCTCCCATTCCGTCAAACACTGCCAGAACAGGAAGGGTTTTCTGAGAAGTATTGCCTGCAAAAATTCCGCTTGTCCCAAAATTCTGCGCCGGAAGACTTTCCCCACAGCACCAGAAATTATCCTCATTATTTGCCCGTATTTTTCCCACATGGGACGTATAGGCATATTCTATCTCGTATGTCATGCTATGCACTCCTGTTTACTGAAGCTGTTTAATGGAATTGTTCCAATATTTGTCGCCACGTTCCACATATTCCGGATTATCAAGCTCATTGTCATGACACGTTCCGCTCTCATCAATCCAGCGAATCATAATCCCATCTCTGTAGTAATAAAGCTCCGATGTGTCTCCTTCCCATATGTAAGCAAAAAACAGCGCGCCGTTCCAATAATAATATTCTTCGTATTTGCCGTCTTCTGAAAGAGAAGGATACACCAGCACCTTCATAATCTCCCCATCATCATTATAATAGCGAATCCTGCTTCCTTCTGAGCCCTCCGGCCTGTAGGAAGGAAGTTCATTTACAATTGTGGTCGCTCTTTCTTTAATGGTATCTATAGAAGAAGAAAAATCCTCCCCTGTAATCTCTCCATGATACTCCTCGTTTGTAAGAAGCTCGACCATTTTTTCTGTCTGACGGCGCACCGTATCCTCAAAAAGATTTTTAAGATACACGCCCAAAACCATGCACCCAGCCAAAACAACCGCACTGACTGCAATGATACGGCGACGTACTCTTTTTTTTGCTTTCCGTCTTCTCTCACTTGCTCTCGATTTTCGTTCGTAGGAAGAAGCACTTAAATCCACAGGCTTCTGGGAAGTTTCGTTTCCTGCATTTTCTTCCTTTTCTGACAAGTGTTCTTTCCCAAGCGAAATCTTTTTCCTGCCTTCGTATAAATCCTCCAGTTCTTTTCGGAACGCCTCCGGGGACTCATATCGGCTCGCTGGAGCATAGGCGCATGCCCTGCATATCATTTCCCCAAATTCCTTTCCTGCTTCTGCCGGCGGAGGAAGTTTCTCACCTGACATTCTTTTATTTAACGCAGCCTCTTTATCCCGGTATGTGATCAACTGCTTTTCCAGATTTAAAAAAGGCAGACGATTCTTATTCATAATCTTGTACAGCACAATTCCAAGAGAATAAATATCTACGCTATTGTCATAGCGCTCTCCCTTATACATTTCAGGCGCCATATAAGAATACGTTCCTTTTTTGGAAAGACTGCTCATTGTCTTTTCCAGTTCCCTTGCAATTCCAAAATCTCCCAGCTTAAAATCTCCAAATCTGGAAACAAAAATATTTTCCGGCTTAATATCTCGGTGTATAATATTTAACTGCTGACAATATTCCAGCGCCTTACAAAGATCGATACCAAGCTTCATGGTTTCTTTTTCTGTAAGACTTCTTCCTGCACAATAATCGGTAAAGCTTGTAAGATACTCCATCCTAATAGAAATATCCCAGCCGATTTCATCAAGATATTCCACCACTTTAAAATCTTCTACAGAAACTATGTGCGAGTTTCCCCGGAAATATTCCATTGTACTTACTTCCTGAATACACTCTTCCACTATGCTTTCGAAATATTCTCTTGTAGAATTTTCATTTGCTGTTTCTGAACGTACACTATTCAATTCACTTTTGCTGGAAGGAATAGCAATAATTTTAATAGCAGAATAAAAAGAATGCCCCTTTTCTGTCCTCTGCGCCTTATATACTTTCCCAAAAGAACCTTCGCCTATTTTTTCAGTAATTTTCCATTCAGGCCATACAGACACCGGAAGTTCTCTTTCCACTTCAATCCCTCCTTTGCTTTGATTTTCTTTAAGTGTACTCATTATACTTGAATTTTAACACAAATGGTAGTTGCTTCTGTATTTTTCAATAATTTAACAGGCATAAAACAAACAAGTCCCCTGCCAAAACCCGGCAGGGGACTGTTATCTTTTCTATTATTCTTCTGTATCAAACTCTTCTGCTTCTTCGTCTGCATCTTCTGTTTCAACAGATTCTGCAGTTTCTTCTACAATTTCTTCTGTATCAAAAGCAAGAGTTTCTTCTTCCTCTGTAACCTCTTCTTCTGTCTCTTCAGGCATTCCTGTGTCAAGCTTAATCTCGCCGTAACGCTTCATACCTGTTCCGGCAGGAATCAGTTTACCGATAAGAACATTTTCTTTCAGACCGATAAGATTATCGACTTTACCCTTGATTGCAGCTTCAGTCAGAACTTTTGTTGTCTCCTGGAAAGATGCTGCAGACAGGAAGGAATCTGTTGCAAGAGATGCCTTGGTAATACCAAGCATAACCTGTTTTCCTTCTGCAGGCTCTTTGCCTTCTGCAATAAGCTTTTCATTTGCTTCATCGTAATCCAGAACATTGACAAGTGTTCCCGGAAGGAAATCGGTATCTCCGTTTTCTTCGATACGAATCTTCTTCAGCATCTGGCGTACAATAACCTCGATATGCTTATCGTTGATTTCTACACCCTGAAGGCGGTATACACGCTGTACCTCGCGGATCATATAATCCTGTACGGCACGAACACCTTTGATTCTTAAAATATCATGCGGATTTACACTACCTTCTGTCAGCTCATCACCTGCTTCAAGAACCTGTCCGTCCATAACCTTAATACGTGAACCGTAAGGAATGAGATAAGTCTTGGAATCTCCTGTCTCCTGATCTGTTACGATAATCTCACGTTTTTTCTTTGTATCATTAAGAGCCGCAATACCCTTAATCTCTGTAATGATGGCAAGACCTTTCGGCTTTCTTGCCTCGAAAAGCTCCTCGACACGAGGAAGACCCTGTGTAATATCGCCGCCGGCAACACCACCGTTATGGAAGGTACGCATTGTAAGCTGTGTACCAGGCTCACCGATGGACTGAGCTGCAATAATACCTACAGATTCTCCTACCTGTACCGGCTCTCCTGTCGCCATGTTTGCACCGTAACATTTAGCGCAGACACCGACTTTACATTTACAGGAAAGGATAGTACGGATTTTTACTTTATCGATTGCTCCGCCGTCTTCGTTGTTTACACCCTCGCTCATAATACGGGCTGCACGTTTCGGCGTGATCATATGGTTTGCTTTTACAAGGATTTCTCCGTCTTTATTCTTAATTGTCTCACAGGAGAAACGACCTGTGATACGCTCCTGAAGGCTTTCGATTTCTTCCTTGCCATCCATGAAGCCTTTTACCCACATACCGGAGATTTCGTCTCTGTCTTCACAGCAGTCCATCTCACGTACAATTAAGTCCTGAGAAACGTCTACAAGACGACGTGTCAGGTAACCGGAGTCGGCTGTACGAAGAGCTGTATCGGACATACCTTTTCGTGCTCCATGTGCAGACATAAAGTATTCCAGTACGTCAAGACCTTCACGGAAGTTTGACTTAATAGGAAGCTCGATTGTATGACCTGTTGTATCTGCCATCAATCCACGCATACCAGCAAGCTGCTTAATCTGTTTATCAGAACCACGGGCTCCGGAGTCAGCCATCATAAAGATATTGTTGTACTTGTCAAGACCTGTAAGAAGGGCTTTTGTAAGCTCATCGTCAGTCTTTTTCCATGTATCTACAACTTCTTTGTAACGTTCTTCCTCTGTAATAAGACCACGCTTGTAGTTCTTTGTAATAAGGTCTACTGTATCCTGTGCCTGTTTGATCATTTCCGGCTTCTGAGGCGGCACTGTCATATCTGAAATTGATACGGTCATTGCTGCTCTTGTAGAATACTTGTAACCTGTTGCTTTAATGGCATCAAGAACTTCTGCTGTCTTTGTTGCTCCATGTGTATTAATTACTTTTTCAAGAATCTGTTTCAGCTGTTTCTTTCCTACCAGGAAGTCAACTTCAAGGAGAAGTTCATTTCCCGGAATGCTTCTGTCTACAAATCCCAGATCCTGAGGAAGAATCTCGTTGAACAGGAATCTTCCCAGTGTAGAATGTACCGTTCCCGTAAGAACGCTGCCATCTGGCATTGTCTTTGTACAACGTACATTGATTCTTGTCTGCAGTGTGATAACTTTATTCTCATATGCAAGAATTGCCTCATTCACACTCTTGAAGAACTTGCCTTCTCCCTCATATCCCGGTCTCTCCTGTGTCAGGTAGTAAATACCAAGGACCATATCCTGTGAAGGAACGGCTACAGGACCACCATCAGAAGGTTTCAGAAGGTTGTTCGGTGAAAGCAGAAGGAAACGGCACTCTGCCTGTGCTTCTACAGAAAGCGGAAGATGAACCGCCATCTGGTCACCGTCGAAGTCGGCGTTGAACGCAGTACAAACAAGCGGATGAAGCTTAATCGCCTTACCTTCTACAAGAATCGGCTCAAATGCCTGAATACCAAGACGGTGAAGTGTAGGTGCACGGTTTAACATAACCGGATGCTCTTTAATAACATCTTCGAGCACATCCCATACCTGCGGCTCAAGCTTTTCAACCATTTTCTTTGCATTTTTAATATTGTGTGATGTTCCGTTTGCAACAAGCTCTTTCATAACGAAAGGTTTAAACAGCTCGATTGCCATTTCTTTCGGAAGACCGCACTGATAAATTTTAAGTTCCGGTCCTACGACGATAACGGAACGTCCGGAATAGTCAACTCGTTTACCGAGAAGGTTCTGACGGAAACGTCCGGATTTACCTTTCAGCATATCAGAAAGGGATTTCAGGGCTCTGTTTCCAGGACCTGTTACAGGACGTCCGCGACGACCGTTGTCGATCAGGGCATCAACAGCTTCCTGAAGCATACGTTTCTCGTTACGAACGATAATATCCGGTGCACCTAATTCCAGAAGTCTCTTCAGACGGTTGTTACGGTTGATGATTCTTCTGTAAAGATCATTTAAGTCAGATGTAGCAAAACGTCCTCCATCCAGCTGAACCATAGGACGAAGATCCGGCGGGATTACAGGAATCACTGTCATGATCATCCACTCAGGACGGTTTCCAGACTCACGGAAGGATTCTACAACTTCCAGACGTTTGATGATTCTGGCACGTTTCTGGCCTGTAGCATCTTTTAATTCTTTTTTCAGTTCAACAGAATCTTTCTCAAGATCAATTGCCTCAAGAAGCTCTTTGATGGATTCTGCACCCATACCTACACGGAAATCATACCCATAAGCCTCACGTGCATCCTGATATTCTCTCTCTGTAAGTACCTGTTTGTACTGGAGTCCGGAATTAGCCGGATCCAGTACGATATAGTTAGCAAAGTAAAGAACTTTCTCCAGAGTTCTCGGAGAAATGTCAAGGATCAGTCCCATACGGGACGGAATTCCTTTGAAATACCAGATGTGGGATACCGGAGCAGCCAGCTCGATATGTCCCATACGCTCTCTACGTACAGAGGATTTGGTAACTTCTACACCACATCTGTCGCAGACAACACCTTTATAGCGAATCTTTTTGTACTTTCCACAGTGGCACTCCCAGTCCTTGCTCGGTCCAAAGATTCTTTCACAGAAAAGTCCGTCTTTCTCCGGCTTTAAGGTACGGTAGTTGATGGTCTCAGGTTTTAAAACCTCGCCTCTTGACCACTCTCTGATTTTCTCAGGGGACGCCAGTCCAATCTTGATGGCATCGAAAGTCATTGGCTGATAGGATTCATTTGTATTGGTTGCTTCTGCCATGTATTCTTTCCCCTTTCTTATTCTTCATCAAGAGTCTCTTCAAACTCTTCAAAATCATCTTCCTCTTCTTCCTCTTCCACATCTACCAGTTCACCATCTGCAAACTCCTGCTGTGTATAGCCATGTTTGCTGAAGGATTCCTCGTCTCTGTGTCCTCTGGAATCTCCCTCTATAACAGAGCGTAAATCTGTATCGCCATAATCTACGCTTTCCATAATTTCTACCTCTGTCTGGTCCTCTCTCAGGACTTTTACATCCAGACCAAGAGACTGAAGCTCTTTCAAGAGTACCTTGAAGGACTCCGGAATACCAGGCTCCGGAATATTGTCTCCTTTGATAATTGCTTCGTAAGTCTTCACACGACCTACAACATCATCGGATTTCACTGTCAGGATTTCCTGCAGTGTATAAGATGCACCGTATGCCTCCAGTGCCCAAACCTCCATCTCTCCGAAACGCTGTCCGCCGAACTGTGCTTTACCACCCAGCGGCTGCTGTGTTACCAGGGAGTATGGACCTGTGGAACGTGCATGGATCTTATCATCAACAAGGTGATGCAGCTTCAGGTAGTGCATGTGTCCGATTGTTACCGGGCTGTCAAAGTACTCACCTGTACGTCCGTCACGAAGGCGAACTTTTCCGTCTCTGGAAATCGGAACATCTTTCCATAAAGCTCTGTGCGCTTTATTTTCATCCAGATACTGCATAACCTCAGGTGCAAGAACATCTTCATATTTCTTGCGGAACTCTTCAAAGTCTTCTGTATTTACATAATCGTTTGCAAGCTCCAGTGTATCCTGAATATCATTCTCGTTTGCGCCTGCAAATACAGGTGTGGCAACGTTAAAGCCAAGAGCTTTTGCCGCAAGACTTAAATGAATTTCCAGGACCTGTCCGATGTTCATACGTGAAGGAACGCCCAGCGGGTTCAGCACGATGTCAAGCGGACGTCCGTTTGGAAGGAATGGCATATCTTCTACAGGAAGTACACGGGAAACAACACCCTTGTTACCGTGACGACCGGCCATTTTATCACCAACGGAAATTTTTCTCTTCTGCGCAATGTAAATACGTACAGACTGGTTTACTCCAGGAGACAGCTCGTCTCCGTTTTCTCTTGTAAATACTTTCGCATCTACTACAATACCATATTCGCCGTGAGGTACTTTCAGGGAAGTATCACGAACTTCTCGTGCTTTCTCACCGAAAATTGCACGAAGAAGACGCTCTTCTGCTGTAAGCTCTGTCTCTCCCTTAGGAGTTACTTTACCTACAAGAATATCACCTGCGCGAACCTCAGCACCAATACGGATAATTCCGCGCTCGTCAAGATCTTTGAGCGCATCATCGCCTACACCCGGAACGTCTCTTGTGATTTCTTCCGGTCCGAGCTTTGTATCACGGGCTTCCGCCTCGTATTCTTCAATATGAACAGATGTATAAACATCGTCCATAACAAGTCTTTCACTTAAAAGGACAGCATCCTCGTAGTTGTAACCTTCCCATGTCATAAATCCGATCAGTGGGTTTTTACCAAGGGCAAGCTCTCCGTTTGCTGTGGACGGACCGTCTGCAATAACCTGTCCAGCCTCAACATGCTCTCCCTGGAACACGATTGGCTTCTGGTTATAGCAGTTGCTCTGGTTACTTCTTAAGAATTTTGTCAAATGGTAATCATCCTTTGTTCCATCATCATTCTTAATACTGATATCAGTAGATGTGGAACGAAGAACGGTACCGGATTTTTTCGCAACTACGCAGACACCGGAGTCTACGGCTGTTTTTGTTTCCATACCTGTACCTACAACAGGAGCTTCTGTTGTAAGGAGCGGCACTGCCTGACGCTGCATGTTGGATCCCATCAGCGCACGGTTGGCATCGTCGTTCTGAAGGAACGGAATCAGGGCTGTAGCAACAGAGAATACCATCTTAGGAGACACGTCCATGTAATCGAACATCTGACGTTCATATTCCTGTGTCTCATCAAGGAAACGACCGGATACGTTCTTATGGATAAAATATCCGTTCTCATCAAGAGGCTCGTTCGCCTGCGCCACATGGTAATTATCTTCTTCATCGGCTGTCATGTAGACAACTTCGTCTGTGACACGCGGATTTTTCGGATCTGTCTTATCGATTTTACGATAAGGCGCCTCAATAAATCCGTACTCATTAATACGGGCATAAGATGCCAGAGAGTTAATAAGACCGATGTTCGGACCTTCAGGAGTCTCGATCGGACACATTCTTCCATAATGGGAGTAATGTACGTCTCGAACCTCGAATCCGGCTCTGTCTCGTGACAGACCGCCAGGTCCCAATGCGGAGAGACGTCTCTTATGAGTCAGCTCACCAAGCGGGTTATTCTGGTCCATGAACTGAGACAGCTGGGAAGAACCAAAGAACTCCTTCACTGCTGCAGTTACCGGTTTAATATTGATAAGAGACTGCGGAGAAATAGACTCTGCGTCCTGTGTTGTCATTCTCTCACGAACTACACGCTCCAGTCTGGAAAGACCGATGCGGTACTGGTTCTGAAGAAGCTCACCTACTGCACGGATACGACGGTTTCCAAGGTGGTCGATGTCATCATCGTTTCCAATGCCGTATTCCAGATGCATATTGTAGTTAATAGAAGCAAAAATATCTTCTTTTGTAATGTGCTTCGGAATCAGATCGTGAATATCTCTGCAAATTGCAGCTTCCTGCTCTTCAAGAGTGTCATTTTCTTCCAGAATTTTTTCAAGCACAGGGTAATATACTAACTCTGTAATACCAAGCGCCTTCGGATCTTCAATTTCCGGAATAAAGTGACGAATATCCACCATAAGGTTGGAAAGAACTTTGATTTTTCTCTCCTCACCCTGAATCCATACGTAAGGAACTGCAGAATTCTGAAGAAGATCTGCAAGCTCTGTTGTCACAGCAGTACCTTCCTCTGCAAGAATTTCACCTGTAGAAGCATCTACAACGTCCTCTGCCAGTTTGTGTCCTACAATACGTTTATTAAAATGAAGCTTCTTATTAAATTTATAGCGTCCTACTTTGGCAAGGTCGTATCTTCTCGGATCAAAGAACATTGCCATAATAAGGCTCTCTGCACTCTCTACTGCAAGAGGCTCACCCGGACGGATTTTCTTATATAATTCAAGAAGACCTTCCTGGTAATTTGTGGAAGTATCTTTCGTAAAACTTGCAAGAATTTTAGGCTCTTCACCAAAGAGCTCTACGATTTCTGCATTTGAACCTACGCCAAGTGCACGAATCAGGACAGTAATCGGAACTTTTCTTGTTCTGTCAACACGAACATAGAACACATCGTTGGAATCTGTCTCGTATTCCAGCCATGCTCCTCTGTTTGGAATTACGGTACTGGAAAATAACCGCTTTCCAAGCTTATCGTGTGCAATCGCATAATAGATTCCAGGGGAACGAACTAACTGGCTAACGATAACTCGCTCAGCACCGTTGATAACAAAGGTACCTGTAGCAGTCATTAACGGTAAATCTCCCATGAAAATCTCGTGTTCGTTGATTTCTTCTGTCTCTTTATTAATCAGTCTCACTCGAACCTTCAAAGGTGCGGCATAAGTTACGTCACGTTCTTTACACTGCTCTATGGAGTATTTTGCATCCTTCTCGTCGAATGTAAAGTCGATGAATTCCAGACTGAGCTTTCCGCCGTAGTCTGCGATTGGAGAAATATCATCGAATACTTCTTTCAGTCCCTCTCTCAGAAACCATTTGTAGGAATCTTTCTGGACTTCAATCAGGTCTGGCATCTCCAGGACTTCTTTTTGTCTCTGAAAGCTCATACGCATGCTTTTTCCAGTTTTTACAGAACGAATTCTGTTTTTTTCCATTGACGTTTCACCCCTGTTTTTCCTTATATTTATTATAACATGAGCCTTACTGCATTTTTGCAAGTAGGCATATCTTGCCATAATATAGCATTCTTCACTATATCACAACAAAAACAGTATGTCAACTGATTTCAAGATTTTCTTTATTTTGTTTCCTGTAAATCGAAAAAAACGGGAATGTCTGCGACATTCCCGCTCCCTTTTGTATATACGTGTTACTTCTATTATTTAAGAGTAACTTTAGCGCCTTCAGCCTCAAGTTTTGTTTTGATGTCTTCAGCTTCTGCTTTGGATGCAGCTTCTTTAACCATTTTCGGAGCACCGTCAACAACTTCTTTCGCTTCTTTCAGACCTAAGCCTGTTACTTCACGAACAACTTTGATAACTTTAACTTTGTTTGGACCTACTTCTGTAAGCTCTACGTCAAACTCATCTTTCTCTTCTGCTGCTTCTGCTGCGCCAGCTGCTGCTACAACAACACCTGCTGCTGCGGATACACCGAACTCTTCTTCACAAGCTTTTACTAAATCGTTTAATTCTAATACAGATAATTCTTTGATTGCTGCAATAAATTCTTCTGTTGTTAATTTTGCCATTTTAATTTCCCTCCATTATAATATTTTTGGTTTTGATGCCCATTCGGGCGAGGATTCTGTTTATCTGTTCCTCCTGGAACAATCAGCAATTATTCTGCTGCCTCTGCCTGTCCTTTTTCAGCGATCTGATTAAGCACACGAGCAAAGTTTGTAATTGGAGACTGGATGCTTCCAAGCAGTTTTCCGAGAAGTTCTTCTCTGGACGGAATGCTGGACAGAGCCTGAATACCAGCCTGGTCGTTGTAGTTTCCTTCTACAACACCTGCAATAAGCTCTAAAGCAGGATACTGTTTTGCGTATTTTGCAAGGATTCTGGCCGGAGCTGTTGCGTCTGTTGCAGAAACAGCAAGAGCGTTTGTACCTTCCAGATGCTGTGTTAAGCATTCACAGTCAGTTCCTTCAAATGCACGTTTCATCATTGTGTTTTTGTAAACTTTATACTGAACACCAGCTTCTCTTAACTCTTTACGGATAATTGTATCCTGTTCAACAGTCAGTCCGCTGTAGTTTACAAGAACAACTGACGCAGCGTCTTTAATGATGCCGGAAATCTCTTCTACGATTGGTTGTTTCAGTTCTACTTTTGCCATGATATGGTACACCTCCTTATAGATTTTGATATACCGCCGTCGGATGTGTATAAAAAAAGTCCTACTGCATGACAGTAAGACTTACGTAATCTTATAAAATAAAGAATACTTTGTCCTCGGTAGGCGTTTTTATCCTTATGCCTTGCGGCACCTACTGTCTTCGGCAGCGTTCTGTGGTAGAATATCATATTTTGCAAAGTATGTCAATAGGAAATTTGAAATTTTGAAAACTTTTCACGTTACAAAATACAAAATAAGCCATGCACCTCGATTCCGCTTCGCTCCATCTCGGTCGCGGGCATGCGCCCTATACAGCAAAAAACAAAGACGCACTTCCTCGTGCAAGCACGCGGCTTCCGTCTTTGTTTTTGCTGTGCATGGCTTATTTTGTTCCGAATATCCTGTCGCCGGCATCTCCAAGACCTGGGCAGATGTAAGCATTTTCATTCAGGCAGCGATCAAGATGTCCACAATAAATCTGAATGTCCGGATGTGCTTTATGCAGTCTCTCAAGACCTTCCGGCGCTGCGATAATACACATAAATTTAATGTTTTTTCCGCCCTGCTTTTTAATAAAATCAACTGCAGCGATAGCGGAGCCTCCTGTTGCAAGCATCGGGTCTACAACAACTGCGATTCTCTCATCAATAGATTCCGGAAGTTTGCAGTAATATTCGTGCGGCTCATGTGTTTCCGGATCACGGTAAAGTCCTACATGACCCACCTTTGCAGAAGGAACAAGGGTAAGAATACTGTTTACCATTCCAAGACCTGCGCGAAGAACAGGAATTACCGCCAGTTTTTTACCGGAAAGCATTGGTGTCATACAGGTTTCAATCGGTGTCGTCACTTCTACATCTTCTGTGGGAAGGTCGCGAAGCGCTTCATATCCCATCAGGATTCCAATCTCCTCTACCAGTTTACGGAACTCATTTGTTCCTGTTTTGCTGTCACGAAGCATTGAAATTTTATGCTGGATTAAAGGGTGATTCATAACATATACGTTTTCCATTCGTTCGTCCTCTTTCTCTCTTGTTTTGGCATTGCGGAATCCTCCGCACCTGTATCTGCCACAGCAGACGTACAGTTGCTTCTATTATAATACATATGTAGAATTTACAAAAGGGGTTCTTTACTTTTTTTCTTCCTTATGCTATTATAATCAAGATTTATTATATGAAATACAGCATAAATACAGCCGGAGAAAATTATGTCCAGAATAGATAAAACCCAGAACTTTATTTATATACAGCAGACTGCTTTGCGCAGTCTGTTTTTTTATACCGCTTTATCATAGCGCTGTTTCATCATCTTAAAAAGGAGGCCCTTGTCGTGGCAAACACAAATCATTATCTTAAGTATGCGAAAAATCTCTTCGCAATTTTTTTCGGAAATACCATATACGCAGTAGGAATTGTCGCCTTTCTCCTACCAAATGGAATTATCACTGGCGGAACCACAGGTCTTGCACTGTCAGCCCAGCATTATCTGGGACTGCCTCTTTCTACTTTTGCTTTCATCTTTAATGCTGTTATGTTTATTCTGGGTGCATTAATTCTGGGAAAAGCCTTCGCCCTCACGACCCTCATCAGTTCTTTCTATTACCCTGTTATCCTTGGTATTTTACAGAAAGTTCCCGCATTATCAAATGTGACTCAGGATCGTATGCTGGCATGTGTATGCTCCGGTGTATTAATCGGAGCAGGAATCGGAATTGTAATCCGCGCCGGAGCTTCCACCGGCGGTATGGACATTCCGCCTCTTCTTTTAAAACGATTTTTTGGAATTCCGGTGTCTGCGTCCCTCTATGTATTCGACTTCGTGATTCTTCTTCTGGAAATGACATTTTCCAATGTAGAAGAAAGCATTTACGGAATTCTTCTTATCTTTATTTATACCTTTATCCTGGATCGCGTTCTGACACTTGGAATGGCACAGAGTCAGGTAAAAATCGTAAGTAAAAAACATGCAGAAATCAACAGCGCCATTCATGCACAGCTTGACAGAGGCACGACTCTCGTCCAGGCAGAAACCGGTTTTCTCCACAAAGAAAGCCAGCTTGTCCTTACTGTTGTTTCAAACAGAGAGCTAATCCGTCTCAACAAGCTTGTAATGGAAATCGATCCTGCAGCGTTTATGATCATCAGCAAGGTAAACGAAGTAAAAGGAAAAGGCTTTACACAGCCTAAAGTAAAACGGACCGCCAAATAAGGCGGTCTTTTTTATAAACTCTACATCTGTTTTCTAACAATACGATACTCGTCTCCCATCTGAAAATAGGGACACTGCTGAAAATTCCCTGTCATAAATCTTACCATCTCATCTTCGTCCAGATTTACCTCGCAGGTATAACATTCATAATCTTCATCGTATGTATAATTGGCACAATATTCACATTTTGAAGCGTTCACTTTTCTTCCTCCCTCAAAAACACATAATTCTCTTCTGTAGATAATTCTTTCTGATAAGAAAAGCCAAGCCCGCGAAACTCTTTCACGCCGTCCGGCTCACAAATACCTTCAACCGCAAGAAAACGCACCATTTCTCCTCTTGCCATCTTAGCAAGCGTTCCTTTCTGAATGATTTTTCCGTTTTTCCATTCTCCAAAAGTACAGGTAATATAGTTTTCTCCGGGATTTAAAAATTTTTCCACACATTTTGAGTATTCTTTGCTCGCAAGATTTAAAATCCATCTGCTGTCGGAAATTTCCTCATAAATATCCCTTCCCCAGTATGTATATAAATCTTTACAGGAAGACAGATTGATTTTTGCCTGCATTTCCAGGCGATAAGGCACCACTCCATCAAGCGGTTTCACCACACCGTAAAAACCAGACAGAATCCGCAGATGTTCCTGAACAAACTCCCACTGCATATCCTCAAATACGCCCGGCGCCATATACTGATACTGAATCCCTTCATAAGAAAGAAGCGCTGGTGTTGGTGCTTTATATAAATCCATATGGGAAAGACGCTGAAAATTTTCCCGGGCAAGCCTGTCGCTGCACCCCCACATTTTCTTTGCCTCTTCATAATCCAAGCCCTTCATATACTCCAGAAGCACCTTCGTCTTTTCCATAAAGGCAGGAAATCCGCGGCATTCCATTACATCAGTCTCTGTATTCATTTTTTTCGCAGGAGAAATTATAATTTTCATCTCAAACTCCTTTATCCCCAAAGCCCGCCTGTCGTCTCTTCCAGATGATCCAGAATATAATTATAAATTTCCACAGACACATCCTCCGGGTAATGCGTTCCATCCACAGTAGAATATCCTGTTTTCATAAGATGTTCATACACATCTATGTAAGTTACACCAAGAAGATTTGCCTCCATAGCGGCATTAAAACTCTCAATCTGTTCATTTGTCACATAGGAAGCATTTTCCACAGGCCCCACAGACACAAAGTATGTAGAAGCTCCAAGATCTGTCCATTCCTTTGCTTTTTCGTTAATGTACTGCACATATTTATTTAAGTTATGCACATCATTTATGCCCACAAGGAGAATTACCGATGTGTTATCCACTATTTCCTGTTCTATTTGTGGAACACCTGTGGAAATCAGCCAGTCGTATCCCATAGAAGAAAGACACGACCATATACTGTCATCATGAACCGCATCCCGAATCCCCTCGGTTCTGGAATCCCCCACAAAAATCAGCTTGTCCTGCTGAAAATTCTCCGCATGACTGGGCTTACTGATAGTTCCCTCATGAGGCGATAAAGTAGGAACCGGAAAAGAAGTCGGCATAGAAGTTGGTTCTGCTGCAATACTGTCCTTGTTATTTTCTTTTTTATCTTTTTTCGCGTCTTCTTTTCCCTTCTCTTCTGTATTTTCTTCGATTTTCTTTACGTCCTCTGCAGTTTTACTGCTTTTCTCATTCGTCTGACATCCGGCAAGTACGGAAAGTGCAAATATTCCGGATAACAAAATGGCTTTCTTCATAATTAGCCCTCCCGAAGATGAACGAAAATACTACTTCTCCTCAATTAAAGATGGAGATGCCAGATTCAGATCTTTTCCCAACATTTCCTTTAACATATCCTCATACTGTTTATATATCAATTCTCCATCCGGGGTAAGAATTTCAAAATCTGTATCATAAGCATGGACAAATAATCCTGTCTCCTTCAGGCCATTTCTCAAATAAAAAGCCTTTCTCCTCTTTCTGTCCTCTGCATTTTCTGCCAACTCGTCCTGTTTTTCAATTTCAAAAACATATTTTTGTCCCTTAAACCGTTCCACGAGCCCCCTGACTGCTTTGCCTCCATATCCTCCGCTTCTTTTTTCCGGAGAAATTGCAAAATAATCGAGTACTGCCGCAGAAGAAGAGAACATATTCATAACAAGACCGATAAATTCTCTCTCCTCTACTACTGCAAGAAGTTCCGCTTTTCCTTCCTCTGCCCATTTCTCCATATAAGAAATCGGTTTCTGCTCCTCTTTTGGAAATGCCGTTTCATACAGCGCATAGACCTGCTCCTTATATTCTTTTCCTTCTTTTAAAATATTTAAAAATTCCATCATAATTTTCTCCTAAAATGCCATATCCGGCCACGCTAAAATTTCAGCCGCCAGTATCTCTTCGTAGTCACCTTCTATATCCCTGCTTCTGCCTGCCTCAAATATATTCGTCTCCGCGCCCCATGTACTATTTTCTTCGTATTCCCACACGTGGTAACGCAATCCCCGAAATTCAAAATCCAGACTTCCGCATCCATCTTCTTCCGTATATTGAAATGCGATATTTTTTTCTTTCAGTGCATTTTGTACTCTTGTAAGACGCATAAAAAACCTCCCGTTATTCTTTTCCTTACTATGACATAGTTTGCAGGGAAAGTCAAACAGGAGGAAATGTCTTATACAAAGACTGAGCAGATATATGGAATGGTGCAAGAAATGCAAAAAATAAAAGTAAACTTTTTGTCCCACTAATCAAAAAAGCACCTTCTTTATGAAGATTTTGTTCTGGTAAACTTAATCTTAACATAAAGTGGCGCTTTCTTTTTTACTTTTCTACACCTGCTGATGCAGGTACTTTTTTCGGGTAGCAAGTCCGCCTCGAATATGCCGTTCCTGCTTGTTTACATCTAAAATCTTTCTCGCCTCATGGGCAAGGGACGGATTAATCTGAAGAAGACGTTCCGTTACATCCTTATGTTTGGTCGTTACTATTTAGAGCTGTTTTATTTTCACATTCGTCTTCCACTAAAATGCTTTCATTTAATCCCAAATCACCTAGTAAACGAAGGTAAATATCCACATTTCCATCTTTGTCTACTTCTATTTTCTTAATCAGTCTCTTTAACTGTACATTGGTCATCTCATGAACATCTGTAATATCCTCAATCTGCTTAAAGGTATCATTTAAGATTTTTTCCATCTGATCTCCTTTTGTCAAATTGCTGGACACCATTTTCAATTCATTTTCCAGACGATCCAGTTCTTGGCGAGTACCACCCAACTTATCATTCAATTCTTCTCTTGAAATCAAATCATCCGTATACATATCCATATATTTCTGTCGCATTCTCTGTAATCTGGCAATCTGCAAATTCAGTTCCTTCTCATACTCTGCATTTTCATCTTTCGCTTTGTACACTCTTTGGAATTCTTTCACAACATAGTCAATTACTTTATTTTTTTGCTGAAGAACACGATTAAAATATTCCTGTAAAACCTGAATCAATTCTTCTTCATCTACAACCGTTTTATTTGGACAGCTATCTGCTCCTTTTCCATTTCTTCCTGAACAAACCCAACGCACATACGTATTTTTGTAAGTACGAACTGTTCTTCGGAAAGACCATCCACATTCTTTACATTTAATCAACGTAGAAAACAAATATTTATTGCTTTGTCGCTCATGATTCAGATTGAATGCATCGTTTCTTCCACGAAGAATTTCCTGTGCTTTTTCAAACACTTCATCTTCAATAATACGAAGCTCCGGACGTTCCACAACAAGCCATTCCGTCTCATCCTTCTCTCTTCTCTGACCAGTCAGAAAATCACTGATTTCCTGCTTTCCATTGATAATCTTTCCCGTATAAATCTCATTGGTCAAAATCCGGCAGATGGCATTCTGGCTCCATTTGCAATTTCTCTTTGTCCGATACCCCTTTTCATTCAGCATATTGGAAATCTTTGCAGCACCGTAACCTTCTTCTGTATACCACTTATAAATTTGCTTTACAACCTTTGACTCTTCTTTGTTGATCTCAAGATTGAAATAATCTCCGATTGTTTTATCGTATCCGTATACAATGTTCGGAACTCGTCCCTTTTCTGCATTCAGTTTCTTTCCAAATTTCACTCGCTTAGATGTATTAGCGCTTTCTTCCTGAGCCAACGCACCAAAAATAGTAAGAACAAACTCACTGTTTCCCATACTTGTCATATTCGCTGTAAGGAACTGGGTTTCAATTCCTAATGCTTTCAACTTACGAACATTCTGTAAAAGATCTACGGTATTTCTTGCAAAGCGAGAAATATCCTTTACAACAACCATGTCAAACATTCCCTTTTCTGCATCTGCCATCATACGAAGAAATTCTTTTCGATTTTTTATTTTAGTTCCCGAAATACCTTCATCTGCATATAATTTTACTAAGACATCTCCGGTACGCTGAGTGTATTCGGAGAAAAATTCCTTTTGCGCTTCTAAACTGTTAAGTTGATCGGCTTTATCTGTGGAAACACGGCAATAGGCTGCTATCTTCATAGTGTCACCTCTCTGTATCAAATTTATTTTCTGTTACATCTATATTATATATCAAAATAAAGATTCGTAAACAGAAAAAGAGAAAATTATTGAAATTAATCCCATCTCAAACTACTCTACTTTTATTTATCTTTTAATCTCTTGAGCGGACCGCAATCGGAAGGAATATAAATAAATACTGTCGTTTTCTCAATGAAAAATTAAAGAAGTTTGAGGGAAAAACACCGAAAAAAACAGCTTGATCAAAAGTGTGGCTGTAAAAATCCAGACAAGGGATTTTTGCGGCCAAAAATAAATTTCATCTTTCATAGAAAAAAGGATCCTACGCAAGGTGGAAGGCTAACAAGCCTTGTCCTTGCAGGGATCCTTTCAATTGCTACTGAGGATGCCGAAATGTGATATTAACCGACAGCCTCTTCTGCTTTACTTTATTCTATATCTTTTTGTAATCCGTTCATTCGACAACCTCTATCTGGCACGCTTTCATGACCTTCAGTGCAGTCTCATGACTTTCCGGTGTTACCCCTGCGTATCTCGTTTAAATACGAGCTACACCGGTTCTCTTTGCTGCCTCAGCAACCGCTTTGGCTACCGCTGGTCCTACTCGCTTATCAAATGCCTTCGGAATAATATACTCCGGAGAAAGTTCCTCATCTGTGATCAGATTTGCAAGTGCTTCAGACGCTGCCAATTTCATTTCGTCATTGATTTCTTTTGCTCTCACATCAAATGCACCACGGAAGATTCCCGGGAAAGCAAGTACGTTGTTGATCTGGTTCGGGAAATCACTTCTTCCTGTGGAAACAACTTTTGCTCCGCCTGCCTTTGCATCATCCGGGAAAATCTCCGGAGTCGGGTTTGCACATGCAAAAACAACTGCATCTTTGTTCATGGTCTTAACCATCTCTGTTGTAACAGCACCCGGTGCTGAAACACCGATAAATACATCAGCGCCAACCAGCATCTCTGCAAGAGAACCGGATTTTTTAGCCAGGTTAGTAACTTTAGCCATTTCTTCTTTGATCGGATTCATGCCTTCCGGGCGTCCCTCGTAGATTGCACCCTTTCTGTCGCAGAGAGTGATATCTTTGAATCCTGCTGTCAGAAGGAGACGTGCAATAGAAATTGCAGCAGCTCCTGCTCCGTTCATAACGATACGAACATCTTCTTTTTTCTTTCCTACAACCTTCAGTGCGTTGGTCAGACCGGCAAGAGTGATAATCGCTGTACCATGCTGATCGTCGTGGAAAATCGGGATATCACATTTTTCTTTTAATTTCTTCTCAATTTCAAAACATCTCGGCGCTGAAATATCTTCCAGATTTACTCCGCCAAAAGAACCGGAGATCAGATAAATTGTATTAACGATCTCATCTACATCATTGCTCTTGATACAAAGAGGGAATGCATCTACATCGCCAAATGCCTTGAAAAGTACACATTTTCCTTCCATTACCGGCATTCCGGCCTCTGGTCCGATATTTCCAAGTCCAAGAACAGCTGAACCGTCAGTTACTACCAGACACATGTTCCATCTTCTGGTAAGATCATAAGATTTATCCACATCCTTCTGGATTTCGAGACAAGGCTGTGCAACACCTGGTGTATAGGCAAGTGACAGATCATCCTTATTTTCTACAGGTACTCTTGTTACAACTTCAATCTTACCTTTCCATTCTCCATGCAGTCTTAAAGATTCTTTTGCATAATCCATTTCTATTGTCCTCCCTGGTATCTTAAATTTTGCGAAACCGTATCATTCGACTCTTCTATTGTTGCTGTTCACTCCGTTCACAGCAATCTTCTAATCTATTAATAATTACCGGTAAAGAATTTGCTTTCTTTTGGAAGCTCATATCCATCAAAATATTTATTAAAGTCAAGTCCGAGATATTCACACAGATTAGCAAGTTCGACCATCGTATTATCGTTTACAAGTAATCCATGCTCTCTTCTATCTTTTTCTGCCAAAACTTCTTTTTCACCATGTGTATAAATACGATCTTTGCCTTCTGCCTTCGGACTTTCTCTCAAAGCTTCCAGGTATTCTGAAAAGTGTCTGCGGATTGCTTGAGGATCACCAAATGCAGCCGGATCGATTGCCATAAATCCATGACAGATTCCTGTTTTATCCGGGAATGTGCAGCAATGATCCGAAGTAACACCCATAGAAAGAATGGAACTGAATAGTTCACACAGCATACCATATCCATATCCCTTGTGGCTTCCTGTAACCTCTTCATTTCCACCAAGGGGCATGATTCCACCGCCCTTCTTTGCAACAATATTGGAAAGGACATCCGGTGCATCTGTACTTGCATGACCATCTTTGTCCAGGGCCCATCCATCCGGAAGTGGTTTCTCCATTTTATTGTACATTTCGAGTTTTCCTCTTGTAACTACCGTGGTAGAACAGTCAAAGAAAAACGGATACGGGTCTGCCGGCATAGCTACTGCGATTGGGTTTGATCCAAGCATGGCTTTTTTGCCAAACGTAGGAACCATAATAGCCTCTGAATTTGTACAGGCCATTCCCAGAAGTCCCTCATCGCATGCCATCTTTGCATAATATCCAGCGATACCGAAATGATTAGACTCACGGACAGTTACAATTCCAACTCCGGTCTTTTTGGCTTTTTCGATTGCTTTTTTCATTGCATAAACGGAAATAAGCTGTCCCATTCCATTATGACCATCAATCACTGCAGATATCGGTGTTTCAAATACAATTTCAGGCTTTGCCTGCGGATGGATCGTTCCCTTTTCGATTCCCTTATGATAACGCACCATTCTCTGCATGCCATGACTTTCTATTCCATAAAGGTCAGCCGTAAGAAGCACATCCTTGATCTGATTGCTTTCTTCCTCTGTAAAACCAAACGCCTTGAATACGTCTCCGCAAAAATGATTCAGTGTCTCATGTGACCATTTCACATATCCCATTGTTTCGTCCCTCCTTCTGGTGTTGCCGGTTTTATTTATTGGCATTACCAATTTACATTTTAATTATACCGCCGATATTACCAAAATGCAATAGAGGTCATATCAATTTATCCTGTAAAAATGCCCAAAATTTCTCATGATTTTTTTTGCATTTCTTCCATATAACGTTCAATCGTATCCATATGTTCGGACATACATCGTTCCGCCTGTTCTGCATCTCCGTTGATAATTGCCTTAACAAGCCGATGATGCTGGTCATCAACCTCTCTGACAGAATTATTCTTTTTCATAATGTAGTCTCTCGTCCCGGAAACAATATTCTCAGTAAGCTGATCTGCTGCCGCAAGGACACTGTAAACCATCGGGTTATCTGCGATCTTTGCAATCTTCTTGTGAAGTTCGCGATCCAGTTCACCCCGTATCTTTTCGTCTTCTGCGGCGTCCAGCCGTGCAAGAATCACCCATAATTCTGCTGCATCCAGCGGTGTGCACTTTCGTGCCGCAAGAATTGCCGCTTCTCGCTCCAGTGCCGCACGGAACTGCTGATTCTGGCGCAGATATCCATTATTTAATTTAAAAAGTATGGATAAAGGTTCGATCAGCCAGGTATCCAGGTCCTCCGTAATATAATTTCCGCCTCCCGGCACCGGCTTGACTATTCCCAGCAGTTCCAGCGCTCTCAAAGCTTCTCTGACTGCCGGTCTGGATACTCCCATGATCTCCGCCATTGTCCGCTCCGCCGGAAGGGCATCGCCCGCTTTGAGACTGCCATTCTGAATGTTCTCTATAATCTGATTTAAAATCCCGTTGAAAGCCCGTTCATCTCTAATTTCTTTAAACATACTCCATTCCTCCACATCCCATTTCCGTCCGTGTATTCTTACAGGCGGTATCATTTTTTCACCGTCTTTCCCATACATTTTATTTTTGGTACAACTGTACAGTACGACAGATATTTCTTATAATATAGCATTCCTGACAGTTTACAGCAAGTGGAATGGATTTTGACCAAGTTGCTGTGAACGGAGCGAACAGCAATCACAGGATTCATTAAGGAATATATGCATCTTTAACAGCGTTAAATAATTTCTGCAATTATGCTAATATTTTTATAAGCCAATCACATTAAGAAGGGAGGCGTTATTATGGCCTCAACAATACGCGATGTTGCAGCTCGTGCCGGTCTTTCTGTAACGCTCTTGTTCTAGCCGGACTTAAATTTATATGTTCAGCGATATCATTTGTCTTAGACTCTCCATGTTCTTCAAATCTTCCATAGGAACCTTGTCCAAAATCTCCATATCCATCGTTCTCTCTGTCTGATCACGAAGCATTGCTTTTACTTGCAATCTGGTACAATGGTAATCGCCTTCATAATTTCTGCGAAACGTCCCATTAAAAATATCATTATTAATATAAATCGGCTTTTGCTCCCTCTTTGCCATAGGAACATATATCACCATAATGACATCTTTCCTTTCACCGATTGTATAAGTCTCTATATCGTCGTCCGTTAATAAATTGAGGTTTACTTTCTTCGGATTATTAATCGTATCCCAAAAATCCTTACGCAATTTCGATTCATTTTGCAATCCGGTTGTGCACCAGCTCCCATCTTTTTCCTCTTTAATCCCTAAAATAATGACACCGCCATAACAATTTGCAAAAGAAGAATATGTGTCCCACAACGAAACCGGCAAGCCCCCCATTCGCTTTCTTTACTTCTCTTCTGTTATCTTCTGTTATCTTCTCTATATTTATCGAACTGTGAAATATCAAATTCTTTTCTCATAAATAATCAAGGTCTCCCTTCAAAATCGCAACTTCTTATTCATCAGTTTACCCTTTTTTCCATCAAGAACACAAGTAAACTTGCAGCTCAAAATCTTTTATTTTCTCTCCTGCTTGTCCTCTTCCAAACCTCTTTCAGCAACCTTCTGCATAACCCGTTCTACTTTTTTCATATTCGCCTCAATAAATACTTTCAATATGTAATTGGCGGTCACTTCCGCAGTATTCGGATTATGAAAACGATAATTCAGTTTTTGTTTCTTCATAGCGGTGCTCCCACCTCCCTTTTCTCTTTGTCCATTACTATGAAAATACCTATTAAAATAGACCTTAACTATCATCTATTCATAATTACTCTGACATTGGCGGCTGACAAAGGTATCTATAAAGACTGCCAATGCCAAAGTGTTTTTTTGCCAATGTTTTCCTTTATTCTGTTGTTAACGCAACTGTTGACATCAATCGTAGCTCAGTCTGCTTCCTGAGTATATTCCTGAAATGTTTTCTTCTTCGCCATATCGTTCTTTTCCTCCTTTTTCAACTCTTCCATTTTCTCTGTTACGGGATAGGCATTTCTGCCGGAAGGGGAACCCTTCTTCGGATGGATCATCCGCAAACACTTTCGGAATTCCCCTTCAGAAAGATGCTACTTCCGTAGGACGCACATACCTTTTAAGGTATATAAGTGCGCTCTTCTGCTTTCAGCATCCGAGTTTTTCTTACTCAAACGGAAGTTCTTCTCCGTCTGGAAGATTCATAAATCCATCTGGATCGGTATCTTCTTTCTTTTCTGATCCTGACAGTTTCTTCCCTTCTGCGAAATAATGTTCTTCTACGATCACGTTAGTGGCATAAACTTTATTTCCCTCCTGATTCACATAGCTTCCTGTCTGAATGCGTCCGCTTACTAAAATCTTCAAACCTTTTTTCAGATATTTTTCTGCAAACTCAGCATTCTTCCCAAAGGTGACACAAGAAATAAAATCCGTTTCTGCCTTTCCTTCCTTTCGATATCGTCTGTCTACTGCCAGCGTGTATCGTGCCATTGCAGTACTGTTTTCATTCTGGAGATATTTCACCTCCGGATCTTTTGTCAGTCTTCCCATTAAGATTGTTTTGTTCATGTAATTTCTCCTTTCTCTTTTCATTTTTTCTTTGTTCTTGAATCCGGCCCGATTCTTTTAAGGCAAATGTAATTTGTTCCTCATATAACGAAAGGCTCAGAGGAGAAAATACAGGGTAAAAAAGGAAATTTCTTATTTTCCTGCACAAAAATACCCCTATGACTTCAAAATCGAACTCATAGGAGTATTTAATTCAACCTACTCAGTGGGGTGTTTTATATTTTGTTTTACACATGTCATTACAGTGTTTTTCAGTTCGACAAGCTGAAATTTGTTACTCTAATTCCGTGCGAAGGGTGAATTCATCGGGAAGATCGTAAATCGCTTTTTTCAGGAAAAGCGGATAAAAATATTCATCTTTCAATCTATCAAACTCCAGCCATTCAAAAGTATGGATATGCTTTCCTTCTGTCAGAGTAAAGACGTTTCCTCTTTCCAGTAGAGTTGTCTCTGAAATATCCACCAGAAAATAAATACACAGTTCATGATAATGTAGATTATCCACATCTTCGGTAAAAAAAGCCTGATTGAGCCATAATGGACGTGTAATCTTTGGAGTTACACCAAGTTCTTCCTGAACTTCCCGAACCACTGCTTGCTCAGCAGTTTCACCCATCTTAACTCTTCCACCCGGAAGATAAAAATAGGGTGAACGTTCATCGTGCATCGCTAAAATTTTATTTTCCGCGATTATCATGGCACATACTCTATAATTAAATTTTTGATTTTCACAATTATAGGAAATATCCATTGCATTGCCTTCTCTAAATTCTAATTTATCGTTTTCTTTCAGTATATCATAATTATAATCTTTCCACAAAACAAAAAATTTTAATTCCTACGGATTTTTCTACAAAGCATATAACCACATATTATTACACTTCATCAGAAAAACTTTCTCAATCTATATTGAAAAATCGTAGCAGAATATCCGACATTCTATCTATCAATAGTTTCTCTTTAGCAAATATAATCTTAGTACGGTATCCTGTTCTCTCCGGTGCAAATTTTACTATACTTCTTATAGCTTCAAAAGCAAACACACAAACTACTTTCTTACTAAAAAAGCCTAGAAGAGACATTTTCTCTCCTAAGCCTTTATACTTTATCACAGAATACTTTTTGCTTTTATTTTTCTCATGGTCACGAAGCTTTTTTCGCTTAAATCGTACCTTTTGAACACGTGTTGTTACATATAAAAGTCTTAACCCCACTAAACACTCTTACCTCACCTCATAAACAACCTTCACAAAAACGCCTCTTTTGTTACATCTATATGTACCGTACTTTTGCTGATTCCAAACTTCTTCGCCGTCTGGCGGACAGTAGCCTTTGTCTTTATAATATAATCACCAATTTCTACTGCACGCTCTTCAATATAATCTTTCAAGGAAAATCCCCCGAAAATACTGTTTTTACAATGTATGCCTAACTTTTCATGTATATGTTTTAAGTTCTCATTCATCCTTTCTCCTGTACTCTCCCGGCGTCTGCCCACATTCCCTCAAAAATATTTTTCCGAAATATGCACTTGTGGAAAATCCTGTTTCCATAGCAATCAACGTAATTGTCATATCTGTAGATGTGAGGAGTTTTTTTGCCTGCTGAATACGATAGTGAATCAAATAATGAAACGGGGATTCTCCCAATCCAGTCTGAAAACACCGAAGGCACTCCCGCTTGCTCACGGACGCAGACGCTGCGATTTCTTCCAGTGTCAACTTTCTATTATAATTTTCATGAATATAAGAAAGCATTGTAAAAATTCTATCCTGATTTACGGAATTTGGCACTGTATGCTCCCTGTCCGAATCTTTTATTTCCTCCAATAACAAAAGCCATATTTCTGAGAGAAGATTCCTTGTCTGAAATTCTACATCTTCCTTATCCTGCAAAACCGGATTCAGATACTTTGTCTCAAATATGCTCTTATAATGCCCACTCAGGAAAACACCTGTAGTGTACCTTTCAGAATATAAATAAATTCCAACTCCTCATGCCAGTGCCAAGGAATTTCACTTTTTTCTAAATCTACTCTGTGAAGAGTATAAGGATACGACGGCTTCAATCCCTCTATTTCTTCCATCTGATTTTCCGTTATCTTTATTTTCATTTATGGTTTTCCACCTCATTCTGCTGCACTATTATGATATTATATCCTATTTTTGTCTTTATAATTATATATTATGTCTGTATCTTTGTTTTTTTAATCGTTTTTTTGCTATATTATAACAGTGAACTACTCCGACTTATAGAAGTCGGAGCTTCCTGCTTCAACCACTACTGCGT
>OBYG01000525.1_pt1 | contig 32343 bp, 20 predicted proteins | sample 1538201 | NCBI WGS metagenome assembly OBYG01 (sample SAMEA2580177, study PRJEB22360) | human gut metagenome | biome: human gut; feature: human-associated habitat; material: faeces | place: Denmark | collected 2008/2010 | reverse complement strand
TTCCGGACAGTGGCAGCGGGGGGAGCGGCCCTGGCTACCCTGATGGCCAGACTGGCGGAGGCCCTGTCCATTATTCTGGTGGTTTACCTTGGGAAAGCTCCGGTGGCTGCCCGGTTTAAGGAAATGTTCGGCTATTCCAGAGAGTTCCTGGTTCAGTTTTTCAGCACCACGTCCCCGGTTATTGCCAACGAGTTTATCTGGGGTCTGGGAACCACTCTGTACTCTCTGGCCTACGGCCGTATGGGAAACGATGCGGTGGCAGCGATCACCATCGCCACCACGATCCAGGATATCGTCACGGTCCTGTTCCAGGGACTGAGCGCGGCTACGGCGGTAATCATGGGAAATGAGATGGGAGCCGGAAAACTGAAGCGGGCGGAGCGGTATGCGAAGAATTTCCTGATTCTCCAGTTTATCGTCACCATCCTGGGAGCTCTTTTCTGCGTGGCCATCCGGTGGCAGATTATCGGCGTCTACAATATCACGCCGGAGATTGCCGAGAGCGTCAGCCGGTGTATTATCGTGTTCGCTCTGTTTATGCCCTTTAAGATGTTCAACTACGTTATGGTGGTGGGTATCCTGCGAAGCGGCGGCGACACCAAAATGTGCCTTTTATTAGACTGTTCCGGCGTATGGATGATAGGAGTTCCCATGGCGTTTTTAGGAGGCCTGTTCTTTGGGTTCCCCATTCATATCGTCTACGCCATGGTCATGCTGGAGGAGGTCTATAAAGCTGTTTTCGGCTACTGGAGATACAGGCAGAAGAAGTGGCTGCGCAATCTGGCCGCAGAGCTGTAGACTGGCCGATTCTCCTGTTTAATACTTGCCAAGCTCAGGGTTTAGTGATAGAATAAAAAAGATTTTGAGCAAAAAGAACGTCTTTCCAGACATTCTGTAAAAAATACATGATTCAAAAAGAGGAGCGTTATTATGTCAGGACATTCAAAATTCGCTAATATCAAGCACAAAAAAGAGAAGAACGACGCAGCGAAGGGAAAGATTTTCACTGTTATCGGACGTGAGATTGCAGTTGCTGTAAAGGAAGGCGGAGCAGATCCGGCTAACAACAGCCGTCTGCGCGACGTAATCGCCAAGGCAAAGGCCAACAATATGCCTAACGATACCATCGACAGAGGAATCAAGAAGGCGGCAGGAGACGCAAACTCCGTAAACTACGAGGAGCTGACCTACGAGGGATATGGCCCTAACGGAGTGGCTGTTATCGTCACTGCTCTGACAGATAATAAGAACCGTACGGCAGCTAATGTGAGAAGCGCCTTCACAAAGGGCGGCGGCAATATTGGAACACAGGGAAGCGTTTCCTTTATGTTCGACAAGAAGGGCCAGATTATTATCGATAAGGAAGAGTGCGAGCTGGATGCAGATACTCTGATGATGGAAGCTTTGGACGCAGGCGCAGAGGACTTTGCAGAGGAGGAGGACAGCTATGAGATCCTCACTTCCCCGGAGGATTTCTCCGCAGTGCGCGAGGCTCTGGAAGCCAAGAATATCCCCATGATGGAGGCAGAGGTGACTATGATCCCTCAGACCTGGGTAGAGCTGACAGACGACGAGTCCATTAAGAAGATGAACCGTCTGCTGGATCTCTTAGAGGACGATGACGACGTGCAGGCGACCTACCACAACTGGGACGAATAAAGCGAGTGAAACCGATCGCTGCCCGGACGCAGCAAAGAGGAGTCCGGGATTCCCGATCGCTGCTTGCAGCAGCATTTTTAGAAGAACCCAAGCAAGACCTGTAAGGTCTTGCGCAGGGATACAGACGAGAGATAAGAGAATATAGCGTAAAAAGGTTTTTAGATGGAAACTCCTTCCTGAACATTGTAATTGATGTCTGGGAAGGAGTTTTTAATTGTGCAGTTTTATGCAATAAAGGAATAGAATCAGCCCCAAAATGTATTTTTATAAGAAATTTTCTGCCAACAGTTGATTTATAGCCGGTGAGTGCTATAATACAAATGTCAAATTGACAAATATACCCATACCCTCTATTAAGAGAGTGAAACAGACCTGCCGGAGCAATGTGCCGATCCGGCAGAGGCTGGAAGCTGTCTTTCACAGAGAGGCGGAAGAGAAAGGAGGAGGATGAGAGGACCGCAGAAGGAGGAACAGAAAGAAAAAACAGGGAGATCTCCCTGAAAATAGTGGAGGTATGAAAATGCAGCACATGAAAGGCAAAGACCGCAAAAGAATGCGCCGTTCTGCAAGGAAGCTGTCTGCGCTTGCATTGGCGGCAATTCTGGCATGCACAAATGCAGCCAGCTGCGTGAACGTCAGCTATGCGGCTGAACTGTCAGACAAAGAGAGCGAAGACTCTGACAGCAAACCGGCAGAAAACGGCGGAAACGGATCCTCTGAACAGGACGCAGATTCTGAAAAAACAGAATCTGAGGACAGCGGCACATCTGAGGATGAAAAAAATGACGGAACCGATGAAGAATCGGGACACAAGGAAGAGTCTGGGAGCGAGGACTCTTCAGAAGACAAAGAGGATTCAGAAGAGAAGGACGAGTCTGAAAAGGAAGATTCTGACACAAACAGCGAGTCTGAAAACGGCAATCCATCAGAGGAGGAGGAATCCGACACTGACAGTGAGAGCGGTTTAGAGGAAGACTCAGAGAAGGAAGAAAGCGAAGACGGAGAGTCTGAGGAGTCTGAGAAAGAGGAAAGCCATGAGGACGAGGACAAATCGGAAGAGGACTCTGAGCCTGAGGATTCTGATAACCCCGAAATAGGCGGAGGGGGTATCCAGGAGATTTAGATGAAGAAAAACCGGACGAGACCCCTGAACAGAACGAAGAACAGGAGAGCGAGGAAGAGACCTCAGAGGAGGAGCTTCCTGAGGAAGAGCTGGAAGAAGAAAGTGAAAAGCCGGAGTTTGACTACACAGAAGAGCTGGATGGAATTTTCATCACTGTAACCGCAGAGGAGGGCGTCCTTCCGGAGGGAACGACAGTGGAAATTACCCAGCTGGACGAAAATCTGGCTACTGCTTCCGATGCAGAAGAGGAGTCGGAGGATTCTGAAGAGGAGGATCCGGCAGGGCAGTCTGAAACCAGCTTCTGCTACGATATTACTCTTTATGATGAGGACGGTGAAACGCTGGATAACAGCTGGAGCAGGGACGGCCTTGTAACCGTCAGCTTTTCCGGAGAAAAGATAGAAGAATTAAAAGCCGTATCTGAAAAGGCTGAGATCTTCTATGTTGGACCAAAAGGAAAAGAGAAGAAGGTAAAAACCATCTCCTTTAAAAAGGAGAGAAAAAACCTGACCGGCGACGCAGAGGACGAGGAGACAGATTCTGAGGCAGCAGAGATTTCCTTTGATGCAGAACACTTCTCCGTGTACCGGCTGGCATTTGAAGGAAGCAGAAGCAAGAGAGAGATTTCGGATTATAATGACTTTGTCGAAGTATTCGATGAAATACGAGACAACCTTGACTGGGGAAATCCGGCAGGAAGCTATACGCTTACTTTAACTCAGGACATCGAAGTGCCTGACAATAGCAGAAAGCTTTCTTTCGTAGACGGTGACATAACCATAAAGGGAAATGGCCACCAGATCATCTATCAGGATGGGGTGACGGATAAGGGAGTTTTGACGGTGAGAGGCTATGGTTCTCTCACGCTCGATGGACCTTTGACCATCACTTCTGAGGCAGGAGAGGGGGAATATCCTCTTATTTTTGTCGGAGGTCTGAATGAAGCGGAAAGTACAGGCTCAGATAAGGTGGGAGGAGGAGTCTCACTGACCATCAACAGTAAGGTCGAGCTTGTCAACCACAAAAATACGGCAGAATATCCAGGCGGAGCTATTGCAGTACAGGGCGGCCAGGTATATATGTGGGGCGATTCCCTGATAGAAAACTGTACCAGTGAGTACGGTCTTGGAGGAGCGGTAGGACTGATCTGCGATCAATCTCTGTTTGAAATGATGGCGGGAACCATCCGGGGATGCGAGGCTCAGGCCAACGAGTTCTTGTTTGGAGCTATTAAAGAATATGCTTCTTTTGGAGGCGCAGTTTATTCTCATTCCTCTACCAGCGTTGACATTAGCGGCAATGCTGTGATCGAGGAGAATAAGGCGGCCAGCGGCGGAGGCATAGCAGCCTGCGGAAGCAAGCGATTTACCATGTCAGGCGGTCAGATTAGAAACAATGAAGCTTCTGTCACTGGTCCTTCTAAAAAGAAGATGGTGCATTGCGGCGGAGGACTCTATTTAAACGGAGCAGACGCAAGCGGACCAGATTTGTCCAGCATGGAATTCAGAGTAGAGGTTGATTCCTGGATTGAGGAAGATGACAACATTATAATGCGGGGCAAAAAAGGCAGAGCTCTTGGGGCAGGATTCCACATTACAGGCGGCGTCATCTCTGGAAATAAAGCCGGAGCGCGGGAAAAATATTCTTCTGAGGAAAACGGTGGGGGAATCTGCGTATCAGGAAGCAAGGATAAGCCGATTGCTCTTGAAATCTCCAACGTTGAAATTTCCGACAATATGGTAACAGGAAGCAATAATCCGTCAGGCGGAGGCCTTTATATGGCCAACTATTGTGACAATACTCCGATCAAAGAATGTACTATTACAGGAAATAGTGCAGGACAGTATGGAATGGGAGTCTACATTGATTACAGCAGTAATGTTTCTCTTACAGACTGTACGATCTCAGAAAATGGATGGAGAGATTCCGATACCCTGAAACCAGGATATGTGGGAGAGGACGGAGGCCTTTTTATCCGTGACTGCAGTGATTTTGAGGTGTCTGGATGTGAGGTTCAGGACAACTGGGCAAAATATGGTGGAGGCGTGCTGCTGGATAAGCAGTCCGCCAGCAGCAAGATGGCAGTGATCCTTGACTCCAATGATATTACTGATAATCATGCTTCTCTGGAGGGCGGAGGACTCTGCATAAATGGAGCTGAAGTCAAGGAAAATACTAGTATTATTGCCAACAACATTGCCGGAGAAGGAGGCCAGGGTTCTGATATTTGCAGCAGACTGGACAGTTCTTCCTTTATTCTGCCGGATGCCAAAGACATGAAGCAGATCTATAAGGCAGACGGCAAAGATCAGATGTTTGACGGCTGGTATGACGAGCAGGGGCAGAAGGTGGAGGATGGAGACTTCCCGTCCAAGGTCACAGAGAACGCCGAGTACACGGCCCGCTGGAAGGCAAAGGAGTATACAGTAACCTTTAAGCCGGGAGAGCATGGAACGCTGAAAGGAGCCGGAGTGGACGGCCAGGTGACAGGAAAATATAAGCACGGAGATAAATTCCCGGAGCGTCCTGGAACTGCGGCGGAGGAGGGCTACCTGTTTGACGGCTGGATGGACGAGGCAGATCAGAATACAGTGGAAATCTTCCCGCAGATCGTCACGAAGGACGCGGTTTACATTGCCCGCTGGAAGGCAGAGGAAAAACCGGATCCAGTGAAGAAAACAGGAGATTTAAAGGTTTCTGTGACAGTTTCCGGAAGCGGAGCAAGCAGGGAAAAAGCCTTTGGATTTACTGTCACATTGGAGGGCTCAGACGCTGATTCTGTAAACGGCAGATACGGAGATATGGAGTTCCAGAAGGGAACGGCCAGCTTTTCATTAAAGCACGGCCAGTCTAAGAAGGCAGAGGGCCTTCCGTCAGGCGTATCCTATACCGTAACGGAAGACGGCTATACAGGATATACAGTAAGCTCTCTGGGTGCTCAGGGAAGCATTCCTGAGGACAGCATGGCGACAGCCGTATTTGACAACTATAAGTCCGGCGGCAGCAGTTCCGGCGGCGGAGGAAGCAGCCATTCGGGAGGCGGAAGCAGCGGCGGAGGAAGCAGTCATTCCGGAGGAAAGAATCCAATTGGCCCGGCAGCCCAGGAAGAGCTGGAATTTACTCAGATAGAGGATCATCAAAGTGCAGCTTCTCCTCATCCGGAGATCAATTATCTCCCGGTAATGGGACTCTATGGCCCGTCCTTAGAGGACCAGGCGGCAGGACAGTTGGCGGCACAGCAGCAGGACAGCCGTCAGGTGATTGAACTTCTGGCGTCTAAGTACAGCCAGAATCCAGATCTGGCAGGATGGCTGACCGTGCCTGGCACTGGAAATGGCTATCCGGTTATGTACACTCCAGGAAACTGGGAATATTATCTGCACCACAATTTCCAGAAGCGGCAGGACAGAGCGGGAATCCCGTTCTTAGGAGAGGGCTGCGTCATTGGCGGCGATAATACGCTGATTCATGGCCACAACATGAACGGTGCGCTTCAGTTCGGCTATTTCTGGAACTATACAAGCCCTGATTTCCGCAGCCAGAACCCGACGATTGACTTTAAAACCATTTACGACGGCGACGGAGCCTACGAGGTAATGGCAGTCTTCTTTGCGCCGGTTTATCCGGCAGAAGCGGAAGGCGTATTTAAGTGGTATCAGTATGTGGGAGCATTAAACCCGGCTCAGTTTGACTATTATGTTGAGCAGGCAAAGGCGGCGTCCCTCTACGATACGGGAGTGACAGCGGAATACGGCGATAAGCTGATCACCTTGGAAACCTGCGCAGACAATCACAGCAGCAATCGTTTAGTGGTGGTAGCGCGGAAAAAGGCACAGCTGCAGACAAACTAGAAACGCTTTCAGGCGGTTTCTCTATAATAATAAAAACGCTCTGGCGGGAATTTTCCCGTCAGAGCGTTTTTTCATCCGTATGCCTGACTGCTACCTGTTATAGTGATAGCTGTCCAGCAGCTGGTTTTTCATGTGCCAGAGTTCATTGGACAGATCCACATGAACCTCATGGGGGTTGATGAGACGTCTTGATTCATCCCACAGCGTGTCCAATTCCCGGCGGCAGTAATCGCGGATTTCCATGACCTTCGGAGACTGGTAGACGCAGACGCCGTCCTTAAAAACGGGAACTAACAGCTCTCTCATCTCGTAGGATCCTGGTGAGAGGTGCGTCTTCTTCCAGGTTTCGATGGGATCGAAGAGGAGAAGAGATTTGTTCTCGTCATAGACCTCGTCTGCCAGACAGATGAGATCGGCGATAATCTTGTGATTTTCCTTATCGTAAATTCTGTAAATCGTCTTATTTCCCGGATTTGTCACTTTTTCCGTATTCTCGGACAGTTTAATCTTAGGAATGAATTTGCCTGTTTCCCGATCCAGGATAGCGGCCAGCTTGTACACTCCGCCGAAGGACGGGCAGTCCTTGGAGGTGATCAGGTTGGTTCCCACGCCCCAGGAGTTGATGGCAGCTCCCTGAATTTTCAAGCTGTCGATCAGGTACTCGTCCAGATCGTTGGACGCGGAAATGATGGCGTCCGTAAATCCGGCCGCATCCAGCATGGCCTTGGCCTTTTTGGACAGATAAGCCAGATCGCCGCTGTCTAAGCGGATGCCGTAGCCCTTCAGCGGAATGCCTGCCTCCCGCATCTCTGTGAACACACGGATAGCGTTTGGAATACCGGAGTTTAAGGTGTCGTAGGTATCGACCAGGAGAATGCAGGCGGTGGGGTAGAGCTTCGCGTAGGTTCTGAAAGCGGTGAGCTCGTCCGGGAAGCTCATAATCCAGCTGTGGGCATGGGTTCCTTTTACCGGAACGTCAAACATCTGTCCTGCCAGCACGTTGGAGGTGCCCACGCAGCCGCCGATCATCGCGGCTCTGGCTCCGTAAATACCTGCGTCAGGTCCCTGCGCTCTGCGCAGGCCGAATTCCATGATGCCGTCACCCTGAGCGGCCTGAACCACGCGGGAGGTTTTCGTTGCAATCAGACTCTGATGGTTGATGATATTTAAAATTGCCGTCTCCACCAGCTGGGCCTGCATAATCGGAGCGATTACCTTTACAATCGGTTCTCTGGGAAACATGACCGTTCCTTCCGGAATTGCATAGATGTCGCCGGTAAATTTAAAATTGCGCAGATAGTCGAGGAAATCCTCTGTAAACAGCCCTACGCTTCTGAGATATGCAATATCCGCTTCTGAAAAATGGAGATTTTTAATGTATTCAATGACCTGCTCCAGTCCCGCGCAGACTGCGAAGCCGTTTCCGTCAGGATTGCTTCGGTAGAAGGCGTCGAAAATGACAGTTTCATTTGCATCCTTCTCGTGAAAATAGCCCTGCATCATAGTGAGCTCGTACAGGTCTGTCAGTAAAGTAAGATTTCGTGGCTCCATATCCTTCTCCTTGTAAATATAGTAGTATGTTTGTGTTAATTGGGTAAAAGTATACCATAAAAGCTGTAAAAGAGGAAATGGATTGATAAAAAAATAACAGTTATGTCTGGCTCCCTTTTTCATCCTTCTATAGAATTTCGGAACTTCCTATGGTAGAATATCAGAAGATGGAGTGAGAAAACGGAGGATTTATGTATACAATAGTAGTTGCAGATGACGAAGAGGAGTTAAGAAGAGCGATTATCCGCAGGATTAACTGGGAGGAGATCGGATTTCAGGTAGTGGGAGAGGCGGAGAACGGTGTGGAGGCCCTTGAGATGGTCAGCGAGAAGGAGCCGGATCTGCTGCTCACAGATATCCGGATGCCGTTTATTTCCGGCGTGGAGCTGGCCAGACAGGTAAGGGAAATCCGCCCTGCGACGCAGATTGCATTTTTGAGCGGTTTTGACGACTTTTCCTATGCCCAGCAGGCGATCCAGTACAACATTATCAGCTATATGCTGAAGCCTATTTCCATGGCTGATTTGACGGAGAATCTGATTCAGATTAAGCAGAAGATTGATCATTTATTTTCAGAGTTCGCCCAGAGAAAAAAGAATGAGCTGGGCGTCTCTGAATTTCTGCTTCCCCTTCTGCTGGACAGTTTTCAGACAAATTTCAGCCCGGAGCGGGAGGAGAGACTCTGCGGACAGGCCAGGGCCTGCGGCATGATACGGCCGGAGAGTGAAAATATCCGCTACCTGGTGATAGCGATTACCTTCTGGAACGAGAAGGGTGTCAACTGTACGGATCACAGCCATGTCCATTCCGTGGACAGTATCCTGAAAAAGTATATTAAATATGAAAGTTTTTTCCTGGAGGACAGGATTGTATCTGTGCTGTGGGCAACGCCCGCCTCTTTTGACAAATACCTGCACATTTTGGCGGACGACATTGTCCAGAGCAGCGACCGTATCCTGAATCTGAAGTGCAGCGTGGGAGCCAGCCGGGTTTTAAACGGCTTTACAGAGCTTTCCGAGGGGTACAGAGACGCGGTGAACGCCATGCGCTACGCCAGCAGAAGCAAAACAGGAGGTGTCCGCTACATTACGGATGAGGAGCCGTTTTCCGGCGTGGATATGGATTATGTCATGAAGGTAGTGGCCAGCATCGAGGAAAAGATCCGGGGCGGTTCCAGGGAGGAGCTGGAGGAATATCTGTGGGAGGTATTCGGCCACCTGCGGGATGAGAATAATTCCAGGGAAAAGGTCAATTTCATGCTGGTGGAGATTCTCTCCTGTGTCTGCCGGATTATGTATTCCGTATCTGCAGAGTCGGACGCGGCGGCTTTAAAGTCGGATCCGTTCATGCAGCAGATGGTATTCCTGGACAGCTCCTTAAAGGATGCGGCGGATCATTTCGTCAACTTCTGCATGACGGCCAGAGATCGGATTTCAGAACAGAAGACAAAGAGCAGCATGGATATCTGCGACAAGGCTATCCGCCATATTGAGGACCATTATTTTAAGGCAGATCTCTCCCTGATGTCGGCCAGCACGGAGATTGGAGTAAGCCCCAATTACCTCAGCTCACTGATTAAAAAGAGAACGGGAAAGAGCTTTGTGGATTACCTGACTCAGAAGAGGATGGAGGCGGCGAAAACGCTGCTCCTCAACACAGGCATGAAGATCAGGGAGGTATCGGAAGCCTGCGGCTACAATGACCAGCATTATTTCAGCTACTGCTTTAAAAAATATGAGGGAGTGTCGCCGAATATGCTGCGCCGTCAGCTCAGTCAGGAGGAGAAGCAGGGATGAGCAGAGAAAAGGATGGAAAACAGAGTGTGGCGGAAGCCAGGGTGCGGAAGATAGGACTTACCAGCTCCGGGATCATGACGATCCTGGTCGTGTCTATGGTATTTTTCTCTCTTCTGGCAGGAATCGTCGTGTTTGTCACCACCTACCGGGCGTCCATGATCCAGAATGTGAAAACCTCCAGCGATCAGGCGGCGGTTCAGGTAGAGAGAATCGTAGACAATTATATGGACGATATCAGCAGATCGCTGAAGCTGATCGAAGGCTTCTTTCTGGAGGAGGAGCCTGTCCGCGATGTGGATCTGAACCATATGGCGGATCTCCGCTCTGATGTGACGGCCATTACCAGCTATGATCCGGAGACAGGGGAGCTGACAGGGGCCTGGACGGGACACAAGGTATTTAAGAAAGATGCCCTTGCCAATCTCTCTTTTAATAAAGAAGAGATGCCAGAGCTGGGGGAGATTGTCATATCAAGACCTCATGTGGAGAGTCTTCTGCTGAACGAGTATCCCTGGGTGGTGTCGATTTCCACCAGAATCAGGCAGGCAGACGGAACGGAACAGATCGTGGTACTGGATTCCAGGTTTTCTCAGATTGCCAGCTACGTCGATACGGTTGGCGTCGGAAGCCACGGCTACTGCTTCATCATGGATCAGGACGGCACGATTATCTACCATCCCCAGCAGCAGCTGATCTTCGCCGGTCTGAAGGAGGAGAACACACAGAAAATGACGGCCCACTCAGACGGCAGCTATGAAGAGAACAGTCTGATTTATACGATCCGCACCAGAAAAGGAAGCAGCTGGCGGATTGTGGCGGTCAGCTTTGTGGACGAGCTGATTGAGGACAGGCTGAAGGACTGCCTGATTCTTCTGGCAGGGCTGCTGCTGATTGTACTGGCTGCGACGATTGTCAGCAGCGTCGTGCTGTCCAGGTATATTTCCAGACCGATTCACAGCCTGAACAAGGCAATGGGAGAGTTTGAGGCGAATGCGGAGGGCTTTTCCTATGAGCCGGTATATGGAAGCCTGGAGGTCACGTCCCTCTCCAACGCGTTCGGGCATCTGGTTATCAGAATCCAGGAGCTGATGAACCAGGTGAGAAATGAGGAGATTGTGCTGAGAAAGACAGAGCTTCGGGCTCTGCAGGCTCAGATTAACCCCCATTTCCTGTATAATACGCTGGATTCTATTGCATGGATGTGCGAGGAGGGAAGAACTAAGGACGCGGTGGAGATGGTAAACGCCCTGGCCAGACTGTTTCGGATCAGCATCAGCAAGGGACACGAGCTGATTCCGGTGGAGAAGGAGGTGGAGCACGCCAAGAGCTACCTCCAGATCCAGAAATTCCGCTACAAGAACCAGTTTCAGTACAGCTTTGAGGTGCAGGAAAGCTGTCTTGGCTATTACTGCAATAAGATCACGCTTCAGCCGATTATTGAAAATGCCATTTACCACGGACTGAACCGGATGATTGACGAGGGCTTCATCGAAATCAGGATTTTTGAGGACGGGGATGACGTGGTATTCACCGTGGAGGACAATGGAGTCGGCATGACAAAAGAGCAGTGCGAGAGCATTCTCCACAAAGAGGTAAAGGGACAGACAGGCGGAATCGGCATTAAAAATGTTAACGACAGAGTGAAAATTTACTTTGGAGAACAGTATGGAATGAAGATAGAAAGCGAGCTGGACGAGGGAACGAAGGTTTCCATCCGCATGCCGAAGCTTAAGGAGGACTCATATGAAACACGCTAGGAAAACAGCATTTTTGCTTCTTCTTGCTGTGATAGCGGCCCTGTTGGGCGGAGCCGCCGCCATGCAGAGCCGGAGCCAGGAACGCTACCAGGTGGCCATGATTGTAAAATCAAGCGAATCCTCTTTTTTCAAGTCGGTCTTTGCAGGAGCCGGGGCAGCTGCCACAGAATACAATATTGCTCTTACCACTGCCGGCGCCCAGTCGGAGGAGGATTATGAAAGCCAGAACGAGATGATACGGGACGCAGTGAAAAACGGGGCCGATGCCCTGGTTGTCTCGGCTGTGGACTATGAGAAAAATGCGGAGGCCATAGACTGGGCTGCCGGAAAGGGCGTCCCCTCTGTGATTATTGACAGCGATGTGAACAGCAGCACGGTGAAGGTGCGGATCGGAACAGATAATAAAGAGGCAGGACGGATGGCGGCCAGAGCTGTTCTGGAGGGCACAGAAGGAGAGCTGCGGATCGGCATTGTCAATTTTGACAAGCACACGGCTAACGGCCAGGAGAGAGAGCTGGGATTTCGGGAGGAGGCCGGGCAGGACAGCCGGGTGAAGGAAATTACGACCATTAACGTGGCTTCCACTGTGGAAGCGGCCAGAGCCGCCACCAGGGAACTGCTCCAGGCCCATCCGGATATCAACGTCATTACTACCTTCAACGAGTGGACCAGCCTGGGTGTAGGCTGGGCGATCCGGGATCTGGGGAAAAAGGACGAAACCTTTGTGACCGCATTCGACAGCAACGTAGTGTCGGTGGGCATGCTGGAAACGGGAGAGGTGGACGCACTGATTGTGCAGAATCCTTACGCTATGGGCTATCTGGGCGTAGAGAAGGCCTGGGAACTGTTAAGCGGACGGGGGGGAAAGGAAAAGCGGATTAATACAGAAACGACCATTGTCACAAGGGAGAACATGTTCCTGGAAGAGTACCAGAAAATCCTGTTTTTATTTGACTAGATCCCGCAGAAAACGGCTGCGCCGCAGGCGGGAACAGGGCCTTATAGGTGAAAATCACCGGATAATTGAAAATCACACAAAAATTGTAGAATATTCTATGTACTTTTTCTCCAAAAGGACTATAATAAAAAACATGAGATGTGTCAGAAATGCACATTGAGGTACAGCACATTTATAATTTTAAGGGAGGAAGAAACTATGAAAAAAAGAGTTTTGGCACTGTCCATGGCTTCTTTAATGGCTTTCAGCCTGGCAGGCTGCTCCGGCGGCGCAGATCAGAAGGAGACTACAGCAGCTGCTTCTCAGGCAGCAGGAGAGTCTACAGAGGCTGCAAAGGATGACACAGCTGCAAAGGATACAGCAGATGTGGCAAACAAGGACAAGCCATTAGTATGGTTCAACCGTCAGCCATCCAACAGCTCCACTGGAGAACTGGACATGAACGCCCTCAGCTTCAACGACGCTACATACTATGTAGGATTTGATGCAAACCAGGGTGCTGAGCTTCAGGGAACTATGGTTAAGGAGTACATCGAGAAGAACATCGATACAATCGACCGCAACGGCGACGGCGTAATCGGCTATGTTCTTGCAATCGGCGACATCGGACACAACGACTCCATCGCACGTACAAGAGGCGTTCGTAAGGCTCTTGGAACAGGCGTAGAGAAGGACGGAAACATCGAAAGCGCTCCTGTAGGTATCAACACAGACGGAACAGCTACAGTTGTTCAGGACGGTACGCTTGAGGTAAACGGAAAGACATACACAGTAAGAGAGCTTGCTTCTCAGGAGATGAAGAACTCCGCAGGTGCTACATGGGATGCTGCGACAGCAGGTAACTCCATCAGCACATGGGCATCTTCCTTCGGAGATGAGATCGACGTTATCGCTTCCAACAACGACGGTATGGGAATGTCCATGTTCAACGCATGGTCCAAGGACAACAAGGTTCCTACCTTCGGTTACGATGCAAACAACGACGCAGTAGCAGCTATCGCAGAGGGATACAGCGGAACAATCAGCCAGCATGCTGACGTACAGGCTTACCTGACACTCCGCGTTCTTCGTAACGGTCTTGACGGCGTAGATATCGACACAGGTATCGGTACAGCTGACGAGGCAGGCAACGTTCTCTCTGACGACGTATACGTATACAACGAGGAAGAGCGTTCCTACTACGCATTAAACGTAGCAGTTACAGCTGACAACTATCAGGATTTCACAGATTCCACAAAGGTTTACGAGCCGGTATCCAAGCAGCTGGATGCAAGCGCACATCCTCAGAAATCTGTATGGCTGAACATCTACAATGCTTCTGATAACTTCTTAAGCTCTACTTATCAGCCGCTTCTTGAGAAGTACGACGATCTTCTGAACCTGAAGGTTGATTACATCGGCGGTGACGGACAGACAGAGTCCAACATCACAAACCGTCTTGGAAACCCAAGTCAGTACGATGCGTTCGCAATCAACATGGTTAAGACAGATAACGCAGCTTCTTATACAGCTTTACTGAATCAGTAATAGTCAGAAAATATGGAAGTACGGGCTATTGGGGAGAAGAAATTCTCCCCAATGCTTTTTTAAGGCCGAATATGCCGGACCTGCCCAGGGCGGCAGAACCGCCGGAAAATGCAGGTACACGTTGTGGAGACACAATAATCAAATACAGATACAGGAGTAAAAACAATGGCAGGTAAGAAAGATGATATCGTCTTATCAATCCGTGGTATGAGCAAGTCCTTTGGCCGGAACAGGGTTCTCGATCATATCAACCTGGATGTGAAACGGGGAACTGTTATGGGACTTATGGGCGAAAACGGCGCCGGTAAGTCGACGATGATGAAGTGCCTTTTCGGAACATATCAAAAGGATGAGGGAAGTATCTTCCTTGACGGCAGGGAAATCAACTTTTCCGGGCCGAAGGATGCTCTTGAAAATGGTATTGCGATGGTTCACCAGGAGTTAAATCAGTGTCTGGAGAGAAATGTAATTGACAATCTGTTCCTTGGACGCTATCCAGTTAATTCCATGGGTGTAATTGATGAGGGCCGGATGAAGAAGAAGGCCTCAGAACTTTTCAGAAAACTGGGCATGACAGTTAACCTGACGCAGCCGATGCGCAATATGTCAGTATCCCAGAGACAGATGTGCGAGATTGCGAAGGCTATCTCTTATAACTCAAAGGTAATCGTTCTCGACGAGCCGACGTCCTCCCTGACCGTTCAGGAGGTTGACAAGCTGTTCGAGATGATGAGAATGCTGAAAGAGCAGGGAATCTCTCTTATCTATATTTCTCATAAGATGGACGAGATTTTTGAAATTTGCGACGAAATTTCAGTTCTTCGTGATGGAAAGATGGTTATGACGAAGAACTCTAAAGATACAGATATGAACGAGCTGATTGCAGCTATGGTTGGCCGTTCTCTGGAAAATCGTTTCCCGGTAGTTGACAACACTCCGAAGGACGTTGTTCTGTCTGTTCAGAATCTTTCCACCAAATTTGCCCCCTATCTGCAGGACGTTTCATTTGATGTGCGGGAGGGAGAGATTTTCGGATTGTACGGCCTGGTAGGAGCTGGACGTACGGAGCTTCTGGAGACCATGTTCGGTATCAGAACCAGAGCGGCAGGGCGCGTTTACTTTAGAAATCATCTGATGAATTTCAACAGCGCGAAGGAAGCCATTGACCATGGATTTGCCCTGATCACAGAGGAACGTAAGGCAAACGGACTTTTCCTAAAGAGCGATCTTACATTTAATACTACAATCGCAAACCTGAACCAGTATAAGGTTGGTTCAGCTCTCTCTGATCAGAAGATGGTGAAAGCTACGGCCCAGGAAATCAAAATCATGCATACGAAATGTATGGGACCTGACGACATGATTTCAAGCCTTTCCGGTGGTAACCAGCAGAAGGTTATTTTTGGAAAATGGCTGGAACGGAATCCACAGATTTTCATGATGGACGAGCCTACTAGAGGAATTGACGTAGGCGCCAAGTATGAGATCTATGAGCTGATTATTAACATGGCAAAGCAGGGCAAGACAATTATCGTCGTTTCCTCTGAGATGCCGGAGATCCTCGGAATTACAAACAGAATTGGCGTTATGTCAAACGGCCGTCTGTCTGGAATTGTCAACACAAAGGAGACAAATCAGGAAGAACTTTTAAGACTCAGCGCAAAATACCTATAATAAGGGAGATTGGTAGACATGGCTATTGAAAACAGCAAGATACTTACGGTGGAGCAGGAGAAGGCTCTGCGCCAGCCGATAGATGAGTTTGTCGGCAAGATTCAGAAGAAGATTGACGCTCTCCGAGCAGAAGGAACAGATAAGGTTCTGGATCTTCAGAATGAAATTGATGCAATTAAGAGAGATAAGATTTTAACAAAAGATGAGAAGGACGCTAAGATTTCTCAGACACATGCTGATCTGGAGAAGGCAAAAGCAGTTGAGTCCCAGAACAAGGCTGAGATTTCCAAGCTGATCGCTGAGGCTGAGAGCTATATCAAGGCGCATTTTGACAAAGAGTACTACCAGCCGGTTGTAGCGAGCTGCAAGCTGGAGAAGGTTCAGGCCCAGGAAAAGTACCGTCAGCGTGTGGCTGAGCTGGAGAAGGAGCATCAGGGCATCCTTTCCAAGCTGACAGATCATCAGGAAATCAAGGATGAGAAGTACGTTTACAAGAACAGGCTTTTTGACGCCAAGATGCAGCTGGAGAAAGACTTCCAGCAGATCAAAGACAGAAGGCATGCTGCTTTTGCTCATAAGTACCACCTGATTGATCTGCTCCGCATGTCCAAATTTACATTTGCAGAGACATTTGCAGAGAAGTGGGAGAACTACAAGTATACGTTTAACCGCAGAGACTTCTTCCTGAAAAATGGTCTTTATATTGCCATTATTTTTGTCTTTATCGGACTCTGCATCTTGACTCCTATGCTGAAGGGCGTTCCGCTCCTTACCTATAATAATGTGTTGAATATTCTCCAGCAGGCGTCTCCGCGAATGTTCCTGGCCCTGGGCGTTGCCGGCCTGATCCTGTTAGCGGGTACAGACCTTTCCGTAGGACGTATGGTTGGTATGGGTATGACTACCGCAACTATCATTATGCATCAGGGGATCAACACAGGTATGGTGTTCGGACATGTATTTGACTTTACATCCATGCCGGTTCCTGTAAGAATTATTTTCGCATTATTCATGTGCGTGCTGTTATGTACCTTCTTCACAACGATTGCAGGTTTCTTCACAGCAAAATTTAAAATGCATCCGTTTATTTCAACCATGGCCAACATGCTTGTTATCTTCGGACTTGTAACATATTCCACAAAGGGCGTATCCTTCGGCGCCATCGATCAGACCATTCCAGCTATGATTATTCCAAAGCTCAATGGTTTCCCGACCATTATTCTCTGGGCAGTTGCAGCGGTTGTAATCGTATGGTTTATCTGGAACAAGACAACCTTTGGTAAGAATCTTTACGCTGTCGGCGGAAATGCAGAGGCAGCAGCTGTTTCCGGTATCTCCGTATTCCGCGTAACAGTAGGAGCTTTCATTCTGGCAGGTATCCTCTATGGATTCGGTTCCTGGCTGGAGTGTATCAGAATGGTCGGTTCCGGTTCTGCCGCATACGGACAGGGATGGGAGATGGACGCAATCGCAGCCTGCGTAGTAGGCGGCGTATCCTTCACAGGCGGTATCGGTAAGATTTCCGGCGTAGTTGTCGGCGTATTTATCTTCACAGCGCTGACATACTCCCTGACCATCCTTGGTATCGATACAAACCTTCAGTTCGTATTCTCAGGTATCATCATCCTGGTAGCTGTAACTCTCGACTGCCTGAAGTACGTTCAGAAGAAATAATAATTTCATACTCCTTTCAAATTTTTAACGGCTGCCGGAAGGGCTTCGAAAAGGGTGTGGGAACCAGGTTCCCGCATCTTTGGACGAGCAGACTTCCGGCAGTTTTTTTCTTTTGCAGGAAAATGCGTTAAATGAAAGAAAAAATGCTCCGCAGGAAGTTGACTTTTGCAGTTAAACTGTTTAAAATAGTATACTGTACAAGTAATTTTATATGTTTGAACCAGAAAGACTGTGACGGAGACAGTAGGGCTTTACAGAAAGGCAAAGCGAAGCGGGGACGGTGGGAGCCTGCTGCGAGTAGGAAAGCGCTGAATATCACTCCTGAGTTGCAGGCTGAACGGAGCGGCCTTTTGAGTATATCTGCTCATAGGAGGGGAAGCTCCCATTAAGCTGAGCCGGTGTCCGCCGTTAGAGGGAGCGCATATGAAGTATGCAGTAACAGGTGGTAAAACGAAGTGACTGACAGCCTTCGTCCTTTTACAGGACGGAGGCTTTTTACGCTTTCTGCATACACAAAAATTCACCAGACAGGAGGAAGAAAACATGTACGACAAGGTCTCTACTGACATGAATTTTGTGGAGAGAGAAAAGAAAACAGAAAAATTCTGGGCTGACAATCAGATTTTTGAGAAGAGTATTGAAAGCCGGAAACAGGGCCCGACCTACACCTTTTATGACGGTCCGCCTACAGCCAATGGAAAGCCGCATATCGGCCACGTTTTAACGCGCGTTATCAAGGATATGATCCCGAGATACCGCACCATGAAGGGCTACATGGTTCCGAGAAAGGCAGGCTGGGATACCCACGGACTTCCGGTTGAGCTGGAAGTCGAGAAGATGCTGGGCCTGGACGGCAAGGAGCAGATCGAGCAGTACGGCCTGGATCCTTTTATCGGCCACTGCAAGGAGAGCGTGTGGAAATACAAGGGCATGTGGGAGGATTTCTCTGCCACTGTCGGCTTCTGGGCTGATATGGATCATCCATACGTTACCTACCACAATGACTTTATTGAGTCAGAATGGTGGGCTCTGAAGCAGATCTGGGAGAAGGGACTGCTCTACAAGGGCTTTAAGATTGTGCCTTACTGCCCGCGCTGCGGAACACCGCTGTCCAGCCACGAGGTGGCTCAGGGCTACAAGGACGTAAAGGAGCGCTCTGCTATCGCCAAGTTTAAAGTAAAAGGCGAGGACGCTTATATTCTGGCATGGACCACAACTCCGTGGACACTGCCTTCCAACGTGGCTCTCTGTGTGCATCCGGATGAGACCTATGTGAAGGTTCAGATGAAAGAGGACGGCACGGTATATTACATGGCTGAGGCTCTCTGCAATACAGTTCTCGGAGAGGGAAGCTACGAGGTGAAGGAATCCTTCGTCGGAAAGGATTTAGAGTACAAGGAGTATGAGCCGTTATTTGACTGTGCAGGCGAGATCTGTGCAAAGCAGCGCAAGAAGGCATACTTTGTAGTATGCGATACCTACGTTACTCTGACAGACGGTACAGGAGTGGTTCACATTGCGCCTGCTTTCGGTGAGGATGACAGCAAGGTGGGAAGAAAGTATGACCTTCCGTTTGTACAGCTGGTAGACGCAAAGGGAGAGATGACGAAGGAGACTCCGTGGCCGGGTACCTTCTGCAAAAAGGCAGATCCGCTTGTTCTCAAGGATCTGGACGAGAGAGGCCTCTTATTCTCCGCTCCGAACTTTGAGCACAGCTATCCGCACTGCTGGAGATGCGATACTCCTCTGATCTACTATGCGAGAGAATCCTGGTTTATTAAGATGACAGCGGTAAAGGACGACCTGATCCGCAACAACAACACGATCAACTGGATTCCGGAGAGCATTGGAAAGGGACGTTTCGGCGACTGGCTGGAGAACGTACAGGACTGGGGCGTTTCCAGAAACCGCTACTGGGGAACTCCTCTCAATATCTGGGAGTGTGAGTGCGGCTGTCAGCATTCCATCGGAAGCATCGAGGAGTTAAAGAGCATGTCCGACAACTGCCCAGAGGATATCGAGCTGCACCGTCCATTTATCGACGCAGTGACTATCAAGTGTCCGAAGTGCGGCAGGGAGATGCACCGTGTTCCGGAGGTAATCGACTGCTGGTTCGACTCTGGTTCCATGCCGTTTGCACAGCATCACTATCCATTTGAGAATCAGGATCTGTTTGAGCAGCAGTTCCCGGCAGACTTTATCTCCGAGGCTGTGGATCAGACGAGAGGATGGTTCTACTCCCTCCTAGCAATTTCAACCCTGCTCTTTAACAAGGCTCCGTATAAGAATGTTATCGTGCTGGGCCATGTGCAGGATGAGAACGGCCAGAAGATGAGCAAGTCAAAGGGAAATGCAGTAGATCCGTTTGAGGCTCTCTCTACCTACGGCGCAGACGCCATCCGCTGGTATTTCTACATCAACAGCGCTCCGTGGCTTCCGAACCGTTTCCACGGCAAGGCCGTTATGGAGGGACAGAGAAAGTTCATGGGAACGCTCTGGAATACCTATGCGTTCTTCGTGCTCTATGCAAACATTGACCAGTTCGACGCAACGAAATACAGCTTAGAGTATGACAAACTGCCAGTTATGGATAAATGGCTGCTGTCCAAGTTAAATACTCTGGTAAAAGAGGTGGACGACAATCTTGGAAACTACAGAATTCCAGAGGCTGCAAGAGCTCTTCAGGACTTTGTGGACGACATGAGCAACTGGTATGTAAGAAGAAGCCGCGAGCGTTTCTGGGCTAAGGGCATGGAGCAGGATAAGATCAACGCGTACATGACGCTCTACACAGCTCTTGTGACAGTTTCCAAGACGGCTGCTCCGATGATTCCGTTCATGTGCGAGGACATCTACCAGAACCTGGTGAGAAATATTGATAAGACAGCTCCTGAGAGCGTTCATCTGTGCAGCTTCCCGGAGGTTCAGGAAAGCTTTATCGACAAGGAACTGGAAGCGTACATGGACGAGGTCTTAAAGGTGGTAGTATTCGGCCGCGCTGCCAGAAATACAGCGAACATCAAGAACCGCCAGCCAATCGGAAAGATGTTCGTGAAGGCAGAGAGAAGCCTTCCGGAGTTCTACCAGGAGATCATCGAGGACGAGTTAAACGTAAAGAGCGTGGAATTTACAGACGATGTGAGAGCCTTTACTTCCTATACCTTTAAGCCGCAGCTGCGCACCGTAGGACCGAAGTACGGAAAGCAGCTGGGAAATATTAAGAAAGCTCTGTCTGAGATTGACGGAAACTCCGCTATGGATACTTTAAAGGAGAAGGGAGCCTTAACCTTTGACTTTAATGGCGAGGAGGTCGTTCTCACAGAGGAGGATCTTCTGATTGACGCGGCTCAGGTAGAGGGCTACGTCTCTGAGGGAGACAATACAGTGATGGTTGTCCTGGACACGAACCTGACTCCGGAACTCCTGGAGGAAGGCTTTGTGAGAGAGCTGATCAGCAAGATCCAGACCATGAGAAAGGAAGCCGGCTTCGAGGTGATGAACCACATTCGTGTGTTTGCAGAGGGAAATGAGAAGATTTCCGCTATCTTTGCAGACCACGGCGAGGAGATCAGGAGCGAGGTTCTGGCAGACGAGATTGTGACTGGCCAGACAGGCGGATACTCCAAGGAGTGGAGCATTAACGGGGAAAAGGTAGTGCTCGGCGTTGAAAAAACAGCGTAGCAAAAGCGGAAGGAAGCCGACGGGCGGGGCGAATAGTCCCGCCCTGGCCGAAAAGCGAAAAACGCTTGTTAGGAGGATGGAGAATGCAGACCTTTGATAAGGAAACATTGAAAGAAAGCATTATCGACAATATGAAGAACCTGTACCGGAAAACCATTGACGAGGCCACGCCTCAGCAGGTTTACCAGGCAGTTGCCTATGCGGTGAAGGACGTAATTATTGACCAGTGGATTGCAACGCATAAGGCCTACGACGAAAACGACGCGAAAATCGTATACTATCTGTCCATGGAATTTCTGATGGGACGGGCGCTGGGAAACAATATGATCAATATTGGAGCGCAGAAGGAGATCAGGGAGATCCTGGCAGAGCTGGGCTTTGACTTAAATACTATCGAGGATCAGGAGCCGGATCCGGCTCTTGGAAACGGAGGCCTGGGAAGACTGGCCGCCTGCTTTTTAGACTCTCTGGCTACCCTGGGCTATCCGGCATATGGCTGCGGAATCCGCTACCACTATGGTATGTTCAAGCAGAAGATCGAAAACGGCTATCAGATCGAGGTTCCGGACGAGTGGCTGAAAAACGGTTATCCCTTTGAGCTGCGCCGGGCAGAGTACGCTACTGAGGTAAAGTTCGGCGGCTATGTAAAGACCGTCTGGGAGAACGGAAGAAACAAATTCATTCAGGAGGGATACCGCTCCGTTATGGCGATCCCCTATGATATGCCGATTGTCGGCTATGGCAACAACATGGTGAATACTCTCCGCATCTGGGACGCGCAGCCGTTAAACTCCTTCAGCCTCCAGGCTTTTGACAAGGGAGACTATCAGAAAGCAGTGGAGGAGGAAAATCTGGCCAAGAACCTGGTGGAGGTTCTCTATCCGAACGATAACCATTATTCCGGCAAGGAACTCCGCTTAAAACAGCAGTATTTCTTTATCTCTGCCAGCGTACAGCGGGCTGTGGCCAAATATAAGGAGACACACAGCGATATCCATAAGCTGCCGGAGAAGGTGATTTTCCAGTTAAACGATACCCATCCTACGGTGGCTATCGCAGAGCTTATGAGAATTCTCCTGGATGTGGAAGGCTTAGAGTGGGACGAGGCGTGGGATATCACAACCAAGTGCTGCGCTTACACGAACCATACCATCATGTCCGAGGCCCTGGAGAAATGGCCCATTGAGCTGTTTTCACGTCTTCTTCCCCGCATCTACCAGATCGTGGAGGAGATTAACCGCCGCTTCTTAATCGAGGTGGAGAGACGCTATCCCGGCAATTACGAGAAGGTAAAGAAGATGGCTATCATCTTTGACGGCCAGGTAAAGATGGCCCATCTGGCGATTGTGGCCGGTTTCTCCGTCAACGGCGTGGCAAGACTCCACACAGAGATCTTAAAAAATCAGGAGCTGCGGGATTTCTACGAGATGATGCCGGAGAAGTTCAACAACAAGACAAACGGCATTACCCAGAGACGTTTCCTGCTCCACGGAAATCCGGAGCTGGCCGCCTGGGTGACAGATAAGATTGGAAGCGAGTGGATCACAGACCTGTCTAAGATTGGAAAGCTGAAAATCTACGCGGACGATAAGAAGTGCCAGCAGGAGTTTATGAATATCAAGTATCATAATAAGCTGCGCCTGGCAAAGTATATTAAGGAGCACAATGGAATCGACGTGGATCCGCGATCTATCTTCGACGTCCAGGTGAAAAGGCTTCACGAGTACAAGAGACAGCTGTTAAATATCCTTCATATTATGTATCTGTACAACCAGCTGAAGGACAATCCGAACATGGAGATGGTTCCGAGAACCTTTATCTTCGGAGCCAAGGCGGCGGCAGGCTATCAGATTGCCAAGAAGACCATCAAGCTGATTAACTCTGTTGCCAATGTGATCAACAATGACCGCTCCATCAATGGAAAAATCAAGGTTGTGTTTATCGAGGATTACCGCGTCTCCAACGCGGAGCTGATTTTTGCCGCGGCTGACGTCAGCGAGCAGATTTCTACTGCCAGCAAGGAGGCCTCCGGCACAGGAAATATGAAATTCATGTTAAACGGCGCGCTGACGCTGGGCACCATGGACGGAGCCAACGTGGAGATTGTGGAGGAGGTAGGACAGGAGAACGCCTTTATCTTCGGACTTTCCTCTGACGAGGTAATCAACTACGAGAACAACGGCGGCTACAATCCAGTGGAGATTTTCAACACGGATCAGGAGATCCGAAGAGTGCTGATGCAGCTAATCAACGGCTATTTTGCTCCGGAGAATCCAGAGCTGTTCAGAGATATCTACAACTCTCTCTTAAACACGAAAAACAGCTCAAAGGCCGACACATACTTTATTCTGAAGGATTTCCGCTCCTATGCAGAGGCTCAGAAGAGAGTGGAGGAGGCCTACAAGAACGAGGACTGGTGGGCAAGAGCGGCTCTCTTAAATACAGCCAGCGCAGGCAAATTCTCCTCTGACAGAACCATTGAGGAGTATGTAAAGGATATCTGGCATCTGGAAAAGATCCAGGTAGAGATGTAGAAGATGTTTTAACAATATAAAAAGAAGGAACTGTTTTGCTTTAATAAAAAAGCATAATAGTTCCTTTTTTGGTTCAAGAATAAAGCCTTTTCTGCAGTCATAAATTCTGAAGCCTTCACATAGACTGTTAGAAGCATAAATGGCAATGAATCAATAAAGGAGTGATGTCTCATGAAGCGGACGGCGGCCCTGTGTCTAAGTCTTTTATTATTTCCCTATCTGTTTACCCTGGCATGGACAGGCAGGGCGGAGGGAATGATTCAAATGGAAAGCAGCGCCGCAGAGCAGAGGATGGTAATCCTGGATCGGGGAGGAAACGCCTATCCGGTTCCTGTGGAAGATTACATTATAGGAATGGCGGCTATGCAGATTCCGGCTGATTATGAGAAGGAAACGATAAAGGCTCAGATGATCATTGCCAGGACGTATCTTTACAGTCTGATGGGGGAGGAAAGCTCCATTCCGGAGTCTGCCATTGACGCGGATATTATGACAGAGAAGGAAATGCGAAAGACATGGGGGAAAGAAAGCTTTCTGGACTGCTGTCAGACCTTTGCCGATGCGGCCAGGGAGACGCGGGGAACCGTCGCCGCCTTTGAGGGAACGGCGATTGACCCGCTGTTTCACAGAATCAGTGCGGGGAAAACAAGAAAAGGGGACGCCCTGCATCCCTATCTGGCTTCTGTTGACTGCGGAAAGGATGTGGAGGCAGAGGGGTATTTGACGTCTGTGATCTTTACGCCAGAGGAATTCTGCCGGCGTCTGAACGAGATGGATGATTCGCTTCAGCTTACACCCAAGGAGGCCTATCAAAGCCTTCAGATTGTGGAACGGGATGAGGCAGGATATGTGGTTCAGGTAAAGGCAGGAGAAAAAATATACACAGGGGAAGAGCTGCAGTATGCGCTGGGGCTGAAATCAGCGGCATTTTCCTTTGAGGAGATGGGGGAAAACATCCGCTGCCTTGTCCGTGGAGAAGGACACGGCTATGGCTTTGATCAATGGGGAGCCAATGAGAAGGCAAAAGAGGGGGCTGCGGCGGAGGAACTGCTGAAATATTATTATAAAAATATTGAACTGATTTCTGAATAAGCTGCCTCGGTTTGGTAAGAATATTACCGAGGTGATAAGCGTGAAAGAGAAAATGAACCAGTTGTTCAAGGATAAAATTCTCCTTGGAATGATGGTGCTAGGCCTGCTGACTATAGTTGCCGCAGCAGGCGCAGTCAGATTCAGACAGGGAAACGACAGGGTGGAGGAAAATCCATATCTGGAGGTTCCGGAGACAGGCGGATATATCGTAGAACAGGATCCGCATACAGAGGAGAAAACAGGAAAACAGGATGCAGAAGAGCAGAAAGAGGACATTAAGGTGGCGGGAAGCTCCGACGCCGAGTACTCCAGGGAGGACCGCCCGGATCCGAAGAATTTGGAGGGAGATGGGAAGGAAGATAGAGAAGCCGCGTCCAGGACAGGAGCGAAAGCTCTGGCTCTCGATTTTAAGGAGGCAGATAAGCTGGCCTGGCCTGTAACAGGAAATATTCTCCTGGATTACAGCATGGATGCGACCATCTATTTTCCCACGCTGGATCAGTATAAATGCAATCCGGCGCTTATTATCCAGAGCGACGTAAGCAGTCCTGTCCAGGCCCCGGCCAACGCACGAGTCACGGAATGCGGGGCCAACGAGGAGATAGGCAATTACGTGGTCATGGATCTGGGAAATGAGTACACAGCCGTCTGCGGACAGCTGAAGGATGTAAAAGCCCTGGAAGGAGAGTACCTCTGCAAAGGAGACATTATCGGCTATGTGGCTGAACCTACGAAATATTATGCCACAGAGGGAAACAACGTATTCTTTGAGTTAAAGCAGGGAGGGCAGCCTGTAGACGCCCTGGACTACCTGGAATAGCAGAGGAAGAATAAAAGAAGAGGCTTTCAGAGGATTTTCTGATGGAGCAGAGGGAGAAGGTTTCAGCGCCTTAGATGGAGCGCAAAACTTCTCCCTCTCTCTTGTTTTATCCTTTTTTTACTATCCTTTTCTTACGGCGTTATCGTAAAACCGGAAATAATCCGGGCGGTGGCGGGACTGGGTGTACTCAAACAGAACGCCGCTGCTGTTGAAGGTCTGGCTGCTGACCACAGCGACGCAGTTGTAATCTAAAGCGTTCATTTTCAGATATTTTTCGTCAATTTCCGTCATTTTTTCTACCGTCATCACGCGTTTGCTGTTTACAATCGTCATGCGCAGCGTTTCTTCCAGATATTGATAAATCGATTGCTCCGCGATTTCCCTGGTCAGGCCGGGGGCCGCCTCTTTCAGAAAATAGTTGTGGTTGAGAATCAGCGGAATACCGTCTAAATAGTGGAGCCGCTGGATGTAGTAAACGTCAGACCCCGCCGGAAATCCCATAGCGCGGGACTGCTTTTCATTCACAGTCAATTCAGTAAAAAGAAGAACCTCTGTGAGCGGTGTGTGGCCGTTTCGCGCCGCAGATTCCCGGAAGCTCTCGATTTCACCGATAGTAAAGGAGGTCTGTTCCGCCGGCTGGTAGATATTGCGTACGCCCTTGCCCTGCATGGTCTGTACATAGCCGTCAGTGACCAGAAGGCCCACAGCGCGGCGGAGCGTGTTGCGGGAGCAGCCGTAGATCTGCACTAGAGTATGTTCCGGAGGCAGAAACTCCTGGTAGGCAAAGGTGTTCATCTCAATTTTCTCTTTCAAGTCCCTGTAAATACTTTCATATCTTGCTTTTGGCATACGGTTACCTCCATTACAGCTTATTATAGGAAGCTGCCGGGAGAAAGTCAACCGCTTGTTTAAACAAATATCAGGAAGAAGGGTTGACATGTTCAAACAAGTATGTTATAACAAAAACAAAAGAACATGTTCAAACAAGTTTATTGCTGTGGAGGAATAAGAGATGGGAAAATATGCAGAGGACGCCCGCCAGCTGCTGCTCCTGGTGGGAGGAAAGGAGAACATCGCGGCAGTTTCACATTGTATGACGAGAATGCGTTTTGCGCTGGCAGATCCGGAGAAAGCCGATGTGAAAGCCATAGAGGCGCTGAAATCGGTCAAAGGAAGCTTTACACAGTCTGGACAGTTTCAGGTGATTATCGGCAACACGGTCGCTGACTTTTACAACGAATTTGTCAAAACGGCTGGGATTGAGGGGGTATCCAAAGACGCGGTCAAGAACGCGGCAAAGAAGAACCAGAATCTCCTGCAGAGATTCATTGCGGCGATGGCGGAGATTTTTGCGCCGCTGATCCCGGCTATCATTACAGGCGGCCTGATTCTGGGCTTCCGCAATTGTATCGACAGTCTGTATCTCTTTGAGAACGGGACGAAGACGCTCTGTGATTTAAGCCAGTTCTGGGCAGGGATTGACAGCTTTCTCTGGCTGATAGGGGAGGCCATTTTCCACATGCTTCCCGTAGGCATCTGCTGGTCTGTGACAAAGAAGATGGGAACGACTCAGATGCTTGGCATTGTGCTGGGGCTGACGCTGGTATCAGGACAGCTTTTAAACGCCTATGCGGTAGCCGGAACGGCGGCGGCCGATATTCCTAAATGGAATTTCGGAGCTTTTCAGATTAACATGATCGGTTATCAGGGGCAGGTGCTTCCTGCGATTTTAGCGGCGTTTACTCTGGTTTATCTGGAAAAGTTTTTCAGGAAAATTACGCCTCAGGTGGTTTCCATGATCGTCGTTCCGTTTTTCAGCCTGCTTTTATCTGTTATGGCCGCTCACTTTGTGCTGGGCCCCATTGGCTGGAAGATTGGCGAGGCCGTTTCTTCCCTCGTATTTTCCGGAATTACAGGAAGCTTTAAAATTGTATTTGCCGCTGTGTTCGGCGTTTCCTACGCGCCTCTTGTGATTACGGGGCTTCACCACATGTCCAACGCCATCGACCTGCAGCTGATTACAGATTACGGCGGAACCATGCTGTGGCCTATGATCGCGCTGTCAAACATTGCCCAGGGATCGGCGGTCCTTGGAATGATGTGGCTGCAGAGAAGAGACGCGGAGGCTCAGGAGGTCAATATTCCAGCCTGCATTTCCTGCTACATGGGAGTGACGGAGCCTGCGATTTTCGGCGTCAATTTAAAACGGGGATTTCCCTTTGTATGCGGCATGATCGGTTCCGGTCTGGCCGCTGTGGCCTGCGTGGCCATGGGAGTGACTGCAAACGCCATCGGCGTAGGAGGCATTCCTGGGATTCTGTCCATTCAGCCGGCCTATATGGCGTCCTTTGCAGTCTGCATGGCAATTGCGGCGGCAGCGCCCTTCTTTCTGACGGTGGCTGCAGGAAAAAGAGCGATGGGGAAACCGCAGGCAGAGCAGAAGGCGGAAAGCTTCAGGCCGGCTCCAGAGGAAACAGAAGAGAAAAAGGGCACCTTCACTGCATTTTTATCTGGAAAAGCGATTTCCTTAGAAGAAGTGGGAGACGGAGTGTTCTCATCAGGAATGATGGGAGAAGGTATGGCGATTCTTCCGGAGAGCGATATTTTGTGCTCCCCTGCAGACGCGGAGATTGCCGTGTTAATGCAGGATTCCCGCCATGCCTGCGGCCTGCGCCTTTCAAACGGCATGGAACTTGTGCTTCACATTGGTATCGACACCGTCAGCATGAACGGAGACGGTTTCGAATATCTGGTAAAAGAAGGGCAGAAGGTCGGCGCAGGAACTCCGCTGATCAAATTTGACAGAGCGAAGATTAAGGCTGCCGGCCATCCTGACGTGACGATCTGCGTGATTCCTAATAAGGGAAGCGCGGCAGAAATCCAGTTCCATACGGGAATAGATGTAAAGGCGAATGAGACAGTTGTGGCAGAATTCCGGTAAATGATGAAAAAATGGAACATAACAAAAAAGATAAAAGGATAAGAGAAGGACAGGAGACAGACATGGCAGATTTCAGCAGTAAAACGGTGTACCAGATTTACCCCAAATCGTTTCGCGATACAGATGGAGACGGACTGGGGGATCTGCGGGGAGTTATTGAAAAGTTAGACTATCTGCAGGATCTGGGAGTCGATTATCTGTGGCTTACGCCGTTTTTTATCTCGCCTCAGAGAGATAACGGATACGATGTGGCAGATTACAGAAAGATCAATCCAGACTTTGGAACCATGGAGGATTTAGAACTCTTAATTAAAGAAAGCCAGAAGCGCGGCATGGGGCTTATGCTTGATATGGTGTTTAACCATACCTCCACAGAACACGAATGGTTTCAGAAGGCCCTGGCAGGAGATAAGAAATATCAGAATTACTATCTGTTCAGGGACGGAAGCGCGGATCAGCCGCCCACGAACTGGCAGTCGAAATTCGGCGGCTCTGCATGGGAGTATGTGCCTCATCTGAAACAATGGTATCTCCATTTATATGATGTGACGCAGGCTGATTTAAACTGGGATAATCCTGAGGTTCGCGAAGAGCTGAAGGAAATCCTGCGGTTCTGGAAGGAAAAGGGGATCCGGGCCTTTCGATTTGACGTGATCAATCTGGTTTCCAAGCCGGAGCGGATGGAAGATGATTCAGAGGGAGACGGCCGCAGATTTTATACAGACGGCCCCCATATCCACGAATACCTAAAAGAGCTGGTGTGTGGCGCAGGAATAGAAGATTTTGTGACAGTGGGAGAAATGTCCTCCACTTCCCTTGAGCACTGTATCAGATATTCCTCCCCGAAGGAAAAGGAGCTGTCCATGTGCTTTAACTTTCATCATTTGAAGGTAGATTACAAGGACGGAGACAAGTGGGCGCTGGCTGCTCCTGATTATAAAAGACTGAAGGAGCTGTTTATGCAGTGGCAGCTGGGCATGCAGGCAGGAGGCGGCTGGAATGCCCTCTTCTGGTGCAATCACGACCAGCCCCGCATTGTAAGCCGGATGGGAGACGAGGGGGACTATTGGAAGGAGTCGGCCAAGATGCTGGCAGGCATGATCCACCTGATGCGGGGAACCCCTTACATTTACCAGGGGGAGGAGATTGGAATGCTGAACGCCCACTATTCTTCTATTGGCCAGTACCGGGACGTGGAGAGCCTGAATTACTATCAGATCCTGCTGGGGAAGGGCAGGACGGAGGAGGAAGCGCTCCAGATTCTGGCGGCCCGTTCCAGGGACAACGGAAGAACTCCTATGCAGTGGAACGGCGGGACATATGGAGGGTTTTCAGAGGCAGAGCCGTGGCTTTCCCTGTCCGGCGCATTCAGGGAGGAGATCACGGCAGAGTTTCAGAAAGAGGATCCCGATTCCATTCTGTCCTTCTATAAAATGCTCATTTCTCTGAGAAAGAAGCGTCCGGTAATTGCAGAGGGAACCATTTCCTTCCTGGAGACAGGAAACGACATGACGCTCGCTTACGAAAGAGCGCTGGGAGAGGATAAAATCGCTGTGTTCTGTAATCTGGGAAAAGAAGAGCAGACGGTGCCCATTGGAAAAGAGTGGACGGGCGGAAAACTGCTGCTTGAAAATTACAGGGAGCGGCGGAACGCTCCGGAAGCGGAAACCTTTGTGATGAAGCCATACGAAATCATGGCGATTGAAAAATAATAACGGGAAAAATTCTCTCCTTCTTTTGTTTTACAGTTGACATCTTACCTGGAAAAAGTTAAGATCATAGAAGGATAAAAGAAGGGACGTGAACGACAGGATGAACCAGGAAGTTCTTAAGAAAAATTTTGAAAGGCACGAATTTGAGCCCTCCTTTTTCGAGACCAGGGAGCAGGCGGCAACTTACCTGCAGGCTCAGATTAGAGGGCAGAAGGTGGCCTTCGGCGGTTCTGTCACCCTGCAGGAGATGGGCCTTTTCGACGCTCTTTCAAAGGAAAATGAGGTGATCTGGCACTGGAATGAGCCGGGAGCACAGACGCTTGCCAGGGCCAGAGAGGCGCAGATCTACATAACCAGCGCCAACGGCGTGTCAGAGACAGGAGAGCTGGTGAATATTGACGGGACGGGAAACCGTGTCGCCCAGACTCTGTACGGGCCTGAAAAGGTTTACTTTGTGGTGGGGAAGAATAAGATAGAGAAGGACTTGAGTTCTGCCCTGTCCAGGGCCAGGAATGTGGCCGCCCCGCTGAACGCCAAAAGGCTCAAGACCAATACTCCCTGCAGCAAAACAGGAGACAGGTGCTTTGACTGCGGCAGCGAGGCCCGCATCTGCCGCGCTACGGTTATTTTAGAGCGCCCAACCCGCGGCATGAAAGCGGAGATTGTATTTGTGAATGAGGCTCTGGGATACTAGCGCATATTTTGATGCAGGAAGCGTCCTGCAGAACTGGAAGAAGGAGAGAATTACACAATGAATATTTTATTTTTCTTAACGCCTAAAAGCGATGTGGCTTTAATCTATGAGGACGATACTCTGGATGAGGCTCTCGAAAAGATGGAGAGCTATAAGTACGCGGCCATGCCGATTATCAGCCGCCAGGGACGGTATGTGGGAACCATTACAGAGGGAGATTTGCTTTGGGGCATTAAGAATAAGTATGACTTTACATTTAAGGGGCTGGACCGGGTTCAGGTGACAGAGGTTCCCAGAAGACTTGACAACCAGCCGGTGTTTGCAGATTCCGATATGGAGGATCTGTTAGATAAAGCCATGAACCAGAACTTTGTTCCTGTATTAGACGATCAAAAGAACTTTATTGGAATCGTTACGAGAAAGGATATTATAAAATATCTGAGCAATCAGCTTAAGAAAAAAGAAAAAGAGGCGAAGGCCTGATAAGAGAAGAGGAGTGTATTTTCCAGCGACTTTCACTGGAGCAGGGAAAATACACTCCTCTTCTTAACATACGCTTTTTTACTAAAACTTCTTCCACGTATTTCTTACAAAGAGCAGAAGAAGCGGGAACAATTCAAGTCTTCCCGCCAGCATATCAAAAATCAGCACACATTTGGCAGGATCAGAAAACAGGCCGAAGTTTTGGGACGGTCCTACTAATTCCAGACCTGGGCCGATATTATTCAGCGTAGCGGCCACAGCAGTAAAGTTTGTGATTAAATCATGGTTGTCAAAGCCCACTAACAGGATAGAAAAGGCGAAGACAAGCACATAGGCGGTCATAAATACATTGATGGATCGAACCACCTCATGTTCTACCACCTTCCCGTCCATGGAGATCTTGCGTACTCCCTTAGGATGAAGGAACAGGTGGAGCTCTTTATTGACTGTTTTCAGAAGGATCACGAAGCGGGATACCTTAATTCCGCCTCCTGTACTTCCGGCGCAGGCGCCTACAAACATCAGCATGACGAGAATCGTCCGGGAAACCTGGGGCCAGGTGTTAAAATCTGTGGTGGCGAAGCCGGTAGTAGTAATGATTGAACCTACCTGGAAAGCTGCCTACTGAAACGCCTCCATGATAGACGGATACAGCCCCCGGATATTAAAGGCAATGACAGAGATGGTAATGGCAATAATAGGGAGTATCCCAAAGTTTGTGTAAACCTTCAAACTGATGTAAGATAGACTTACCAGTTTGGAGGTTTATTTTATGGCAAGAAAAAAGGATACCCCACAAAAAGCAGCTCTTCGGGA
>OBYG01000520.1_pt1 | contig 32637 bp, 24 predicted proteins | sample 1538201 | NCBI WGS metagenome assembly OBYG01 (sample SAMEA2580177, study PRJEB22360) | human gut metagenome | biome: human gut; feature: human-associated habitat; material: faeces | place: Denmark | collected 2008/2010 | reverse complement strand
GGAACAGCGGTACTGCATCACCGGAATGGTGGTTCAAAATCGCCCGGAATACTCATACAGACTCAGCAGATTTTCCCTGTCCTGAAACAGCCTGCGAAAAATCGTATCCTTGTAGTCCCTTCTGGCTGGTAACGCAGAACCAGGCGCAGATTCCGGTACAAATCTTGTTCCTCTTGCTCCATTTCTTTCCATATTCATTTGTCCTCCTTCGCAGGAGAACGAAAATCTCCTGCTTTTTCATTGATTTTTGGAAAAGCATAGATTTTCTGAAATGATAATTAGAATCGTAGACAGCCATGAGTTGGCCTGTGATAGGAAATATATGCTTTGAGATAAGTATAACATGGGAGGGAGAGGAAGGCAAGGGGGCCTTCCCTTCAAACCTATAAGACCTTTCCCTCTCAATTCATATCTTTGTTTAACTTCAACATAACAAATTTTACTGCTTCTGGCTGTCTATAATCTCCGCTGTCAGCTTCTCTACTTCTGGAAGTTCCATCTCTAAATCCTCAGCTATTTGCGCTGGAGACCAGCCCTTTGCCAATTTTTTAGCGACTAAATTTTTTAAAGTTACTATTCGGCCCTGCTTTAGTCCATCTTTCAGCCCATCTTCTCGTCCTTCTTTCAACCCCTCCTCATACTCTGCCCTGCGGATCAGCTTCAGCTCCCGCTCCTCATCATACTCAAAAATACTCATCTCGATGGCCTCCCCTCGATTTTTCCTAAGAAAGTCCGACAATACGCCTTCATGGATACACTCGTCTACCGCCCTCTCTGCCGCTGTGTCTAACTCCATGGTTTTCGTGTAAAGACGGATCCGGTCTACAAAAATCATATATTCCCTCAGTGTCCGGCACACCTCCAGCAGTTCCTTGTTGTTCCCCTGATTGATATTTAACACCAGTACCTTCAATTCCAGATTTGGCTCTTCCTTCTGAGTTCCCGCGTATTCAAAAGAATCCGATAATTTCAGAACGCTTCGCTCCTCCCTCTCTTCTGTTCCATTGTAAAATACCAGAAAATGAGGAGCCGGAAGACGCAGTCTCTTAGAAGAATACAGCGTTTCATCCTTCACCAGGCCCTGATACGTCCTGGATACATAAAATAAATCGCGCAGCGGCATATTAGGATTCCAGGTAGACTGGTGCTCATAGAGACTCAGCCTGTTGTCCAGCAAAAAAGCCACATCGTTTTTCATGTTCATATACACCGCATTCTCCAGTGTGACTACCGTCAAATCCTCCGCGTCCGTATACGATGTGCGGTTTACAGCATTGTACAGACTCAGCAGATTTTCCCTGTCCTGAAACAGCCGACGAAAAATCGTATCCTTGTAGTCTCTCCTAGCTGGCAGCGCGGATCCAGATGCCAGTACCGTTCCATTTCTCTCCTTATTCATTTGTCCTCCTTCGCAGGAGAACGAAAATCTCCTGCTTTTTCATTATTTTTTGGAAAAGCATAGATTTTCTGAAATGATAATTAGAATCGTTAGACAGCCATGAATCGGCCTGTGATAAGAAATATATGCTTTGAGATAAGTATAACATGGAAGGGGGAGGGAAGGCAAGGTGGATTGCCTTCCCTGGTGAAGATTGCTTTAGTTCTAGACATTTTCAAATATAGCTCCAAAGTAAGTGCTTAAATTTCAGCCCTAGTAAAAAATTTAAGCGCTTACGCCGGAAATAGGGGAGTCCGTTGCAGAACTTCCTGATACATTACCCAGGCAACGGTATCTGCAGAAGCCATCCCATAAAACACATGTGGTTTGCCATCTTCTCCCTTTTTTAATAACAGAGAGTTTATGCCGGCTACACTGCGGACATTTTCTTCCTTTAGACATCGGATTTATTCTGTTCCTTAACCCGCTGATGTCGCATGGTAATTTCTTCAGACAGACTCATTGCACTGGCAGGAATGAGGAAACCTTCTCCAATATCCAGTTTACCATCTCCTATAACTTTCAGGCATGTGTGAATGGTTCCTTCTGGAATCCCTAATTCTTTGGCAACCTTAGCTCCACCGACTTCTTTGACTAGTTTTATAGCCTGTACTTTGTATTAAGAGTCATATTTACATGCCACTTTAAATCTCTCCTTATTCTCTTAGTTTTATTATGAAATCCTTGAGAATAAGCTGTCAATTATTTTTATACCACACCATTTCAAGTTAGCAATTCAAAATTTCATACACTTTCAAAATAGAATAAACTTCATATAAGAAATTTCATTTATACGTTATCGTATAATTCTGGAGTATAATGAACCACTCTTGTTCCTCCATTTTCAAATCTAAACGGAACGTACAAAAGATCTCTTAAGACTTCCTTTACTTTTTCCTGTCTATTTTTTTCTACATAAAAAAGAAGAAATCCTCCTCCACCTGCACCTAAAATCTTTCCACCCATTGCCCCTGCATTTAAAGCTTTTCTATATAATTCGTCAATACTATCTGTAGATATTTTATCTCCTATTCTTCTCTTTAACTGCCATGTTAAGTCTAACAATCTTCCAAATTCATTTATATCTTGTTTTTCATCAACTAAAATTTTCTCAGCTTCATCCACTAAATAAAGCATATCTTTTAATTCAGAGGTCTTTTTTTCCAAATTAGAGGCTGTATTTTTTTGTATCTCTGAAGATAATCTGGAAAAACCTGTAAAAAACAACATCAAATTATCATTAAGTATTTTTTTTCTGTTGTCTGATATAATTATAGGATTTACTTCATATTTATCTCCGGAAAAATAAATCCGATTTAGCCCTCCAAAAGATGCCGCTATCTGATCTTGTATTCCTCCAGCCTCTTTACACAGCACTCTTTCTAAATAAATTGCATCGTCAGCTAATTTCCTCTTATCTACGTATTTCCCTTTTAAAGCATAAAAAGCGTTCAGCATTCCTACTGCAAAAGAACTACTAGTTCCCAAACCCGAGCGTGCTGGTAAATCAGCATCGTATATGAGTCTTAATTCATGCATATCCAGCATTTTCATTGCCTCACGGATAGCAGGATGCTCTATCTCATCTACAGTATTTACATATTCCATCTTAGAATATGTTAAATGCGTTTTAAAATCAAAAAAGCGAGGCAAATGCCTCACATTCACATAACAATATTTATCAAAAGTTGTTGAAATAACACTTCCTCCATATTTTTTATAAAACTCTGGAAGATCTGTTCCTCCACCAAAAAAAGACATTCGAAATGGTGTCTTTGTAATAATCATATTTTGATTTCCTCTCTCTCCATTATCTAATCAAATATTCTCCATTCTGCTCCAAACGTTTTCTCCAGTATTCTAATAAATCATTCATCGTTGTCTTAAAGGAAATTTGAGGCTCCCACCCTGTGTGAGCTTTAAATTTTCGGCAGTCTGGGATCTGAAGATCTGCATCAATTGGTCTTAAACGTTCTTTATCTACCTCAATTTTAATTTTATCTTTAGCTGTAGACATAGAGATTAAAGTATGTAATGTTTCGCCAACTGTACATGTATAATTTCCTCCTATATTATAATACGCACCTGCTATAGGGTTTACTGTTACAAGCATATAGTAAGCCTTAACTGCATCTCTAACATCTGCATAAGTTCTGAGAGAATCTAAGTTTCCAACATGAACAACTGGAGGAATCATTCCTTTTTCAATCATAGCAATTTGCTTTGCAAATGTAGATTCATGGAACACATCTCCGCGTCTTGGTCCTGTGTGAGTAAACATTCTGGTTGTCATAACAGTCATTCCGTAAGCTTCTGCATAGTATCTTCCTAAAAGATCTGTTCCAACTTTGGAAATTGCATATGGAGAAGCTGGATGAAATGGACATTCTTCATGTATTCCTGATTCTGGTTTTATATCTGCTGGTATTTTTCCAAAGACCTCTGATGATGCACATACATGAATTACAGGTTTATATAATTTATCTGATATAGATGTAAAACGTACTGCTTCTAATAATCGGCAAGTTCCTAAAATGTTCGTATTTAATGTATCAATTGGCGCATCAAAACTAGTTTTGGGATAACTTTGTGCTGCTAAATGAAAAATATAATCAGGTTTGATTGTCTGAATTACCATTAAAAGAGAACTTTGATCATTTAAATCCGCATATTCAAAAAATATACGGTCTTTTTTATTAACACGATCCAACAGATGTTCTACATTATCCATAGGACTTCTCCATCTGCATACACCATATATCTCCCAATCCGTTTCTTTTAAAAGAAAATCAGCAAGATGAGAGCCTACCATTCCTGTAATTCCCGTTATTAACGCTTTTTTCATTATCTTTTCTCCTTATCTTTTATATAATTTTTTTCATTTTTTCAGAAAAAGGACTATAATAATCCTTTAAAATATTTTTTAAAAACAGGCTTTGCATTTGCACCCTAAACGGACGATATTTAAAAAAAATTTTTTCCGGTTCTATTATATTATATATTAATTTCCCTTTATAAATCTGATTCCATTCATCAGCTATTCTAACCCTGCTAATTAATTCAAAACCTCCCGCATTCAAAACACAACTGTCAAATGTTATCCAATTTTCAATTAGCCACTTGATTAAATCAATCACCTCATAATCCACAATACAATTTCTATAGAACGGATGATAAATTTCTGCTATCTGTTTTTTTTCTAAACACGCTTTTAGATACTGCGAATATTTATCATATTTTGATATCACATATGAAAGTCGCATTGATTTAAAATAAGGATTTCCCCAAAATATATCTTCTATATTTTTTTTCATTTTTCCATAAGCTGTATCTGCACATGTTTGAGATAACTCATCCACAATTTTATCAGTAAACCCAAACACTGCATCTGAAGAAAAAAATAAAACTCTACACTTTTTTTTAATTGCTCTTTCTATAAAATATTGGGTTCCTGTCACATTTATTTTATATGCTTTATCAAAATCTTTTTCACATAATTCTGGACTTGATATAGCTGCAGTAAATAGTACATAATCCATTTCATTCAAAATTTCATAGTCAAATTTTTCAGCCTCATCTAAATCCAAATAAAGCTTATCCTTACTTTGTCTTCCAATATGATATAATTGATAATTTGCGCTTTTTTCAAAAACTTCCGTTATTCTTTTTGATAAAAATCCACTGCTTCCGACTAACGCAATATTCACTTTTAATCCTTTCCTCCTGTCAACAAATTCCGAAAACAATCCAATAAATGATTGACTGCTTGTTCAGGTGAATATAACTTTCCGTACTCTATTGCTTTGTCAAACATAATTTTTTTATCTGGCTCAGAAATATCGCAGGCTGTTTCCAATGCTTTTAAAAAAATATCTGGCTCATAAGAATGACTTTCAACAACAAAATCTTTGTTTTTCAATATATCGCAAAAATGTCCAATACAAATACATCCAAACAATGCAGCTGTCTTGAATGTACCATTTACAGCTGTAATTTCAGGTAAAATCGGAAGTATCATATATCGAGAACTCATTAAACACTCTGCCACTTCTTCCTCTGAAAGATTCCTTTTAACTTCAACTCCTGGCATATCTTCTATATCTATTTCTGTTGATGTTATAATCGTTAACTTCTTACTTCCATCGGTATTAAACTTCTTCCATGTCTCACTCATTTCATCAAAAGCTTTACTACGATTGATTAAGCCGAAATATGTAAATTTTTCTACTTTTTCTTCCCACTTTACGGAAGATGGTGGAAAAACAGTACCTATCATATCTCTTAAAATCGTATTTCTATTTATTTCTTTCAAATATGCCATAGAAGTTCTATCTGAAACAAGAACCAAATCAGCTCTTTTAACCATAAAATTTATAACTTTCTTACGTAATGAATTCGTTCTTTTATACTCATGAACAGATACAACTAGTTTAGCTTTTTTTATTTTACAAACTTTTTTTAGAAGAGCAAACAATGGTACAATCAAAGGGTTATATTCCTGAAAAGGGTATTCCAGCATAACAATTTCTACTTTTTGTTTCATCAAACAGGCAACTCCTCGCAACATTGCCAAACTCATCCGAAATGAAAAAAGCATTTTTAACCTGCTCGAATCGTCTGTATATCCTGTTGTATAAAACACATTATCTACTGCTTCTCTTTTTTTTAATTCCTCTGCAATAATCTTAGCATACTTTCCTATTCCATCTCGTATACTGTCATAATTGTTGCAAATCAATAATATATTCATATAGCGTTTCCTTCCATCATTATCTTCTGCTTTTAATAACAAAATCTATTAAATCATGATAATTAATTGCAAACAAAATAACACAACCTAATAAAGTTACTATTTTTACAGGATTTTTTCCTAAATAGCCCACTAAAGAAAATATAAAACCTGCCAGCAAAAATACTACTATGTTTTTTTTCAACTTAAACTTTTTCTTATCCTTTAAATGATTAATTCTATAATAAGTCATCATTGCATAACCTAAAATTGAAGCAATAGGTGCTGCAAAAATTCCAATTCTTTTAACTAACATTATATCCATGATAAAATTTACTATCCCTGCTATAATAGTAGATATAGTAACATCAACCGTACGGTTTTCTGCCAAATAAACTGCCCCAAAAATTCCACCTAAGCAATAAATGTAAACTGCTATTATATACAAAGGAATTAATTCATATGCCTGTTCAAATGCTTCTGAAACCATAAACGGAAATAAAAATCCAATACCATGAACAGCAAAAACTGCAATCCAGCCAAACAGACAAATCAACTGATTTACCAATTTATTGAAATCTTCTTTTCCCTTTTCATAATAGAGAATGGCATTTTCTGTCCATGCCGTAATGAATATATTTACAATACTTTGAAAAATATTAGCAAATTTGGTTCCCATTGCTAAAATTCCATTAAAACTAGTTCCCAAAATATATGCTACAATCATCCGATCAGATCCCTTTATAACCCACCATGAAAGTTCATTAGGAATTAATGGAAGAGAATATTTCAACATACATTTTAGTTCTTTAACAGATATGAGGGAAAAAGAAAAAAAACTATATAAACGATTTTTTAGCAGAAGATACAGAGCACCAAAAAAATTTGCTGCAATAACAGAAATTAAAAGTCCTGTAACTCCCATATCAAATTCACAAAGAGTAACAATATTTAGGATAATTGTGCAGACCGATACAATTACACTAGAAATTGTGTAGTTTATATTATCTCCAAATGCTCTGACTATATTATTTTCTAGAATAAATATTACCGAAGTAAAAAGATACCAAAATAATAACTGGATATTTTCCACAAATAAGACTCTATTTAATATCCTGCTTCCTATAAAAACAATTGTTAATCCTATCGCTATGAACATAACAGCTGTTGAAAATAAAACTTTTATTCTATTTATGTCATTGCGATTTGTAATAATATATTTGTATGCTGCTAATTCAATTTGAAGAGTTACAAGTGGAAGCATTAAGCTTACTCCACTTGAATACAAATCAAAAATTCCATATTCTTCTGTAGATAATATATTAGAATACAATGGAATCAATAGAAAAGAAATCATCTGCGTACTTATTCTACCAATTCCTATAATAGCAGTATTTTTAAATAGTTCTTTAACTCTCTGTTTCATTCCAGCCTCATTTTCTTTTTTAATTTGTATTTTATTTTTCCTGGAATCATGGATTTTATTTTATATACCCCACAAATACACTTCACTTTATATATGACTTTTTCACTTTTTAATGCTTTGTCTACACTATATGAAAATTTTTTTGTTTCTTGATAATATTTTAAAAATTTATCTCTTTTTTTATGTGGTATACTTGGTCTGTTTAATTGTGTTTCGTATAAAAACGCCTCTTTGCTCGGCCTTTCTACTCCTATTATACTTCCTTCATCTTCTAGCATTTTTATCAGCTTTTCTCCTTTATCTGTATTGACTAAAATACATGATACATTTTGAACTTCCCCATCGAAGGAAGTTACTTTTCCTAAACCAGAAAAATCACCTAATGTGAGATCACCTTCCCTGCTTCTTGACGCAAATAAACACCGATAACAACTCTCTCTATAGTCTAAAGCATGATGATAGGAAAAATGATAACTATCATGCTCCCATACATATTTTTTATAAAATTCACCTTTTTTATCGGCTAATGTAAAAGCATAATTTTGGGTTTCATAAACAGGATTTCGAAAACAAACCGCTTCAGCATGCCTATGAAATTTTTTCTCACATTGTTTAATCCATTCTATTAAATACATACTCGGAACAATTCCATGACAAATTAAATCAATTGTTATCAGATTTTCTATATCTATGTTTCGAACAGATAAATAATTTTTTAATCCTGATATCTGGCATGGCAAACCTACCATAACAGCCTTTTCGCCATTTTTTAAAACTGATTCAATCTTTTTATACAAATCTCCCATAAAGCTGTATACATATTTAGAATTTTGAAATTCTAAATACTGATCATCTTTTTGAGACAAGTAAAATCGACATTTATGATCAACATCCATTTTACAACCTGCATACCATTGATTTTTTAATGCGTAAAGTCGGTATACCTCAGAAGCAATTCCCCCAGAAGCAGATGTTTTTCTCACTGTATTATCAGTACTCCAAGCTGCAATTACCTTCTTGGTTTCATGTCCTTGATTGCCTCGTATTACAGGACAAACCTTCTGACAAAGTCCACAATCTATGCATTTTTTTTCATTAATTGCCGGAATCTCTTCTCCACGACTATTTATATCCATTTTTATGCATGCTTTAGGGCAAATATTTACACAAGCCATACAACCACAACATTTCTCATGCTCACATACTTGCATCATTATTTTTTAATATCTCCTCCAACCATTTTTTTGACTCTTCCCTGAATTTTTTTAACTCTATATTTACTTCTTCATAATCAATCATTTCACAAATTGGATCAATGTGATTTATGTCCCTATCTCTAATTCTTAATTTCTCAGTTAAACACTGGATCCGCTGTGTATAGTCTACATTATTTGTAACAAATTGCTTATTAAAATTAACCGAAAATGCTACTCCATGATATGAACCCGTTACAATTAATTCTGCGTATTTAATATAACCTAAAAATTCTTCTATAGATGCTTCTCTTATATTTATAAAATCGCTTGGTTGTCTAAGTGTATCTTGTATATAAACCACCTTATATCCTGTTCTTTTAACTAATCCTCTGACTTTCTGAAAAACCTTTACAGGATCTAATGCAAAATACACTAAAATGTACTTTTCGTCTATTTTGGGTTTTTTAATATATTTCATCCAGAATTCGGCTGAAAATAACAAAGTTGGATCTATTACGTTATCTACTTTTTTTCCTGATAACTCCTCTATCAAAGAAACTCCTGTGTACTCTCTTATTGAAAGTGCATTAAACTTTGATAAATATCTTCCCACACAATCTTTAAACTTATAAAGTTCATCGCTTAACGATGCAGCATAGGAAAAACGTAACTTGTCTTCATCTGCAAAATCTAAAAAATAGGACGTATCCTCTCCTGTAATTTCCGGTCCCCATACAATATCGCTTCCTACTATGTATCCATCATAATATTGATTTGCAGACATAATTGTTTCTCTATTATAGCGAACACAGCTGATTTTCATGTTTTCTTTTGAAAAATCCTTAAACTTCTTTACTTTTTCTTTTCTATATTTATTTAGCAAAAGAAATCTGAGAATTTTTTTACATGATGTACAATCAGAGATTAACATTGGCATCTCATTTTTTTCAACTTTTGAGCATTCATAATCTATAATTTCACATGGTATTCCCATTTCTTTTACAGCCGAAAAAAGGGCAAAAGCCTGGAGCATAGATCCATAGTTTGTAGTTTTCTGAAAAGTTAAAATTCCTATCATTTTTTTACCTGCTTATAATTTTTTTTAATATTTTTTTTATTTTCCTTATACTTTTCCAAAACAGTTCAATCACGTTTACTCTATTCCATTTCAGATCAATTACCACATAATGTTCCGTTTCGTTCAATGTATGTATTCCGCTATAATTTTTCTTTTTATCCCAACATAGATCTTTGGGATAAAGAGACAATACTTTTTTCTCTTTAAAGTTTGGCCAATCTATCCAAAATTCCGAAAATAAAAGACCTGAACCATAAGTAGGAACTCCTATTTGTACCACTCGAAATTCCTTTTCTCCAACTTTTAATATATTTCCACCTGGCCGGATCATATCTTCTCCCAAATTTTCTATCTTGCCTTCTGAAATCTCCATTTTTCCATTTTCTATTTTCATCAACTTTAATTCATCAGAATTTTCTTGGTGCAACTGATATGTAAAACCAAATATTCCATTGGGACTACGATAAAAAGTAGTATCACAATATCTTCCACCTTGGTATAAAATTTTAGTTTTTTTCCATTTTTCTGGAAAATTTATACATTCATACAAAAAGATTTCTCCTGATTCATTTGCTTCTGGACATATATAAATTTTCCCACCTTGTCTAAAAATGTTAGGATATGATAAATGAAACTTCTCTTCTATTACAGGTTTCCATTTTTTGAATCCCTCTGGAGTCAATTTTGTATATGCAATACATCCTTTTAAATATCGATATCTCCACATTTCAGCAAAAATGTAAAGTTCTCCATCTACCTCAATAGGAAATGGATCCGCAATCCAATACGTCCACCCATTTTTTATTACATGGAATACTGTTTCTTTCGCTTTTCTTATATCAAATCCTTCTTTTTTAGCAACTGCAACAGTAAACGCATCTTCAAATATCTTTATCATATTTATTCTCTACCTAAAAAAATCAAAATGGTTTGAAATTGTCACTCTCTTTATGCCTCTGTCCTTCATTTTAACTGCAGGTACACCTGCATAAATATATCCTGCTTCTGTCTCTCCTTTTAATGAACTTCCAGCAGCTAAAATGCATCCTTGCTCCAACCTGCTTCCTTGTAATATCGTAGCTCTGGCACCTATCCAAGCACTATCACAAATTATTGTCTTTTCTTTTATGTATTCAAAATTTTCACTTTTACTATTATGACTCGCAGTTATAATAATCGAAAAAAAAGAAATGGAAACATTATCTCCTATTTCCAATCCTCCTCTTCCATCTAAATAGCAATTTTCATTTATGACTGTGTGCGTTCCAATTTTGATTCTCCAAGGAACTCTGACAATACATTTCATATAAATTCTGGAGTGTTTTCCAATTTTCATTCCAAATATCTTATAAAATATCTTTCTGATTTCCCAGCACGGAATATTAGCTACGATATAATTCAAAAAAATATATATCAAAGATTCTGCTATTCTTTTTATTCCTGTATAAATTTGTTTTAAAATATATTTCATATCTGGTACTCTTTCTCTATTTTTCTTACTGTTTCTCTTATATCGTATCCCTTATCTTTCATTAATAAATAACTATTTTTTCTATCTTTTTCTTCTATTTTAGCAGCTTTTTGAATGCACTTGGCCCACATAGTTTCTCTGGAATATTCTTCTACACAATAAACATTTTGCAATATTAACATTTCTTTTGATAAATTCCCACCTATCAATGTAGTAAGCCCATTACATTGTGCTTCAACAGCACTTACTGCAAATCCTTCATTATGCGAACACAAAATATATAAATCCATTGCTGAATAATATCTATATGCATCATGATGGTTCCCCATAAAAATCACATATTCCTGTAAGCCAAGCTGTTTAACTTCTTTCTCTACCTCTTCCATTAGTATTCCGCTTCCAATTAATAAAAGGATATATGATTGATCTGTTTTGATCAGTTCTTTTAAAATCTTCAGCATTAATTCATGATTTTTTTCTGGCATAAAATTAGCAACCGAGCCTATTACTTTTTTATCTTCTATCCTTAATTCTTTTCTGATATCATTCCTTTCTATTTCTAAATATTTGTACTTTTCTGTATCAATTCCATTTCTGCATATTTCAAAAGGATATTTCCCAAATAAAAATTTTCCTGCCATTTCTGAACATGCCAAACGTCTGGTACACAAAGAACTAAAAACCGGCTGAAAACATTTACTTATTATATTTATAAACCTGCTTGGATTCCCTAAAGCAGAGGCATGTGAATGTCCAATTCTTACTTTAATTCCTCTTTTTTTAGCTGCTAATAATGCTACAAAATCCAAGCTTGAATTTGTATGCACATGTACAATATCATAATTATGAATTTGAAATAATTTCAAAAATCCCTTGTAACGTTTAATTATTTTTCTCTGCCGAAAAGGTAAAACAAAAACATTACATCCAAAACTTTCTAAGATTTCTTGATTCCGTTTATCTAAAATTTCTGGAGTTACAATATCTATGTGCAAATCTTGTGATACTAGATTAGCCACCCAATATTTGATCATTTGTTCTACTCCACCATTTCCAAGTGGAACCATTACTTCTAAAACACTTAAATTACTCTTTTTTTTCATCAGACATCCTCTTTAAATTTCCTAGTACTGTCCAAAATAAAACTGTAGATATAGAATTATAAATCAAAATATCCTGAATAAAAAACATTCCTACCATGCAGGTTGATACTAATGCTATCATTGCACTTATAATTTCAAAGTTACTGTTATCTGCATATCTCATAGGACATATTTTTACCGCTGCCAATAAGAAAAAAATAAGCATAAGACCAAATCCTAGTATTCCGGTTCCTACTAGTGTACCTACATATCCACTATGCGCATTTTGTCCGGTATAACCTATATAAGAATCCGGATAGTGACACGTAGCATAAGAATTTAAATTTCTAGGGGATAATCCTATTAATGGACGATCCAGCCCAATTAAAATAGCTGACTTCCATATATTAAATCTTCCATTTGATATTGAATGTCCTTCTAAATCTGTTCTTTGGAAAGTCTGTTCTATTTCCGAATACGCAGTTGCTGCTTTTGAATCCTCTACCTCTATCTGTATTTCTCTATCCTGAGAATAGGTATGCTCTACTATTTTCAATACGCCTGCCCTAAGAATAAATGCACAAATTATAAGGGAAATTGCTTTTATTGTGGCCAATATCAACCGATTCCTATTTAAACGAAACTGTCCTCTGATATATCCATTTTTTAAAATGCAATATATTCCTGCTCCAATAAAAAAACTAATCCAGCCCCCGCGAGAACCACACATCATAATATAAAACATACACAAAATAATACTAACTAAATAAAGGGGTCTGTATTTTCTTTTTTTATAGCAAATGAGACTCAAAAATAATATACAGCTAGTTGCCAAAGATGCATAATTGGGATCTCTAAAAATCCCATACAAACGGCCATTATTGAATCCTTGACCTAAACGTTCAACTTCATAGTAGATATGATTAAAAAGCTGGTATACTGCATATATAATAGTACTATTCCAAATAATCACCGGAAACATCATTATTCGATTTACTAAACAATACTCTTCTGGAGAATCTGAAAAATGCAAATTAATATGAAACAATAAAATATAATGTATCGACATCCATACTAAAGACTTAATATTATCTATCCATCCATATTTAAAATTCAAAATTGTTGAAAGTGTTGAAAAAAGCAAAAAAATAATTAGAAGTTTATCAACACCTTTTATTGTGATTTTTCCAATTCCTCCTAAATAAAAAATAAGCATCATGCCCATTAACATTAGGGTCGCAGATCCAGCTGTTTTAAAAGTCCCCTGTGCCCACTCTATTGATAAAAATTCTGTAATCATAAGAAATGATACAAAACCTGTAAAATATAACTGACTTATTTTTTCAGTCCATTTTTTCATATTATTTCGAACCTTTTACCCTATGTCTTTACTAAATGCTTTCTCCACTATTTCTACTCATTGCATTATTTAAACATAAAATTTTTAAATCTCTTAAATGCTTTCAGTGAACGTTTTAAATCTTCCTTATCCTTCAAACCAGTTATTATCCTATGAAAAATAAACCATGGTCTAATATAATATTTTTTTCTGGCATATTGGCAAAAATCAACTAATTCCTGAGAACTGATTTCTGGTAAGTTGATCACGCAATTTAAATTTCCATCTTCCTGACAATAATCACTATATGACTTTACTGTTAAATATCCATTCTCCTTCGCCCAATTATATGCCTCCGTTCCAGGATATGGCTGGAGAGGATAAAATTGCGCTGTATCCGTCTTTAATCGGAGAGCTAAATCAAGAGTCTCTTTCATTGTTTCTTTCGTCTCTCCTTTATTTCCAACCATATAACATGCGTGTATCAAAAGTCTTGCTTTCTTTGCATTTTTCACATAATTTTCGATCTGTTCTACTGTTGTTCCCTTTTTTATATTACGCAAAATTTGTTGATTTGCGCTTTCTATACCTGGAATAATAAGATGGCAGCCCGCTTTTTTCATTTTTTTCATAGTTTCTAAATCCAAATTCACCCTAGCATTGCATAACCATCTAAATCTTGTATTCAGACCATGCTGAATCATTAAATCGCATATATCTATAATTCGTTTTTTATTTGCTGTAAATGTATCATCTTCAATTACAATTTCTTTTACATCAGGAAAATTATCTTTTATGTATATCATTTCTTTAATGACATTTTCAGGGCTTCTAAGCCTATATTTATGTCCATGCATAGTTTGTGGATATACACAAAAATAGCATTGAGCAGGACAACCTCTTCCTGTAAAAATTTGAATTTCAGGATACGCAGCTGCTGCAAAAAAATAGTTTTTTTCATCTAAATGCTCTTTAATAAACTTAGCTGCAAATGGTATTTCATCTAAATTTTCAATATGAGCAGCCTCTCCAGTAAAAACTATTTCTTTACCCTTTCGAATATACAATCCCTTCACATCAAGAATGTCACTATCATTTTTTATAGCTTCTGCTGTTTTCCAAACAATATAATCAAATTCTCCTTTAGCTACATAATCAATTAACGGTCCTCTATTTAATGTTTCTTCTGGCAGAGCAGACGGATGAGTTCCCACCAACATGACTTTTGCATTTGGATATCTTCTTTTTAATTCTTCTCCAAATTGGGTATCATTTTCAATAGATGGTGTACTTGTATCTAATACAAATAAACGAGCCCCTTCTGCATTTTTGTTTATAATCTCCAAACTCTCATTCCAATCCAATCGTGTTGCCGGAGCATCTAAAAATTCAATACAAAACCCCTTATCTTCACATACTGCTGCTGCATAAATCAACCAAAGAGGATAATACAAAACTCCACTTCTGCCAACACATGCACTTCTTGATTCTCTTGTAAATTTTCCATATTCTGCTTTGAATGGTGGATTAATAAAATATATCTTCATATCTCTACCTCTAATGAATTAAGTATTTTTTTAATGTATTAATTATAAATACCGTCAAATAAAATGTGCTTTTTATAATTCCGAATTTTTCACTTTCATGATAAATTTTCCATGTCCACGAAAGAGTTAGCAGTTTATTTTTACTAACTGAATTATTTGATTTTCGATAAACCTCCAATGGCTCATTTATTCCATATGCTTCTACCTGATTTACTCGTAAAATTTCCAACCAAGTAGAAAAGTCTTCGTGTTTCCGATTCTGCATTTTAAATGGGAATATTTTATTAGTATCAATTACAACCGAAGATGTAGGAATAACGTTTCCTTTGAGTAATTTTTTATAATTTATGCTCCTTGGAACCTTTCTCCAATATGAATATTCTGTTCCATCATCTGACATAATTCCACACCCTGTAAAAGATATAGATACCTGATTTTCTTCCATAAATAAAATTTGCTTTTCTAACTTTTCAGATTTCCACTTATCATCACTATCTAAAAATGCCAGATATCTTCCCTTAGCTCTTTCAATACCTATATTCCTAGCATTAGCAATTCCATGATTTTTTTCTATATGGATTAATGTTATTCTAGGATCCTTTTTTGTTAACTCTTCTACAATGTACGGAGAATTGTCTGTTGAACCATCATCAATAACCAAAAGTTCCCATTCTCTGTATTTCTGTTTTTGAATTGACTCTATTGCTTCTCTTACATATTTTTCGGAATTATACATAGGCATTATAATAGAAACTATGCAATTATTTTTTTTTACACCGTTATATTCTCCTATCTCTGTTCTTCGGATACATTCACTATTACTAGAAACAGGTATCCAATTGTCAGGGACATTCATTTCCTGTTCATATACTAATGTTCCAAAAACTTTTTGAAAAATTTTGCTTTTAAAAATAGCAGTTTCAATAAAACGATTTAAAAAATTTATGTCCTTAAATTTTTTATTATGGAGCATAGATATTTCTTTTACCAATTCATACGGTTTTATAAAATACCTATTTTGAGGAAAATAAATCCCTGGCATTGCATTATGAATGATATATCTTATTACCGATGTAAGATTCTCTATATAAATCATGCTTCTTTCATTCATATACTTTGGAAAAATTCCAATCTTTACAGCAAAGTCTTTTAGCAGCTGATAATTGCCTTTACAACCCTTTCCAAAAACCATAGGCGGTCTTATAATAGAAACTACAAACTCTTTATCATTTAAGCCCCAAAGCATATTTTCCGCTTTCAATTTTGACTTTCCATAAGCACTGTTTGGATTTGGTACAGTATTTATATTGATTTTGCCTGTAAATATACCGTAGACACTCATAGAACTTAAATAAATAAATTGCTTTACTCCTTCTTCTTTAGCCTTTTCTGCAATATCAAATGCAAGTTGCGCATTAACTTTGTCATACAAATCTCGATTTTTTTTATTTTCTTTTATATGTGCTATTCCTGCTACATCTAATACAATATCATAAGAAGAAAAATCCATTTTCTTCCATGCATCTGATTCAGTCCCAAATGAGCTAATTTCATAATTTTTATATGCAGACATATAATTCATAAAGGAATCGCCAATATAAGACCCTTCTCCTGCAATCAAAATTTTTTTTGATTCTAACAAATCCAAATTTTGCCTACACACTGCCTGATGAATCTTCAGCATATCTCCCTGCTTCCTCATCTCCCCAGTTCCGCCTTCCACCACTCCCTCATGCTTCAGCACTGAGGTAATGGTCTTTAAAAAGCAGATACAGTCGAACCGGAAACTCATGTGTTTCACGTAATATCCATCCAGCCTCGCCTTTACAGGAATCTCCAGCTCATCCCGCCCATTGACCTGGGCCCAGCCAGTCAGGCCCGGCATCACATCATTGGCCCCGTATTTGTCTCGCTCTGCGATCAGATCCTCCTGATTCCAGAGGGCAGGACGTGGCCCGATGATGCTCATATCCCCTTTCAGGATATTGATAATCTGAGGCAGCTCATCCAGCGACGTTTTCCGAAGAAACGCTCCTGCTTTTGTTATGTACTGCTCCGGATTTGTCAGCATATGAGTCGGCATATCCTTTGGCGTATCTGTTCGCATTGTCCTGAATTTCAAAATATCAAAATATGTTTTATGAATTCCTACCCGTTTCTGTTTAAAGAAGACAGGGCCTTTGGAATCTACCTTAATCCACAAAATCAGCAATAAAAATAGGGGCGACAGCACAATCAGCCCCAATGCTGACAGAATGATATCTGACAGCCTTTTCCATTTTTCATATCCTTTTCTGTTTTTCATACTGCTTTTACTCATTTCCTTTACTTTTTTAACTTCTTCTCTCCCCATCCTTCTCCATCACGATCCCAAACAGCACTGTCTTTTCTCCCAGCATTTTCACCTGTACGACCGCGTACCGTTTATGAAGATTGATTCTGAGAATTTCCTTCTCAAAGGCCTTCAAAGGCCCTCTTATTACATCAATTGTTCCATCTTGGTTCACTGCAATTTCACTTGGGCGGACAACAAAGCAATCCTTTTCTCTGTTCTCGGATTCTTCTCGCCCATCCCCTCTTAACATTTGAATTTCCTGTTCTGTGTTTCCTGAAATCTTCTTCAGAAACAGTATCTCTTTTTCAGTCAGAGGAACAAACTCAAATTTCTCATTTCCAAGGATCTTTGTCAGCTTTGGAATCTGCTTCAGCTGAAAGAACACTTCCTCCGCTTCCTCTGTCTCCACAAAGATATATCCGGGAAACATGGCTTTTCGCAGAAGCAGCCACTGTCCGCCGGATCGCTTCGGCCACTCTGCCTCCAGAATCATGTACCTGCTGCACAGCCTTTTATCCAGCAGCCGACGCATCAGGGAAAGAACCTCTTCCTCTCTCCCGGTCTCTGTCTGAATTACATACCACATAGGTGCTTTCCGCCTTCCTGCAAGCGCCTTTCACGGCAGAAAAAGGTATAGCTTCGCCATACCAGCATAATCAGCTGAAAAAAATTCAGCGTTTACCCTGATTTTCTGTCTGCGTTTTGACGCCTGTATCACATCCGTTCAACCCAGCATGCCTCATAAGCTGTACTGCATATTCCGGAATTTTTCATCCAATCTCTTTGGAAAGTCAGTTTTCCTGACCTCCCTCCCAGTAGTTCGCAGAGTTCCCTACGACACTGCCGCCTCGTCAAGAGCCAGCCCGGCCCAGACAGACGCCTTCCTGTTTTCGATGGAAATCTCCATCCTGGCAAAGCGCCTGTGCCAGTCAAAGATTTTTACCTGATTCTCCCGTCCAGCTAATGGTCCCTTTGTGATTCTGGAACATCCCGTCACCCGATCCTTATAGCCGTAGGACAAGGGCAGAAAGTGATCTGTCCCGCATAATCCCCGAAGATATTCCTCTTCTTCCGGATAGACAGAAATCAGATATCCCGGTTCTTCCATGATCCGGACAATCTGGCGGTATTCCTCCAATGCCTCTGACAGCAGTCCGGGATTTTCACTCTGAAGAAAGACATACCCTGGAAACAGTTCTTTTTTCTGACGTTTCCAGCTGCCTTCTGACCTCCAAAGCCGTTCACTCTGGAAATAGAATGCTTCCTCCAGCGCCTCTCTGGACAAATGCTGGTTCAGGGAATTGACCATTTCCGCCTCTCTTCCCGCACGGCACTGCAGTACATACCAGCTCATCTGTACTCATCCTTTCTGTTTGTGTCGCTTAACAGATTATTAAGCGACACTTTTTTTTAATGGGTTATAAAAATCTTTTTCACTGTCAGAACAAAAATTTTGTTCCCGTAAATTATAACACCCTTTACAGGGGGAGTCAATCGCCACAGACAGGTACATATTTCATATATTTCTAAAAATTTCTTAGTTTTCTTTAAATATTCATCTCAGAAAAACTCAAAATAACCAGCTATGTTTCAGAAAAGGGAACAACATGCAAAATCTATTTTTTGTCAGCGCTTAAAAAGTGTCGCTTAATAATCTGTTAAGCGACACTTTTCCATTCTATCCTATTTGATTTAACGTATATAAATATGTATTTAAAATAATTGCTGAAATTACTAAAATTCCAGAATTTCCATAAAATCATTCTTCGTCAGGGCAGAGACTGCCATACCTTCCCCATCTAATATCTGGCTGGCCAGCTTTTCCTTCTCCTGCTGAAGCTTAACGATTTTTTCCTCGATTGTATTCTGTGCAATCAGCTTAAATACAGTTACCTGCTGCTCCTGCCCAATCCGGTGAGCCCGGTCTGTAGCCTGATTTTGAGCCGCCAGATTCCACCAGGGGTCGAAATGGATGACAATACTGGCAGCCGTCAGATTCAATCCTGTCCCTCCTGCTTTTAAAGAAATCAGGAATATCGGCACGTCTCCGGAATTAAACTGTTCTGTCAGCTGCATTCGTTTTTCCTTGGAGGTCTGGCCTGTCAGCTCATAGTAAGGAATTTTTTCCTGCATCAGACGTTTCTCTAAAATGGGAAATACACTTGTAAACTGGGAAAAAAGCAGAACTTTATGATTTCCTGACATCGCCTGATGAATCAGCTCCATGCATGTCTCCACCTTGCATGAAATCTCTCCATAATTTTCATACAACATCTCAGGAGCACAGCAGATCTGGCGCAGCCTGGTCAGCTCTGCCAGTATCTGAAGCTTTCCTTTTTGAAGATCTTCCTCGCTTTGTTTTTCGAGGCTCTCCATCAGACGAAGGGCATGGGACTCGTAAATTTTCCTCTGTTCTTCTCCCATCCGGGCATATACAACCTGTTCCAGCTTGTCAGGAAGTTCTTTTAAAACCTCGCTCTTTACCCTGCGCAGAATGAAAGGAGAAATCATCCTTTTCAACCGCTTTGCCAGGCGTTCGTCCTGGTTCTGCACAATGGGAAGCTCATAGCCCTTTCGGAATTTCTCGTAAGTTCCCAAAATTCCCGGCATCAGGAAGTCAAAAATACTCCACAGTTCGCTGAGTCTGTTCTCAATAGGCGTACCTGTCAGGGCAAACCGCACCTCTGCACGGATTTTTTTCACTGCTTTTGCTGCCAGAGTGCCGTGATTCTTAATATTCTGGGCCTCGTCTATCACCTCTGTATCAAACTGACGTTCCTTATACAGAGAAATGTCCCGTTTTACCATATCGTAGGAGGTAATCCAGATATCAGCCTTCTGGTCTCCCTTTATCATCTCTTCTCTCTGCTGTGCATTTCCCGCAATAACTGCTGTTTTAAGCTCTGGTGCAAACCGTTCTATCTCCCTCTCCCAGTTATAGACCAGGGAAGCAGGGCAGATAATCAGATGAGGACATTCCGTCTTTCTCTGCCGTTTCCGATACAGCAGATAGGCAATGGTCTGCAGCGTTTTCCCAAGCCCCATATCGTCTGCCAGAATTCCTCCAAAACCCAGATCTGCCAGCGTGTTCAGCCACCGAAATCCGAACTTCTGATACTCTCTGAGTACGTCTCGCAGTGTCTCAGGAGTCTGGTAATCGCTGTCCTCCACGTTCTTCATATTTCGAATCACTGCTTTATAGTCAGAGCTACGCTCTGCCTGAAGCTGTCCCTCCTTCTGGCTGAGCATCTGATCTACATAGCAGGCTCTGAATCTGGGAATCTCCAGCCTGCCTTCGTCAAAATCTTTTCCTGATACACCCAGCCCGTCTAACAGCTCCGCTACTGTAGCCACAGAATTTTCTTCCAGTCCAATATAACTTCCGCTTTTCAGAAGATGGTATTTCTCCTTTTTCCGGTAGCTGTCCAGTATGCCTGCCAGCTCCTCAGGCAGAAACTCACTGCTCTGCACCGACAGCTCCAGAAGACCGCTTTTAATCGCCACTCCCACCTGTGTTCTGGGATTTTTCAGCAATTTTCGTCCTTTTATTCTGTCTGTGGCATAGACTGTTCCCTCCGCCTCAAACTGGCTGATTCCTGAATTCAGCAGATGGTACATCCTGTCATGGTCGTCGGATTCAAAGTACAGGATTCCCTCCCCGATATCTTCCAGGGAAAAATAGGATCGGATCAGGTTCTGCACCCGTATCTCTTTGGTGCGATCCCGGTATTCACCGGAAAAATCTGTTGGTTTCAGCAGGTTGTAAGCCGCGTCTCCATAGATTCCCATAGTCTTCAGCGTAACCCGCCCGTTTTCCTCATCCAGATAAAAGGAAATCTCTGCCTTCTTAGGCTGAAACTCTCCCAAATCCAGTTTCCCCCTGTCTGCAATTCCCAATTCATCCAGTTCAGGAAGCACCGCCCCGCAGAACGCAGGCATATCCTTCCTAGCGATATGGTACGATGTCTCCTTTTTTTCATCTGCCAGCTTCAAAAATTCCCCTGCTCCAGCATAAAAATCATCGGAACACTGATAAATGCTCTGCTGAAGCTTTACATACGGCCTGTCCCCTCCTCTGATTAACTGCAGCGGAGGAATTTTTATCTGGAATCCTTTCTCCTCTTCTGCGATCAGCCTGAACCTGACCGGAGGCTCCTGTTTCAAAAAATGCAGTTCCCTTTTATGTCCGGTAATTGCAATGTATTCCATCGAGCTCCCCTGATTAATCTCAAAAAACGCATCCCACAGTTTTGGAGTCAGAATGATCTCTCTTCCCAGCTCCTCATAGCGAGCGCTACTCTCTCGTCTCGCCTGCTCCATCAGCTCTATGTACTTCCAGGCTGTCTCTGTAAATGCGTTTTTACTATGGACAAATGCCAGCTGCTTTCCATAGGAATGCATTTCTTCCCTGTATATATGCCCCAGAAAATCGCTGACATTTTTCAGCACATACTGTTTCCCGTCTTCCGGGCCAATTTTAAAGGTCAGCTTAAAATTTCCTCTGTTTCCATAATAGTAATATCTGGAAATTTCCTGCAGTTCCGGTATGATTTCAATCTTTCCGCAGGCAGTCTGCTCCTTCATCCGCCTGCGCAGAGAAAAAGCCGCTACAACATCCAGTATCTCCGTATCTGTACGGTTTTTCCTGAAACCCAGCGGATTATCTTCAAACTCTTCTTCTCTTTCCGGATCTTCCCGGGAATACAGATATTCCAGGGCCAGAGCCACGCAGTGCTTGCACATTCCAGGATAAGTCTCAAATGCAGAGCAGGTACAGGAGTAGCTTTTAATTTCCTCATTGTCATCCAGTGCGATACTGACATCGTACTCATTACCATAGCTTCCCTCTACGCTTCCTGCTACAAAGCAGGATCTGTCCTCCTCGCTGTATTCTTCATCCAGTCCCAGCACGCTGCCGTTTGTATACAGCTTATATCCCTTTATATAGGTAATTCCTCTGTCCGTCTGTTTTCTGATATCACTCTCTGTAAACATAGTTCCCCCTGGCTAAACTTCAGGACGCCTTCCTCAGCCTGGCCTCCTAGTACTTCCTCATAATCATCAGTTCTACCGCCAGCCTGTCTCCCAGCTGGCCTGTCTTGACTGCCTCCTCAGCCTCCACGCAGGCCTCCACGCAGCCGGCTAGCTGCTCTCTTGTAAAAGTCCTGGCCTGGGGCATCAGTTTTCCGGCCACAAAAGGCGGAATTTTCAGCTTTGAAGCAATGGCGCTTTTATCATTTCCAGACGCCATCATCTCTTTCACCAGCAGAATCTGGTTAAACTGTCTGGCGATTAAAAAGAGGATTCTCATAGGAGGCTCTTTCAATGTCAGCAAATCCTCGTACAGATCCATGGCTGTTTTCGTCTTTCCTGTCACAATAGCTGTCACCATGTCAAAGATCTTATTTGTCACCTGCACAGTGGTGACTGCCTCTATGTCCTCCCTGGTCACCACTTCCTGCCCCATAGTATAGGAAATCAGTTTTTCCAGCTCTGTGCGGATGGTTTCCATATCGTCTCCTGTCCGTTCCAGAAAGAAATTCATATCAGCAGACGTGATTTTTCTTCCGTTCTGTGCCAGGATCCTGCCTGCCCAGACAGCCAGCTGGGAGGCGCTCTGCCGCTTCAGTTCTACGGCGCTTCCCAGTTCCTTAACCTTCTTATATAAGCGGTTTCTCTTATCTACCGCTGACTCTGCAAATACTATACAGGTGGTATCCGGTATGTCCGGAAGAGCCTCCACCAGCTCGTCCGAGACTGCCTTAAAAAATCCGCTGTCCTCTACCATAATCAGACGTCTGTCGCTGAAAAAAGGCATGGTATTAGCCAGGCTGATCAGCTCTCTCACGTCCAGCCCTTTCCCTTCGAAATAATTGTAATTCATGGTATCGTTTCTTGCCACAGCCTGGCGGAGACGCTTTTTATAGCTTTGCTTCAGAAATTCTTCCTCTCCGAACAGCAGATAAAAACGCTTGAAATTTCCCGACTTGATATCCTGATTTAATGTCTCCATATCCGTTTCTCCGTTCACTGCTTACACGCTGCAGTTTCTGTTTTACTGTAATCTTACCGTCCGGTACTATTATATAATCAATCTCCCTGTTTGCCAATCTGATTTCTGCATCTATACACAGCAGTCGCACAGATACTTCAACAGTGCTATTAACAGCAGTGTGCGCTTAATTAGACAAAAACTGCTGTTCTACCTGTTTTGGATAAATCCCTGAATCTCCATCTCTTCTCCATCTGTCCGGATGGTAATCATCCCCTGTTCTTCTGTGGCCCACCGGGCAATGCCCCTTTCATCAAATCTTTCGATGACCTCTGGGTGGGGATGGCCATAGGAATTATCCTTTCCATAAGACAGAACAGCTATCCTTGGGTGTACTGTGTCCAGAAACTGTTCTGAGCTGGAGGTAGAGGAACCGTGGTGCCCTGCCTTCAAAATCTGAACCTGCCTGTTTTTATTCCACTGCTCTGCAATCTCTGCCTCCCCTTCTGCTCCCAGATCCCCCATGAGAAGCATGGAAAAATCGCCGTATTCTGCCAGAAGCACCTCTGAATGATCATTTCTGTCGCTGCTTAAGGTGTCTCTGTAAGGGTACAGGCAGGACAGGGAAAGTTTCCCTGACTGGACAAAGTCCCCGGCGCAGATATAGTCTGTTTTTACTCCTCTTTTCTCTGCCGTAGACTCCAGCCTTTCATAGACCTCCTCCCCCTTTCCCGGAAAAGGAAGAAACAGGCGGCCGATTTCAATTCCTGTGTCCTCCTCCAGAAGCCATGTAATGCCGCTGATGTGATCCTGATCTCCATGGCTGACAAATACCATATCGATGTTTCTGATTCCTCGGCTCTTTAGCAGTGGTTCCAGCCGCTGTTCCCCCAGCTTTTTGATCTGGGTGCTGCCTCCGTCCACTAAAATCACCTGCTCTCTTGTCTCCAGAAGAATACCATCTCCCTGTCCCACGTCAATAAAATCGACTCTGAGGCCGGAAACAGAGCGGTGCAGGAGAAAAGCAAGGAGTGCGAACAGAATCCCCCAGGTTTTTATATGTTCTTTCCCCTTTCTCTCTGCTTTCTCCTCTTGTCCCTCTTTCTCTGCTTCCCACCTTCTTCCCCGGCTCCCTGCACAGGCAAGAAACACAGCCAGCGCAGCATAATAGGCAGCTAACTTCCAAAGCTTCGGTCTCCCCAGGATCAGGGAACTGCACGGCAGTTTCTCTGCTGCACGGCAGAGCATCTCATATACCATGAAAATGTAGTGGCATGTTCCCATGCTTCCCACAGCTCCAATGTCCAGCATCTTTTTCAAAAAAAGCGCCGTCGGTCCTGGAATAAAAGAGACGGCAAAAACGCCTGCCATCCCCATGAGAAGACCTGCCATTCCCGCTCCTGCCACATAAGTCATAAGGGGAATCACAAGAAAATTTAAAAAAATCCCGTATAGAGGATATTCAAAGAAATGATACAGTACAATGGGGCCAGTGACTAGCTGAATCGCCAGGCTTACCGCCAGGGCCTTCTCCCAAGATTTTTGGCATCTCAGCCTGTCGGCCAGCTCTGTTCCGGCCCAGCCAATGGCAAACACAGCTCCAAAGGACAGCTGAAATGCCCCTGTAAAGATGACAAATGGGTTTTCGAGGGACAGACAGACTGCTGCCAGGGCCATGGCAGACAGAAGATCATAAGTTCTGCCCAGATAAGCGGCCCAGAAGGAACAGGCGAGCATCAGACAGGCCCGAAAAACTGACGGTCCGAAGCCAGTCATGGTTCCATAGACAAAAAGCAGCCCGCCTACCCAGAAGCCGGCCGTTCCAAACCCCAGTCCCAGCCGCCTGAGCAGACGATATACCCCCATTCCTATTAAAGAAATGTGGAGCCCGCTGACTGCCAGAAGGTGGGCAATGCCGTTTTTCTGATACAACTCATTGATTTCCTCATTCATCCTGGTTTTGTCTCCCAGGAGGACTGCCGCCAGAAGCCCTGCGTCCGTCTCTGTGCAGTATTGTTCTAAAAGCTTCTTCGCCTGTTCACGAATCCTGTATGTCACAGCCTGCAGAAGCCAGACGGAATGTTCTGTTATTTCTGCCTTCTTTGCGCTCATCCTGCAGCAGATATCCCTGGAACGGTAGTAAAGGCGGTAATCAAACTCTCCCTCATTTCTGGCCGGTTCAAATCTTTCTAATTCCCCTGTGCAAAGAATCTTCACTCCCGGCAGGATCTCCCCGATTTCCATGTCCTCCGGCGGAAGGTAGACCAGGAGACGTTTCAGAGCGTACTCCCTTTTCCCCTGCTGCCTCACCTCATCTGTTTTTCTCACCACTGTTTTTACATGCTTCAGCTGGACAGATACCCTTCCATTCTTCTCCTGAATCGCCTCCACAGTGCCCTCCGCTCTGGCTGTCAGATCGGAAAAACCTGGATTTCCCTCTTCTTTTACAATAGTTTCCTCCTGGAGTCCGCCTCCCATCCTGGCCGCCCCCAGAAGGGCCGCTGCCGCCAGAATCCAGACGGCTGCAAAGCTTCCTGTTCCAGACTTTAAAAAGCCTGTCTCCATTGAAAAAAGCCCTTTTTCAGACCCGGCTGTCCTGCCTCTGTCCGCAAAAAGGGCATAAAATACCAGCGCCGCCGCCAATATGGCCGCGCCGCCTTTTACGATGATTTCATCCGCCGCATTTCTCCAGGCCAGATACGCCCCTGCCTCTCCAAGTACAATGGCTGCTGCTGTCCAAAGTAGCGGTCGTTTTATGATTATTTCCTCCTTGTCTTATCCCTCCTGATTCAAAATATACTGCTCGTTCCGGTCAAAGGGCTGATTCAGGGGGATTGCATCCCGGTACATAATATCCTGGGATCCGTTTACTGTAATCTGCACTTTATTTACTGTCTGAAGCTCTGTCAGAGAATCCACGATTGCGTAAACCGTCAGCTTTTCTGAGGTATTCGGCACTCCTGCCAGAAAGCTGCTGTCAAAGTTTACATAGCAGATGTTTTCCGCCACAGATACGTTTAAAATCTTAGTTTCTTTGGGAAGAACGGGATTTACCGCATCGTCCAGCGGACCTGCTGCCAGCTGTTCCACCACAAGACGTTCCAGAGAGGTGTTGGCGCTGTGCACCACAGTTCTGGTTTCTGGAATCAGGGCCGTTCCCTCCTCATTGGAAAAGTAAAGAGTCAGCTCTACCTGCTCATAGGAGTTAATATCTGTGACTCCCTCCACAAAATCGCTCTTTCCCAAAGCTCCCACCGGATTTCCGGCGCTGTCCAGCTTTGGCTGCCCCTCGCAGCTGATAGTTACGAACTCAACTCCCTCCGCCTGAGTCAGCGTCTTGACAAACGCCGCCCGGCACAGGATTTCCCGGATCGGCTCCATGGAATTATACTCCTTGCTGAAATCCAGGTAGAGTACGTTGTCGTTCTTTTTCATTCCCAGAAGCTTCGTCTTCTCCGTCAGCGCCGGCTGGTACTCCGTATCTGCCGGGGGAGTCAGAAGCTGGCCGGCCAGCTCTCCGAGAAGCTGTTCCGTGTCCTCTGTCTCTGTCTCATAGCTGCAGGGGCTGAGCTTTAATCCCGAAGCGTCCAGGTAATAAATCTGATACTCTCCCTGGCTGGACGCCTCGTTTTCTTCCTTCTCCTTTCCCTTGCAGCCTGTGAAAAACACTGCCAGAAGAAACGCTGCCGCCAGAAGAAGCGCCGTCTTCTTTCCTCTCCCGGATCTTTTTTCCGCTGTTCCCATCTCTGCCCTCCTGTCTTTTCTGAACTTCTGTTTAGGAAAAAGCTCTTTGAATGTTCTCATTTCAGGCCGCCTCTACGGAATATAGTTCAGGGGAATCCGGACGGTGAAGGTGGTCCCCTCTCCCTCCCTGCTCTGCAGCTTGATCGCTCCCTGATGCATCAGCACAATGCTCTTTGTAATGGCAAGTCCCAGGCCGGTGCCTCCAGTCTCCCTTGACCGGGCCTTGTCCACCCGGTAAAAGCGCTCGAACACATGCTCCTGCGCCTCCTGAGATATGCCGATTCCATTGTCTGAAATTTTCACATAGAAAAACTTGTGGTCTGCATCCAGAGTCACATGAACCCAGCCGTCCTCATGGTTGTACTTAATGGCGTTCTCCACTAAATTAGTGAGGGCCAGGGAAAGCTTTACCTCGTCCACATCGGCAGATACCTGGCGGATGCTTTCAAATACCAGCTCGATATTTCTCTTCTTGGCAATGGGGCGAAGCCGCTTTAAAATCTGCTCCAGAAGGCCGTTTAAATTGGCTGTGGCCACATTCAGCTCCGCATTGGATTTATCAGCCCGCACCAGCGTCAGAAGATCGTCGATAATCTTGCTCTCCCTGTCAATCTCATCGGAAATATCGGATAAAAATTCCCGGTAAAGCTCTGCCGGGGCGTCCTCCATTCCCATCAGGGAGTCTGCCAGAACCCGGATAGAGGTAATAGGCGTTTTCAGCTCATGGGATACGTTAGAGACGAACTCCTGCCTGGACTGGTCTACCGCTTTCAGCTTCCCCAGAGTGCGGCTCACTGCATCGGAAATTTCTCTTGTTTCCCTATAGTCGCCTATCATGATATCCTGTTCCAGATCTCCGTCCGCCACAATTCCCAGAACCTTCCGAAGCCTTGTGAACGGCCGGATCAGCACGCCGGCAGCTAAAAATGCCAGACCGGCGGCCAGCCAGAGAATCACAATCTGGAAAAAGAACATTTTCTCGGAAATCTGGCTGTCCAGAAGCTCGATCCTCTCTGTGGACGCAGTAAACAGCAGAACTCCGTCCGCCATCCCGTTTTCCTCCTTCTCCTGGATAGGGAAGGCCAGGGAAAAATAGTCCTTTTTTTTGTTGTAGCTGCTCTGCGTCTCTCCAGAATAGGCCTTCAGCACTTCCTCTGTGATATTGAATTTCCCCTCTGACAGCCCATAGGTATCCTTCACAATCTTAAAATTCCGGTCTGCCACAAGAATCCGGCCGTTAAACAGCTCTGCCGTCACCGCCAGCTCTGTATCCATAATCGGATTTTTCGCCCCGCTGTTCGCATAGTCGGAACTGAGCATCTTGTTGACCAGGATCAGGCATTTATTCTGGGCATGGATCATGGTATCCTCCACCTGGCTCTGCCGCAGCGTGGAGGTCAGCATGGCTGACTGAGTGAGAAGGGGAACAATGGTAAATACCAGAATACAGAAAAGCAGAGGGAGCCGCATGCTGACTGCATGGCGGGCCTCCCTCCTGGTCTTTTTCTTAAAAACGCCGCCCCACATCTATGCTTCCATCCTCCTGGTAGCCGCCAGGGCCAGGGATCCTGGGCCGATGTGGCAGGCAATGCTGAGCGGAAGCGGATCCAGATAAATATCTGCCTCCGGGAACAGCTCTCTCAGCTCCTCGCTGAAAGCCTGGGCCGCCTCGTCGTTCTGCGTGTGGGCGATTTCAATATGCGTTTTCGTACAGGTTTCATCTCCCAGACGCTCCTTCAAGTCCTTCTGGATCGCTGAGATCATGATGTTTTTCGCCTGTTTTGTGGTTCTGGCCTTGGAAAAGGCGTCCAGCTTTTTCCCCAGGATAATCAGCACCGGCTTAATCTTTAAAAGGGTGCCCAGGGCTGCGGCGGCAGCTGTAATGCGCCCTCCCTTTTTCAGGTACTTGAGCGTGTCCACTGTAATATAAATCACAGAATCTCCCTGCGTCTCCTCCAGCTTCCGCTTAATATCAGCGCCGCTTACCCCTGCCTTCGCCAGTTCCAGGGCGTCCAGAGCCGACTGTCTCTGAGTAACAGAAACACGGTGGTTATCCACTACATGGACTTTTCCCTCATAGTCCTGGGCCAGAACCATGGCCGTCTGGCAGGCGCTGGAAAGGCCGCTGGACATGGGAATGTGGACAATCTCGTCGTATGTTGTGAGAAGTCCGTCCCACAGCTTCATCACTGAATCAGGAGAAGGCTGGGAGGTGCTGATATCAGCGCCTCCGTTCATCTTCTCGTAAAATTCCTGATGAGTCAGGTCCACTCCCTCCAGATACGTTCTGCCGTCCACCATAAACGGCATCGGAAGCACGTAGATTCCCAGTTCTTCTCCCTGCTTCTGGGTAATTCCGCTGTTGCTGTCCGTGACAATCGCTGTTTTCATTCCTTCTCCTCCCGCATTCTCCCTGCTTTCCTATTTTCTAATCAGAAGAGATTTTCCTGTCATCTCTTTCGGCTGCTCCATACCCATCAGTTCAATTAAAGTCGGAGCGATATCTGCCAGGCATCCGCCTTCTCTCAGTCCGTAGGAAGCGTCTGCTCCTACAAGGATAAATGGAACTGGATTGGTGGTATGGGCAGTCCATGGTTTTCCTGTCTCCGGATCCACCATGACCTCAGCGTTTCCATGATCCGCACAGATGAACATAACGCCGCCCATCTCCTTCACTGCATCCACTGCTTTTCCAACACACTGGTCTACTGCCTCAATCGCCTTGATGGCGGCAGCTTCCACGCCTGTGTGGCCTACCATGTCAGGATTTGCAAAGTTTACAATCACTACGTCGTAATCGCCTGACTTAATAGCTCCCACCAGCTTTTCGCAGACAGCAGGAGCGCTCATTTCAGGCTTTAAGTCGTAGGTTGGAACTTCCTTCGGGGATGGAACGAGAATGCGGTCCTCTCCCTCGTTAGGCTCCTCCACACCGCCGTTAAAGAAGAAGGTTACGTGAGCGTATTTCTCTGTCTCTGCAATTCTGGCCTGAGTTTTATGGTTGGCTGCCAGGAACTGGCCGAAGGTATTGGTAATGCTCTCTTTCTTGAAAGCTACCAGCTTATTTTCAATGGTCTCATCATAATCTGTAAAGCATACGAAAGTCAGGTTCAGGCGCTTTTCGCGCTCAAAGCCTGTAAACTCATTGTCGCAGAAAGCTCTTGTAATCTGTCTTGCGCGGTCTGGACGGAAGTTATAGAAAATCACGGAATCCCCGTCCTGGATCAGGCCTACGGGAGCGCCGTTCTCCTCAATAACAGTAGGAAGCACGAACTCGTCAAACTTCTCTGCGTCATAGGAAGCCTGGATTGCTGCCTGGGCGCTGTCTGCGCGGTTTCCTTCTCCCTTTGTCATAACGTCGTAAGCCAGCTTATTTCTGTCCCAGTTTTTATCTCTGTCCATGGCGTAATAGCGGCCCATCACAGAAGCTACCTTTCCAACGCCGATCTCCTGCATCTTTTCCTCAAGCTCTGCCACAAAGCTCTTTCCAGATGCAGGCGGCGTATCGCGGCCGTCTAAAAAGCAGTGTACAAACACCTTCTCAAGGCCGTTTCTCTTAGCCAGATCCAGAAGACCATAAATGTGGGTATTGTGGCTGTGTACGCCTCCGTCAGAAACAAGGCCAAACAGGTGAAGAGCAGACCCGTTCTGTTTGCAGTTCGCCACTGCCTGTAAAAACTCCGGAATCTCAAAGAAATCTCCATCCTGGATGGACTTGGTAATTCTTGTGAGCTCCTGGTACACAATACGTCCGGCTCCCATATTCAGATGGCCTACCTCAGAGTTTCCCATCTGGCCGTCAGGAAGTCCCACTGCCATTCCGCTGGCATAGCCCTTTACAAACGGGCACTGGCTCTTTAACTGATCCATCACCGGCGTCTTTGCCTCACAGACTGCATTGTGATCGCAGCTGTCATTTAATCCATATCCGTCGAGAATCATCAGTACCGTTGGTTTTTTGCTCATAATATTCTCCTTCACTGTCTCTGCCTGTCCCAAGCGCCGAAACGGCGCTCAGAAGGCTGTATCGTTAATGTTCAAATTTGTAAAAGTCTTTCCGTTCCTTATTCTACATGATTTCTATTTAAGTTTCAATGGGATAGTGTCAAATTTTTATCAAAACAAAGCTCTCCAGTTTCTGCTCCCAGTCCGGCCGCTTTCAAATTCATGCCGGGCCCTCCATAAAACTTTCGCTTTCTGTTTTGCGTTAAGTTTTAAAAGTTTAACGTAATAAATCATTGACAGAAGCACATTTCTGCTCTACAATAGGCCACATAGCTGTACAACGACGAAACATCATCGTTTCATTGCCTGAAAATTTATTCGCTGCATTCGCCTAAACTCTGGCGAAAGAAAGGAATCAGATATGATTATTATTATGAAACCCGGCGCTTCTGAAGAAAATATCAGAAATGTAGCCGGACAGATCGAAGAAAAAGGCCTGACTGTTCATCTCTCCCACGGAACCGAGGTGACCATCATCGGCGTAGTAGGAGACAAATCAAAGCTTCAGGGTTCCAACTTAGAGATCGCCGACGGCGTCGATAAAGTTGTGGCCGTAACAGAGTCCTACAAGCTGGCTAACAAAAAATTTCATCCGGAGCCGTCCTCCGTATCCCTGTCCAACACCTCTGTGGGGCCGGAGAATCTGACTGTCATGGCCGGTCCCTGCGCCATCGAAAGTTCCACCCAGCTGATGGAGACGGCATTTGCCGTAAAGAAGGCGGGAGCCACTGTGCTGCGCGGCGGCGCCTTCAAGCCCCGCACCTCCCCCTACTCTTTCCAGGGCCTGGAGACAGAGGGATTAAAATATATGAAAGAAGCCAGGGAAGCCACCGGACTTTCCGTCATCTGTGAAGTAACCAGCGCCCGCGCCATTGAGGACGCTGTAAAATACGTAGATCTGCTCCAGATCGGCGCACGAAACATGCAGAATTTCGAGCTGCTGAAGGAAGCTGGAAAGACAGGTCTCCCCATCCTTTTAAAACGCGGCCTTTCTGCCACCATCGACGAGTGGCTCAATGCCTCCGAATACATCATGGCAGAGGGAAATTCCAATGTAATTCTCTGCGAGAGAGGCATCCGCACCTTTGAGACGGCTACCAGAAATACGCTGGATCTCTCCGCTGTTCCGGTTCTGCGCCAGAAGACCCACCTTCCCATTATCGTGGATCCCAGCCACGCCACCGGCGTGAGAGCCTATGTGGAGCCTATGGCTAAAGCCGCCGTATCGGCAGGGGGCGCCGGGGCGTCCTGCCTG
>OBYG01000514.1_pt1 | contig 33031 bp, 32 predicted proteins | sample 1538201 | NCBI WGS metagenome assembly OBYG01 (sample SAMEA2580177, study PRJEB22360) | human gut metagenome | biome: human gut; feature: human-associated habitat; material: faeces | place: Denmark | collected 2008/2010 | reverse complement strand
GGGAGAAAGGAGAATAATCCATTACCCTCAAAAGAGGATAATTGGATTATACGTGATAAAATGGAATTTTCATTAGCCGTCATGCAGGATTTGGCTCAATTAAAAAGTATATATAAAGAGATTATCAAAAATATGAACGAAAACGGTATTCAAATCTGGGATGATATGTATCCCTGTGAGTTTTTTGAGGATGATATAAAAAATAATCGGCTTTATATTTTGAAAAAGAATGAAGAAATCATATCCGCGTTTTCTTTATCTGATACAAGCTCGGGAGAAAATGCAGTTATGTGGAAGGATAAACACGCTAAGGCCGTGTTGTACATTGACCGTTTGGGCGTAAATATTAAGTATGCGAAAAAGGGAACAGGAAGTTGGATGCTTGATAAGGCAAGGGGAATCGTAAGAGAATTAGGTGCTGAATATCTGCGGCTTTTTGTAGTAGATATAAATATTCCTGCTATACGGCTGTATGAAAAAAATAAATTTTCAAAGGTGAAGGGAATTTATAATGAAGTGTTCGAGGATGGATTTGTATTACACGAATTGGGATACGAAATAAAAGTGTAAGCAGGAGTTGGAAAAGCGCTTGCAGAACTGGAAAAGAAGTTTTATGAGATGAGAAATAATTATATTTTCGGATAGAAAAAAGGGGGATAGTGCTTATGATACTGAAACCAATACAAAAAATAGATAAACAAAACCGTATAGTTACCCTGCGAAGCGCAGATGTTTCAGATGGAGAAGCGCTGCTTCAGTATTTAAAAATAACATCAGGTGAGACACCATTTCTTATCCGCGAGCCAGATGAAATTAAGCTCACTTTAGAGCAGGAAGAGGCATTTATCAGAAACAAAATGGAAGAACCGGGAGAACTTCTTTTGATTGGAGAAATAGATGGAAAGCAGATAGGGAATTGTTCTGTTATGAGCATGGGAAACTTTAAAAGATATGCGCACAGATGTGAAATTGCTATAGCATTGTATCAGGAGTACTGCGGTGTAGGAATCGGAAAAATGATGATGGAGACAGCCCTTCAGGCAGCAAAAGAAATGGGATATGAGCAGGCAGAACTGGAAGTTGTATCAGACAATGTAAATGCGATTGTCCTGTATGAAAAAATGGGATTTAAAAAATACGGAACGTTTCCCAATAGTGTGAAATATTCTGATGGAAGATATGCAGATGCAGACTGGATGATGAAAATTTTGTAGGAGGGAGAGGGAAGAAACAGCATTGACCTTTTTACCGGGAAAGCATATAATCAAAGCAACACAACAGAAAACAGGAGTTTCTTTATGAAAATTTTACTTGCAGCGTGTAATGCGAAATACATTCACTCAAATCTTGCTGTGTACAATCTTCGGGCGTACGCAGAGGATTATAGAAAAAATATTATTCTGAAAGAATATACCATAAACCAGCAAAAAGACGAAATTCTTCGTGATATTTATCTGGAAAAGCCGGATGTTATATGCTTTTCCTGCTATATCTGGAATATTTCTTTCGTGAAAGAGATAGCAGAAGATTTGAAAAAAATTCTGCCGGATTCTGTATTCTGGGCAGGGGGACCGGAAGTTTCCTTTGATGCGGAAGATTTTTTGAAAAAGAATCCGGGATTTTTCGGAGTCATGGTAGGGGAAGGGGAGGAAACCTTTCGGGAGCTGTGCAGATTTTATGTAGATAAAAAGGGAAGTTTGGAAGAAATTCCGGGAATTGCTTTTGGTTGCGGGGAAAAAATCCGACATAATGGCTGGCGGGAGATTATGGATTTAAGTAATGTACCGTTTGCTTACGAAGATATGGAGGATTTTCGAAATAAAATCGTGTATTACGAAAGCAGCAGAGGATGTCCTTTTTCCTGCAGCTACTGTCTCTCTTCTGTGGATAAGAAGCTTCGTTTTCGGAATCTCGACCTTGTAAAAAAAGAACTTCAGTTTTTTATTGACAGAAAAGTACCCCAGGTAAAATTTGTGGACAGAACTTTTAACTGTAAGCACAGCCATGCAATGGAAATCTGGAAATATATTCTGGAGCATGATAACGGCATTACAAATTTTCATTTTGAGATTTCAGCGGATCTTTTAAAAGAAGAGGAACTGTCTCTTATGGAAAAAATGCGTCCCGGACTGATTCAGTTGGAAATCGGAGTGCAGTCTACAAATCCGGAGACGATAAAAGCAATCAGAAGGACGATGGATTTCAAAAAGCTTTCTGAAATTGTGGACAGGATACATTGCTTTGAAAATATCCATCAGCATCTTGACCTGATTGCAGGGCTGCCTTATGAGAATTACGAGAGTTTTCGAAATTCTTTCAATCAGGTATATGCCCTGAAACCGGAGCAGCTTCAGCTTGGTTTTCTGAAAGTACTAAAAGGCTCTCTTATGAAGGAGATGGCAGAGGAGTACGGGATTATCCATAAAGAGAAAGAGCCTTATGAGGTTCTTTCAACAAAATGGCTTTCTTATGGTGAGATTTTAAAACTGAAAACAGTGGAAAGTATGGTGGAAGTGTATTATAATAGTGGACAGTTCCAAAATATACTGAATTATATGGAAAGCTTTTTTGAAGATGGTTTTTCTCTGTATGAGGAGCTTGGAAAATTTTATGAAGAAAAAGGGTATCACAGCATTTCTCATTCCAGAATGAGGAGATACGAAATTCTTCTGGAATTTTTGGAACAGCGTCAGGAGATTTCACGGGAAAAAGCTGTAGATGCGATGCTTCTTGATTTATATCTCCGGGAAAATTTAAAGAGTCGTCCTTCTTTTGCCCCGTCCCAGAAGCCGTATGAAAAGATGGTGTGGGAGTACAGAAGGGAGAAAAAAATTCCAAAGACGGCACATATTGAGGTGTTCCAGAATGGAGATATTGTGCTGTTTGATTATGAAACGAGAAATCCATTAACAAATAATGCAGAAACAAAGACAATAAATGAAGAGGTGAAAGAATATGGGTATGTTTGATCCGAAGAAAAGAAAAATGCTTACAACGGTGATCGCAATTATTCTTGTAGTTGTGATGGTTGTTCCAACTGTACTTTCTCTGATTCTGTAAGGCGGAAAGCTATGAGACTCGGAAAAGCGGCAATGGAAGCTCTTCAGTCAGAAATAACAGGAAGACTTTTTCCCGGCGATGAAGTTGTGGCAGTGGGACCTGCAGGCCTGAAGGGAACTTCTGTGATTGCGAAAGAAAAAGAAGTGGAACTTGCAAAATATTTTTCAAAAGGTTTTTTGAAAGATAGTCAAAATCTTTATGAAACTTATCGGGCAGATACAGAAAAAGAGGGGCTCTCGCCCTGGAATCTGGGAGTGGAGCTGGGAGCCCACAGCTTGTATGAAATAGGAGAAGGCGGTTTTTTAGCGGCACTCTGGAAAATGACGGAGGCTTCTGAGGTGGGACTTTCTGTGGATTTACGAAAAATTCCCATACGACAGGAGACAATAGAGATTTCCGAAATTTTTTCTGTAAATCCTTATCGTTTATATGGAAAAGGATCAATTTTAATAGGCACTCCATCAGGGGAGGAGCTTGTCTTTAAGCTGGAAAAACTGGGCTTTATGGCAGCTGTTATCGGGCAGACAGAAAAGGGAATTGCAAGAAAATTGTACAGCGGAGAAAATTTCCGCTATCTGGAGCGACCGTCGAAGGACGAATTAAAAGGAGTAGTAACCACATGGCAAGATTAAATATTGTGCTGCATGAGCCGGAAATTCCGGCAAATACAGGAAATATTGGAAGAACCTGTGTAGCCACAGGTACAAGACTTCATCTTATAGAGCCCCTTGGCTTTAGTTTAAGTGAAAAAGCGATTAAGCGGGCAGGGATGGACTACTGGAAAGATTTAGATGTAACTACATATGTAGATTATGAGGATTTTTTGGCGAGAAATCCGGGAGCGAAGATTTATTATGCAACAACAAAGGCTCCGAATGTATATACAGAAGTTTCTTATGAAGAGGACTGCTATATTATGTTTGGAAAAGAGAGCGCCGGAATCCCGGAGGATATTCTCGTAAACAATCAGGAAACCTGTGTGCGGATTCCAATGATAGGAGACATACGTTCTCTTAATTTAAGCAATTCGGTGGCGATTGTGCTTTATGAGGCGCTGCGTCAGAATCATTTTGATCATATGAATCTGGAGGGACACCTTCGAAATTTTGACTGGAAGTAGGAAACTGCTTCCATTTTTTTCACAAGAATTGAGGAAATGAGAGAATTCGAAGTAGGCTTATTTGCTGTGTTTAATTTATGGAGGAATAGATGAATCTAATTATTAATTTTTCAGCAAGAGAGAAAGGTAACTGTGGGAAAATTGCAGAGTTTATAAAAAAGAAGGAAGATACGGTTGTTCATTATAAAAATCTGTATACGCACAGGTGCAGCGACTGTGAATATGAGTGTATGCAGGGGAAATGTAAATACAGAGCAGATGATGTTTACACATTATACGAAAGCTTTTTAAAGTATGACAGGGTTATTATGATTGTGCCCATGTATAGTGGAAATCCCTCTTCTTTGTATTTTAGTTTTAATGAAAGATGTCAGGATTTTTTTATGGAAAATAAAGAGATTTATGACGGCATGCTGAGAAAGATTTTTCTGATTGGTGTTTATGGGAGCAGACTGGAAACACCGGATTTTGTTCCATGTCTGGAAAAATGGTTTGTGGACACTCCTTATAAAAACCATGTACTGGGAATCGAAAGACGTCCGTATAAACAGAAAATGAAAGACTGTATTCTTGATGTAGAAGAAGTAAGGAAGAAGCTGAGAAATTTTATGAAGAGGATAGAGGAGAAATGAAAAATGAATGAAATTATAAAAAGTTTATATAACAGAAAATCTACGCGTGTCTATGAGGAAAAACCAATTCCGAAGGAAGTTAAGGATATGATTTTAGAAGCAGCAGTACAGGCTCCAAGTGCAGGCTGCCAGCAGCTTTACACGATTCTTGATATTACCGATGAAAAGCTGAAAGAAGCGCTGTCAGAAACATGCGACCATCAGCCTTTTATTGCAAAAGCGCCCCTGGTTCTTGTATTTTGTGCAGATTGTAAAAAATGGTATGACGCGTATCTGGAAGCCAACTGTAATCCACGGACTCCGGGAGTGGGAGATTTGATGCTGGCAGTAACAGATACAGCCATTGCAGCACAGAACGCAGTTGTAGCAGCGGAAAGTTTTGGAATAGGTTCCTGTTATATAGGGGATATTATGGAAAACTGTGAGGAGCAGAGGAGACTTTTAAAGCTTCCGGATTATGTATTTCCTGCTGTGATGCTGGTATTCGGGTATCCTACAGAACAACAGAAGAACCGCAAAAAGCCGGAGCGCTGCAAAATGAATTATATTGTACATGAAAATACATATCGAAGTATGGGTGGAGAAGAACTTCAGGAAATGCTGACACCTCGCTGCAGCAGACAGTCTTTTGAAGAGTGGATTGGCGCTTTTTGTGAGAGGAAATATAATTCCGATTTTTCAAAGGAAATGACTCGATCTGTGGGAGAATACCTGAAGCAGTTTGAAGAAAATCATTGAAAATCTGGAAAATCAATTCTATAACAAAATCCTCTTTTGAGAAGTTGTTTAAGATTAATACAGGGTATCTTTGGTGCTAGAATATAAATAGTACAAGTCAAAATGAGAATTCCTTATAAGAAAAATCATGGTACAATGTAGGTACCGCACTGAAGGAGGATCTCATTATGGCAAAGCACTATGACAAACAATTTAAGCTGGATGCAGTCCAGTATTATCATGATCACAAGAACTTAGGACTGCAAGGCTGTGCTACAAACTTAGGAATCAGTCAGCAGACATTATCACGCTGGCAGAAAGAACTGCGTGAAACAGGTGATATTGAAAGCCGTGGTTCCGGTAACTATGCTTCTGATGAAGCAAAAGAAATCGCACGATTAAAACGAGAATTACGAGATGCACAGGATGCCCTTGAAGTATTAAAAAAAGCAATCAACATTCTGGGAAAATGACGGAAGCCATTTATCTCGAAGTTACGGAGATGGCAGAAACTGCCCATAAGGCAAAACGCCAGGTTTCTGTCTCCGGAATGTTGAAACATCTTGGCGTTTCTCGTTCTGGTTATCATGCATGGCTAAAACGTGTTCCTTCCAATACAGAAAAAAGACGTGAAGCCGTAAAAGCTAAAATTCAGGATATTTACGATGAATCAAAACAGAATTATGGTGCCCCTAAAATCACCAAGGAATTGCGTAAATCAGGAGAAATCATCTCCGAACGTACTGTTGGTAAGTATATGAAGCAAATGGGCATCAAAGCTCAATGGGTCAAGCCATGGACCATCACAACCAAAGATTCTGACTTCAGCAGCGAATTAAAAAATATCCTTGATGAACAGTTTAACCCAGAACGACCAAATGTTGTTTGGTGGCAGGTTAAGATGAGGAAAACCTCATTTTAACTTGTACTAAATCCCGACATAGGACCAACTCACACACGATATAATACGGTTGATAATATGCTCTTCTCCATCCTCAAATGATAGAATTAAAATCTTCCCAAATGATCACCCCATTCCACATCCTGTATAAGCCAATTATTTTTATGCAAATTGTTTTGTCTTATAAGATACCAATCCCTTTACCAAACACCCTATGGCAAAACAAATATTTATTCCCAGTACAATATACCATATCTCATATATGTCATTTACAATTCCCGGCATGACAAGAAAAATCGGCATAGAATCTACTATAAGCCATATGATTCCTCCGAAAAACATCCTTATCAATACAGGAAGTCCCCAACATACAGCCGCAATAATTACTGCGCCAAAAGAGCTATCCTGATATGCAGAAACGCATAGTGTAATAGCGCATAACGATAAAAGCGCTTGAAAAGCTAATCCTAATAAAATGCCAAGATATTTCAAAAATAATACAGGTTGAAGCATATGTTGAGAAAGCACCATCCAAGATATATTTTCAAATCCCTTCAAACCATATATCATCCAACATAAGACTAAATTGACTAACACAAACCACATAAAAATGAAAATAGTGAATGTAAAAGAAGCTAAAATTTTAGCAGGAACATCTTTTCTTCTTCCTTCTTCCGTACTAAAAATTAATGGCAGCATTTTCGTCTGGCTTTCCTCTGCGAAAATGGTAGACACCCCGCAAATAATCAATATGCTTCCTAAAATCAATCCAAACTGAAGCATTTCAACGAATACCTTCCATCCCGTTGTATATGCCAAATAAGGTGTTTTCCCAATTTCATCATAAGCTTTTCCCAATTCCGTTTCCCCCAGAGAATATCTTTCCGTTGGAAGTACACCATTTTCCCATGCACCATTGGTAAAATATCGTGTAACAAAATCATTTAAAAAGTTTCCATCTCTCCACCCTGGCATATTTTCCTCAAGTTTTGTAGGCAAACCATATTTTTCAATTATTTGATTCACTTTTTCATCCGTCAAATCACCTTCAAATTCTTCCGTAATCTTCCGATTCATCTGCACTGCTTCATAACCGGAATAAAACTTTCCATCTACTGTCGCTATTTCTCCACCGACCTCTGCAAACCAAAAATACAGAAACAGCAATCCTGTCGTAGCCAACATTCCTATTTTGAATAATTTATTCTGAAAAAGCTTAAAAAGCTCCATCTTATAAAGTAGCATTTTTTTCTCCCCCTGTTATTTGTGTATGATAAAGATATGCATCTTCCAGTGTACTTTCCACATTTTCTGCACCTGCAACCGGCTGTCTTTCTGAAACAATTCTTAGTTCAACATTTTCTCCACTACTTCTTATATTGCTTACAATGAAGCTACTGGTTATCTGCACTGCTTCTTTTTCAGAAACAATACACTTCCAAACACATCCTTCCACTTTGGCAGTAATCTCTTTCTCCGTTCCTTCTTGAATCAGTTCTCCATTCTTCATAATCAAAATACGGTCTGCAATATAATCTATATCAGATACAATATGTGTAGACAGTAAAACCATCCTATTTTTTCCAAGTGAACTAATCACATTGCGAAAGCGTACTCTCTCCTTTGGATCAAGCCCTGCTGTAGGTTCATCTAAAATCAAAATTTCAGGATTATTCAGAAGTGCCTGTGCAATTCCTATTCTTCGTATCATACCTCCTGAAAAAGTCTTCAGCTTTTTCTTTTTCACATTTTTCAACTCTACCATATCTAAAAGTTCGCCAATACGACTATCGGCATAGTCTTCCGGTAGTGCTTTCAATGCCGCCATATATCGCAGGAAGCGTTCCGCAGTAAAATCACCATAATATCCAAAATCTTGTGGCAAATAACCCAATAACCTACGATACTCTGCTCCCATACTGGCTATCTCAATATTATCGCAATAAATACTTCCCTCCGTTGGCTGCAAAACACCACAAATCAATCTCATTAATGTTGTTTTTCCCGCACCATTTTCTCCCAATAGTCCATACACACCATTTGTAAATGTATAATTGAATTTTCTGACTGCTTCTTTATCCTTGTATTTTTTTTGTACATCCATCAACTTTAATTCGTGCATAATACTTCTCCCTTTTCCATTTCACTAAGCAATTTTTTTATCTTCATTACAAATAAAAGTCCCGACACAAGAAAAGCTACTGCCCATATCCAAAGAGTTGTTACAAAAAGTGCTCTCGGAATCGAACCTATTACTCCATAACTTATTGATAAAAAGATGGCACTCATGCCAAATAAAGATGAATTTTTTCTTCTAGTTTCCATTGATAAAATCCCTAATGCAATTATGCTTGATACTAGATATGGAGTTAAAATATACAGCCCCACCTGTAATAATCCAACTCTCCAATGATAGTTCAAATATCCAGCTATCAAAAACAATGTCATAACATTTATCATCCCCGACAATACCAGCCATGCAGCAACACACTGTTTTGTATTGAAATAGCAGCTTTCTCCTAACTCTGCCATTTTTCCAAAAAACAATTTATCAATCACACCAATAGAAGTTATACTTAGAATACCTGCTCCAACCATACATACAGTAATCATCTCATTTTGATTCAATCCGGTATATTGCAATGCTGTAATAAAAATAATTCCTAAACAGATAAGTACACCATAAACAGCAAAAAACAATTTATCCATGTACCAAAATTGATGAAACAAAATATTTTTTGTAGACATCATTGGCGTTCTCTGCTTTTCCATTTCCTCAATCATTGCATAATAAGTCTTTTGTTTTCTTATTTCATCAACATGAACTTGCTCATCTGCCTTTGCAAAAAGAGTCTTTATTTCGCTATCTCTCATAATCATTCTCCATTAACTTTTTTAACTGATTTACACCTAATCGAAATCTTGACTTTGTAGTAGAAACACTGCACCCCATAATCTTTGCAATATCTTTAAATTTCATTTCTTCATAAATACGCAGAATAATAACTTCCCTCGTATCCTGCGAAAGTTCCTTTAATAAATTTCTCAAATAAACGGCATCCTCCGCTTCGGTCAGCATATCTTTATTATTTGGAATTTGATCAATCTCCTCCCATTCGATGGCTGTTACTTTTTCTTTCTTATCCCGGAAATAATTAAAACATATATTTCTTGCAATAGTCAGGAGATAACCTTTGAGATTATGATGTTTATAGGAAGTTCCATATTTCATAAATTTCAAAAAAGTTTCCTGAGCAATGTCGTAGGCATCATCCTCTGTTTGAACCATATATAGACAAAAGCGATAAATATCTGCATAATATCGTTCAATAATAATACCGACTGCCTCTTTATTTCCGCTATGTACTTTTTGAATCAATTCACTGTCTTTCATAGCGTTTTCTCCAATCATAAAACGTCTTACATCTTATATAACCATTACAAAGCGAAAAAAGTTCACCATTAATTTGCTTTTTAATATTTTTTTTCCATTCATCCTCAAATACCCACAATAGCTCACTTAATTCTACTTTCTGTAATTCATTATATAACTATTTTCCTCACCTGCGTTTACATTATGTTCAAACCGGTTGCCCTTTCAAAGCTTTATTACTTTCTGCCTGTTTTTCTCTTATCTTAGCCATTGCAATATATTATTTCCTCACTCACAATCTCTTCAGCTCTCGTCCGGATATTATTAATCTTCTGCACCCAAAGCATCTGATTTTCTTCTTTCAACTGCTCAGTTACGCCCTCACGTTCTGACATTTGCCCCACCAGCACATCAAAATGTGACTCTGCCTGTTCCTGCACCATGAGCAGATGTTCCTTTAGCTTTCCACTTAGAACCATTCTCTGATAAATGCCACTTTGCTGTTTGCGGATGTGTGATAAAGTAAGAACATTTAAAGTAAGGACATTCTTTGGAGTGTCCTTATTTTGTGCTTGCAAATAAAGAAACAGAATGATAATATGATATAAAATAAAAAATACTTGATTAAAAAATCAGAAAAAATAGAGGGAGGAGCTTTATGGAACTTGAGAAATATCGTATCCATTCCAAAATGGCAAGAGGAATAGAAAAAGCAGAGCTTGTTTTTAAAAATGCCCGTGTGTTTCTGGCGCATACAGGTGAATTTATAGAGGGGGATGTTGCTGTAGCGGACGGTATTGTACTGGGAATCGGAACGTATCAGGGGGAAAAGGAAATTGAGATGAACGGAAAACTTCTTGTCCCTGGTTTTGTGGACAGTCATCTCCATCTGGAGTCAACTCTTGTAACACCGGGCGAACTGATTCGTCAGGCTGCTCAGTGCGGAACAACGACTTTTATTGTAGATCCGCATGAATCTGCAAATGTTTCGGGAACAGATGGAATTGATTATATTCTGGATCAGACAGAAGAAGTTCCGGCAAATGTATTTGTTATGATGCCCTCCTGTGTTCCGGCAACACATGTAGATGATAATGGGTGTACGTTGACCGCGGGGAAAATGAAAGGTTACCTTGAGAATCCCAGAATTTTGGGACTGGGAGAAGTGATGGACGCTGTTTCCGTAGTGGAGGGAAGTGTGTCTATGCATGAAAAGCTGAGTCTTTTCCAGAATCGTGTGCGGGACGGACATGCTCCGTTTCTTTCAAAAGGAGATTTGTCCGCGTATGCTCTTGCAGGAATTTCCACGGACCATGAATGTGTAACATATGAATACGCAATGGAAGAATGCAGAAACGGAATGCAGGTATTGATTCGCGAGGGAAGCGCCGCAAGAAACCTTGATGCCATTGTAAAAGGAATTGTGGAGCATCATACAGATACAGAAAGTTTTTGTTTCTGTACAGATGATAAGCATATAGAAGAAATCAGAAAAGACGGACATATTAATTATAATGTAAAAAGAGCGGTACGCCTTGGATTGTCTCTTTCTTCTGCGCTTAAAATGGCAACTATTCAGGCAGCAAGATGTTACGGACTGAAAAATATAGGAGCTATTGCTCCGGGTTATCAGGCAGATTTTGTTGTTCTGGATAATAAAGAAGACTTAAACGTAGTGGATGTTTATTATAAGGGAAAAAGAATTGTACCGGATGAAAAGCCGGAGATTAAGCCATGCCCGCCTGTCCTGAAAAATACGGTACATCTTGCAAAAGTACAGGAAGAAGATTTTCACCTTTCTCACACAGGAGAAAAGGCACATGTGATTATCATGGAGGAAGGACAGATCACAACAAAGGATTCTTATGAAGAAGTTCCGTGGAAGGAAGAGAACGGGGAGAAGATTTTTGCTCCGGATTCAGAATATCAAAAGATTGCAGTACTGGAACGCCATAAAAATACAGGAAAAATCGGGTTAGGAATTATAAAAGGCTTCCATCTTTCTGGAGGAGCAATTGCTTCCAGCGTTTCTCACGATTCCCATAATATCATTGTTGTGGGTGATAATGACAGAGATATGCTTCTTGCAGTACAGGAATTGGTGCGGACTCAGGGAGGATACACTCTGGTTGAAAATGGAGAGGTTTACAGAACACTGCCCCTTCCTGTTATGGGGCTTATGAGTGATGCTGGTTATGAGAAGGTAAATGAATCTCTTGGAGATATGATTCCAAAAGCTCATGAAATGGGAATCCCCACAGGTTTCGATCCGTTTATTACCTTGTCCTTTATGGCTCTTCCTGTGATTCCGGAAATTCGTATAACGCCAAGAGGAATTTATCTGGTAAAAGAGGACCGTATGCTGCGGGGACCATTTGAAAATTAAATTATTTTGCTTTTTCCAGTGTAAATATAAATTCTGTTCCAACGCCCACGGTGCTGATAACATTAATGTTCTGCCCGTGGGCATTTATAATTTCTTTTACAATGGAGAGACCAAGACCAGTTCCAAGACGGTCTTTTCCTCTGGAAGAATCCAGCTTATAAAAGCGCTCCCAGATTTTGGAAAGCTTTTCTTTGGGAATTCCAGCGCCGTGGTCTTTGACAGAGACAAAGACCTTTCCGTTTTTTTCCGTGGTTTCTAATATGATAGAAGAGTTGTTATTGCTGAATTTTAAGGCATTATCGAGCAGGTTATAAATAACCTGCTGAATCTGTTCCATATCTGCCAATACAAAAAGCTCTTTTCCTGTAAGATAAAGAACAAGCTGAATATTACGTTGCCCACAGCTTCCCTCAAAGGTTGCGGCCGTTGTGCGAAGCGTTTCGTTGATGTCAAAGCGGTGCATGTGCATCAGCCGTTTTTTTATATCCAGGTCATTTAAGGCGAGAAGGCTTCGCGTGAGCTTTTCAAGCCGTTCGGATTCATAGGCAATAATTTTTAAATATTTCTCCTGGAGCTCAGAAGGAATGGTTCCGTCCAGCATTGCCTGCACATATCCCTTAATAGAAGTAAGAGGAGAGCGGAAATCATGAGAGACATTAGAAATAAAGCGTCTCTGATATTCTCCGTTCCGATTTAATTTATCTGCCATATAATTCAGAGAATTTGCCAGGTATCCCATTTCATCATCTGTTTTTATGGGAATCTTATACGAAAGATTTCCACTTCCAAATTCAGAAGCTCCATTTACAATCTGCTGAAGCGGTTTATGTATACGGGAGCGGTACAAAAGAATAAGAAACATGGCCGCACCATACAGAAGAAGGAACATAAAAACAAGAACCTCCTGGAAGGTGCTCCTGTCATTATAAATAAGCTGCATAGGATAATGAAGGAACACATATCCCTTTATTCCGGTATCGCGGATAATCGAAGCAACAACCGTAAGATACTTTACGGAAAAAAAATTGTGGAAGGTTCCGATTTCGTATGAGCCTTCCTTTGAGAGACGGGAAGCAGTATCTAAAACCTCGGACGGATTTGGAAGTTGTTTCCGGTTTTTCGTATCAAAAAGAATTTTTCCGTCAGAAGAGGCAATCCATATGCGGGCACTTTGAAAATCTGCAATTTCGTTTAAGGGGCGTTCCAATTCTTTCATATTTTCAGCAGATACAACTGAGTCAAAAGCTTCATGTTCCGCAATATGGGACACTTCTTTTTGAAGCTCCTGTACAGTACGCTCTTCCAGACGGAGTTCTATGAGATAAGAACCTCCGGAAACAATAAGGAAGAAACACGCAAAGCCAAGAGCAATATAGTTCATAAAAACTTTCGTAAAAACAGAGCGTGTCATCAGGATTTTACCTCAAACTTATAGCCGATACCCCATACTGTGGCAATTGCCCAGTTAGGGTGATCTTTTATTTTTTCGCGGAGACGTTTAATATGTACATCTACTGTTCTCGTATCTCCAATGTATTCATAACCCCAGATATGGTCAAGGAGCTGCTCTCTTGTAAATACCTGGTTTGGAGAGGAAGCAAGGAAATATAAAAGCTCCAGCTCTTTAGGAGGCATATCAATTTGACGCCCCATGTAGGTGACAGCATAGTTTGTGAGATTGATGGTAAGATCCGGGTAGCTGACACATTTTTCGTTAGAAGGCTCAGGAGACGGCTTTACCTGAAAACGGCGAAGTACAGCCCGTACTCTTGCTACAAGTTCTTTTGTGTCAAAGGGCTTGATAATATAATCGTCTGCACCGAGCTCAAGTCCGAGAACTTTGTCAAAAGTTTCTGCTTTTGCGGAAAGCATTATGATAGGCACATCTGAGGTATGGCGAATCTCCCGGCATACTTGGTATCCGTCCATGCCGGGGAGCATCAGATCCAGGAGAATCAGATTCGGACGGAAGATTTCCGCCTCTTTTAAGGCCTGTTCCCCGTCATTTACAATCCGAGTTTCAAAGCATTCTTTTGTAAGATACAGGGCGATTAGTTCTGCAATATTGTTGTCATCGTCAACGATGAGAATTTTCTGTTTGGTGACCATTGAAAAAGATGCCTCCTTATTTTTTGAATTCCACGATGGTTACTCCGGCATCTCCCTCACCAAATTCTCCCAGCCGGAAGGATTCCACATGTTTCTGGCGTTTCAGATAATTGTGGACACCTTTTCGGAGAGCGCCGGTTCCTTTTCCATGAACAATGCGCACACTCTTCATATGTGCGATGTAGGCGTCGTCAAGATATTTGTCAAGTTCTGCGATTGCTTCGTCAACAGTCTTTCCAAGAAGATTGATTTCCGTGGAAATGCTGGCAGACTTTGACATGCGGATTTTTCCTGCTCCTGTGCGTTGCATGGAGGCGGTTTTGATAACCGGTTCGTCAACTAGCTCAAGGTCAGAAATATGTACTTTGGAACGGATAATTCCTGTCTGCACGAAGAGATATCCCTTTGAGTCGGGACGGCTGCTTACAGTTCCTGTAAGATTCATACTGAGAACCTTTACAGAATCTCCAAGAGAAAGGTCTTTTGCAGATAGTTCTTTTTTTGGTTTTTTTACTTCTTTTTTCTGAGACATGCCTTTTTCCGCTTTTGACATACGTTCGCGGATAGCTTGGCGTTCCCGTTCCATTGCGGCTGTGTCTACGTGGTCTTTCTGGAATTTATGGAAGGCTTTCATTGTCTGGTCGGCATACTCTTTGGCTTCTCTTAAAATGGTATGAGCTTCCTCGTTTGCCTGACGGATAATGCGGTCTTTCCGCTCATCCAGTTTCTCCTGCTTGGATTCCAGCAGGGATTTTAAGGTTTCGATTTCCTGTTTGTACCGGGCTGCTTCTTCGCGCTCTTTTTCCAGAGTAATACGGTTCTGCTCAAGAGAAGAAAGCATATCCTCAAAGGATTCATCCTGCTCGCTTATCTGCTCCTTGGCCTTCTCAATGATGTAGTCGGGAAGTCCTAGTTTTGAGGAGATAGCAAAGGCGTTACTTTTCCCCGGAACACCGATTAACAGGCGGTAGGTGGGGCGAAGTGTTTCAACATCAAATTCACAGCAGGCATTTTCCACACCTGGAGTGGAAAGCGCGTAGACCTTCAGTTCACTGTAATGCGTGGTTGCCATTGTGCGAATGCCTCTCTCATGAAGGTGGGAGAGAATGGAAATGGCAAGGGCAGCGCCTTCTGTAGGGTCAGTTCCTGCGCCAAGTTCATCGAAGAGAACAAGAGAGCGATTGTCTGCTTTTTTGAGGAAGGACACTACGTTTGTCATATGAGAAGAAAAAGTACTCAATGACTGTTCAATGCTCTGTTCATCTCCAATATCTGCGTAAACTTCATGGAAAACAGAAAGCTCAGAGCGATCATATGCGGGGATATGAAGTCCGGATTGCCCCATCATGGTGAGCAGTCCCACTGTTTTTAAGGATACCGTTTTTCCGCCTGTATTTGGTCCTGTTACAACAAGAAGGTCGAAATCTTCTCCAAGGCGAACATCAATGGGAACAGCTTTTTTCTTGTCAATAAGTGGATGGCGGGCTTTGCGGAGGTGGATGCGGCCTTCTTCATTAAAAATAGGTTCGGTGGCATTCATATCCATAGCCAGTGCAGCTCTTGCGAAAATAAAATCAAGCTGTACGAGAATTTCCAGGTCTGTGAGGATTTCTTCTCTGGAAAGAGCAGTCTGCTCGCTTAAATTCGCAAGAATGACCTCAATTTCTTTCTGTTCCTGAAGCTCCAGTTCCCTGATATCATTATTTAATTTTACAACTGCCATAGGCTCGATAAAAAGGGTGGAGCCTGTGGAGGACTGATCGTGGATCATTCCCGGAATCTGTCCTTTATACTCTGCCTTTACAGGAATACAGTAGCGTCCGTTTCGCATGGTAATGACAGCATCTTGAAGATAATTCCGTGCGCCTCCGTTTACAAGAGAGGAAAGCTGTGTGTGAATTTTATCATTTACGATTTTCATGCTGCGGCGAATCTGGCGGAGCGTACTGCTGGCGTCGTCGCTTATTTCATCTTCTGAGAGGATACATCTTCGGATTTCCGTTGATAGGGGAGTGAGAGGCTCCAGGTTCTGAAACATTCCGTCAAGAGAATCCGGAAGGGCATCACTTCTGTCATTTCTGGAATAAGCTTTCACCCGGTTTGTATTTTCAAGAAGGCTGCATATAGAAAGCAGCTCCGGGATTCCAAGAGTGCTGCCGATTTCCAGACGCTTTAAAGAGCCGCGAACATCCTTTACACTTCCAAAGGAAATGCTTCCTTTTTGGAAGAGGCGAGTAAGAGCATCTTTTGTCTGTGTCTGAAGTCTTCTGATTTCTTCTATATCTGTGAATGGAGAAAGCCTGCGGCAAAGCTCTTTTCCCATAGGGGAAGATGCTTTCTCTGTAAGCTGCTCGATAATTTTGTTGTACTCTAATGCTTTGTATGCTTTTTGATTCATAATATCTCCTGTTTCTTTGTAATGCTGTTATAGAATCGTGGGAAATTCCAATATTTCTATTGTACATGATTTCTGTGGCAATGAAAAGGAAAATATGTTATATTATATAGCAAAGCTTTACATTTGCCTTTTTTGAGGCAGACAGTAAATATACCAGTTTAGAAAGGCAGAAAATTATGCGTTTTATAAATGAATTACACGAAGGCGACAGAATCAGTGGGATTTATCTCTGCAAGCAGAAAAGTTCCGCTGTGACAAAAAACGGAAAGCCATATGAAAATGTGATCCTGCAGGATAAGACGGGAACAATTGACGCAAAGATATGGGATCCCAATTCTCTTGGAATTGATGAGTTTGACGCTCTTGACTATGTAGATATTATGGGAGATGTAACCAGTTTTGCGGGAGCAATGCAGGTAAGCATCAAAAGAGCGCGCAAGGCAGGAGAAGGGGAGTACAATCCGGCGGATTATCTTCCTGTCAGTGAAAACAGCACAGATGATATGTACGCGCAGCTTCTTACTATGATACATAGTGTGAAAAATCCCTATTTGTCCGCACTTCTTAAAAAACTTTTTGTAGAAGATGAAGAGTTTTTGCAGGTGTTTAAAGGACATTCCGCAGCAAAAACTGTCCATCACGGATTTATCGGAGGTCTTATGGAGCATACATTAAGTGTTTCAAGACTGTGTGACTACATGGCAGGGGCTTATCCATTATTAAAAAGAGATTTGCTGATCAGTGCAGCGCTTCTTCATGATATTGGAAAAACAAGAGAGCTTTCTCCATTTCCGATTAATGATTATACAGATGAAGGACAACTTCTCGGTCATATTGTAATCGGTTCTCAGATGATTCATGATATGGCAAGAGAAATCCCGGATTTTCCGGTTGACCTGGAAAACCAGTTGATTCACTGCATTCTTGCGCATCACGGAGAGCTGGAATACGGTTCCCCGAAAAAACCGGCGCTTGCGGAAGCTGTGGCTCTGAACCTTGCGGACAACACAGATGCCCGTATGGAAACACTTACAGAAATTTTTGCAGCAGACAAAGGGAAAAAGGAGTGGCTTGGTTATAACCGCCTTTTTGAATCAAATATAAGAAGAACAGGAGATTTATAATCCAGATGGAATACCGCAAAAACGATATTGTTACATTAGACATTGAAGATTGCGGAGTAGACGGTGAAGGTATCGGAAAAGCTGATGGCTTCACCGTTTTTGTCAAAGATGCAGTCATCGGAGACAGGGTAACCGCAAAAATTATGAAAGCGAAAAAAAATTACGGATATGGAAGGCTGATGGAAATTTTAAAACCGTCTCCATACAGAGTGGAGCCAAAGTGTGCATTTGCCCGTCAGTGCGGCGGCTGTCAGCTTCAGGCGCTTTCTTATGAGCAGCAGCTTGCTTTTAAAGAAAAAAAGGTGCGCGGGCACCTGGAGCGAATCGGCGGCTTTACAGAGCTTCCTATGGAGCCGATCATTGGAATGGATGAACCGTATCATTACCGAAACAAAGCGCAGTTTCCTGTCGGGAAAAATAAAGAAGGACGTATTATTACAGGGTTTTATGCAGGACGGACCCACACCATCATAGAAAACCGAGATTGTGCCCTGGGAGTTTCGCAGAATAAGGAAGTTCTCGATCGGGTAATCGCACATATGGAAGCATACGGAATTGAACCATATAACGAAGAGACAGGGAAGGGACTTGTGCGTCATATTTTAATCCGATACGGCTTTTTTACAGGAGAGGTGATGGTGTGTCTTGTTTTAAATGGAAGCTCCATTCCGCAAAAAGAGACACTGATCGAGCATCTTCTTGAAATTCCGGGAATGACAAGTATTACTATCAATGTGAATAAAAAGCGAAGCAACGTAATTCTTGGAGAGGAAATCAGACTTCTCTGGGGCAAACCCTACATTACAGATAAGATAGGAGATATTTCCTACCAGATTTCTCCACTTTCCTTTTTCCAGGTCAACCCGCTTCAGACAGGAAAGCTTTACAGCAAAGCTTTGGAGTACGCAGACCTTCACGGCGAGGAAACAGTATGGGATCTTTACTGCGGCATCGGAACAATTTCTCTTTTTCTTGCCCAGAAGGCAAAGTTTGTCCGCGGTGTGGAAATTATTCCGGCAGCCATTGAAAATGCAAACGATAATGCACGATTAAACAGCATTGAAAATGTAGAGTTTTTCGTGGGAAAAGCAGAGGAAGTTCTTCCGGCAGAATACAAAAAGAATGGTATTTATGCGGATGTGATTGTAGTGGATCCGCCCAGAAAGGGGTGCGAGGAATCCCTGCTTGCTACAATGATAGAAATGCAACCGAAGCGGATTGTGTATGTAAGCTGTGATTCCGCTACACTTGCAAGAGATTTGAAATATCTTTGCGAAAGAGGATATGAGCTTAGGAAGGTTTGTCCTGTGGATCAGTTCGGTGGGACTGTGCATGTTGAGACGGTTGTCTTGTTGGGTAGGAAAAAATCCACCGAGGATATGGTATATGCGTATGTGGATTATGAGCCAGAAGATGATACGTATTTACAGGGCATGAAAGGCAATGCAACGTATCGGGAAATAAAGGAATGGATAAAGGCAGAATATGGAATGTCCGTATCTTCTCTTTATGTAGCACAGATAAAAGAGAAATGTGGCTTTGAGAAGCGTCAGAATTACAATATAGGCGAAAATAAAGCTCATGTGCCGAATTGTCCGCCTGAGAAGGAAAAGGTGATTTTAAAGGCGTTTAAACACTTTAGAATGATATAAGAGATAGTGAAAAAATATTTTGGGTCTTGATTTTCTGAAAAAACGATGTTATAGTATGGCTTGTAAAACAGAATATCGAATGCTGTAAATATCAATTTTATCAAATGAGATAAAATTTTGAGCCAGTTTCTCATAACGCTGAAAATAAAGAGAACTGGTGGCGGTTAGACTTGGATGGAAGATGCGTTTGCTTATATTCATGTTCTAATTGGGGTTGCGTGCATTGGCAACTTTTACAAGCCATAATTTTTTGAATTATTGGGGCGTATCGTATATTTACAAATGATACAAGAGTATCTTTGTGTATATATGATATGTCCTTTTTTTGTTATCTTTTTAGGCATAGTGAAGAAGTCCTTGATGCTTTTGTATCAGGGATTTTGTTTACTGTGCCTTTTTGCTATACAAAGTTAAATAGCATGAGGACTATAAAGTGGATGATTCATGACGTAGGCTCAGGGGTAGTGAATGCCCTATGTGTGATTGAGTCGATAAAGGTGGTGGGAATATGCAAAATAGATAAAAAGAGAAGCAAAATACAATGGTAAAATGTGAAAAGATAACAAAAATATACACGTTCCTTATACGAAACAGTCAATAAGGATGGGGAGCAGTCAAAAAGAATCTGTGGCATACTGAAACTGTCAACAGACAAAAAATCTAGGAAAGGAGCTATCTATATGAACAATAATAACTTTCAATTTGGCAGAGAAGATTATTTAGATTTCTTATGTGCGAATTATTATGCTGTGCGTGAGTTTTGCTTAGATTATGACCTGATTTTGCCATTGTCGGAAGACCTTGGCTTTATCCGAAATTATCTGGATGATAACCTTCTGGAAGTTCTGGAATGTGTGTTCGGATGGAAGAATTTAAGAGAGATGGAAAGCGTACTTAGAAGCTATAACGAAAAATTAAAAAAGAAAGGATATTATAACTATGGCAAGAACAAAAGAAGATACAATTAATGAAGTAACATGTGCATATTTAGCACAATTAGATATTAAGAATTTACCGAGTCCTGAAGATATTAAAGCTGATATTTTAGACCAAATGAAATCCGCCTTTGACCTTGAAAATACTGTTAAGGAAAAGGCGGAAAAATGGAGAATCATGGACAGGTTAATTCCGGTACAGGTTGCCGCTATTACAGCAACTTTGTATCCTGTCATTTCCCTTGATATGACAAATGGTGCAGGGGAAAGTTCGAATGCAAATACCAGTCCGTTGGCTATTTACCAATACGATGGAGAAAATGAAGGCATTTATGTTGTTGATGAAAAAAATTTTGAGAACATTGGAAATCAATACTGCTATGGAATGAATGCCTATGAACAAAGAGAATATTTCCGGCATTTAAGAAGATTAGCACCTAGAAAACAACGGTGTAATAACAGAGATTTAGTCCCTGTAAATAACGGGATTTTTGATTATAGAACGAAACGCTTGATGCCATTTTCGCCGGAATATATTTTTACATCAAAATCCAGAGTGAATTACAATCCGCTTGCTCAAAATGTTACAATTCATAATCCAGATGATGGAACAGATTGGGATGTGGAAAGCTGGATGGCTGATTTATCTGATGACCCTGAAATTGTAAATGTTTTATGGCAAATCATGGGGGCGATTATCCGACCAAATGTTTCATGGGATAAATCTGCATGGTTTTATTCGGAATCTGGTTCCAATGGAAAAGGCAGTCTCTGTGCCTTATATAGAGCGGTATGTGGAAATGGAACATGTGTTTCTATTCCACTGTCAGATTTTAGTCAGGATTTCAAATTGGAACCATTGCTTCATGCTTCTGCAATTATTGTGGATGAAAATGATGTTGGTACATATATTGACAAGGCTGCAAATTTAAAAGCCGTAGTGACGCATGATGTATTATCTGTTAATAGAAAGCACCAAAGCGTGATTTCTGTACAGTTCAAAGGATTTATGGTGCAATGTTTGAACTCTATGCCGAAGGTAAAAGACCACTCAGACTCATTTTACAGAAGACAATTGTTCGTTCCGTTTACCAAATGTTTTACAGGGATAGAGCGTAGATATATTAAAGATGATTATATTCACAGAAAGGACGTTCTTGAATATGTTGTCTATAAAGTTTTAAATATGAACTATTATGAACTTGATACTCCAAAAGCGTGTCAGGATGCCTTGAATGAATACAAAGAATTCAATGACCCTGTACGCCAGTTCATGTCTGAAATCATGCATCAATTGGTCTGGGATGTGGTTCCATTTACATTCTTGTATGACCTCTACCGAGCGTGGTACGTTAAGAATGCTGGTGGAAAAGGAGAAGTGAAAGGTTCACAAACTTTTAAAAAAGAATTACTTATTCGATTGAAGGAATATCCTGATTGGATTTGTGAAGGAAAAGACAAAGTTTACAAGCCAAGTCAAAAGATGGATAAGGCAGAACCGCTGATTGCAGAATATGATTTACAGGAATGGATGAATCCTAATGCGATGGGAAGTCACGATATTGAAAAGCGGTGTCATCCTGCTTTCAAATCAGGATACAATGGTATTGTAAGAGTAACCCCATAAAGAATAATTGTTATATACAATATAGTGGTTTTCAGGGAAAGAATTACTCTTTCCCTGAAAGTCCGCTTGGGGACTGGTTTTTCGCATTTTACAGGAAAAAGCTGTAAAGAAAATTTTGAGAAGTCTTTACCCGTAACTACAGGTGTAGTAAGGGAAATCTATAAAAAGTAAAGAAGTAAAGAATATTTTTAAGTTAATAGTTAGAAAATATATTATAAAACAATACTTTCTGTATTATATTGTCAATTATATATTCTTGTAGGATAGATTTGTAAGAAAGTCTTTACTGCTTTACTTTTACACTTTTCCCCGTGTATATCAAGGTTTTAAGGTAAATACGGTTCTTTACCTTTTCTGTAAAAATCTTTACTGTATCAGATTTTCTAATGTACAAGCGGATTTTTGGTAAACATATTGATTTTGTATGAACGCTTATACATATTTTAAAAATCTGTCTTTGTCTGTAGAACCTGACATGCCCGTAGAAGCGGCTGGTGAGAAAGAGGATACAGAAGAGATTATCGTATCGAAAGATGCGTTAACGGTTTCTGAAACAGAAAATCCAATTGATACGTTAAACAATATCCTGTCCGATACTTCTGATTCAGAAGAAATTACGGTATCTCAAGACGGGAATGTGATTGCACTGATTGATACAGGTGTAGGAGAGTCTGCAAATGTGATTGACCGTGTATCTGTGATTGAGGAACCAGAAACGTCAACGGAACATGGTGATGCTATGTTACAGGCAATCGTAAGCCAAAATCCAGATGCGAAAATTTTATCTATCAGAGCCATGAATAGTCATGGTTTCGGAACGATTTCTTCTCTGGTAGCGGCAATGGAATATGCAATCAGCGAGAACGTGGATATGATTAACTTGTCCTTATATGCTCGCACAACACTTTCTACGTCTGTATTAAAATCAGAAATCCAGAAAGCAGTAGATGCAGGCATCACTGTTATCGGAGCTGCTGGTAATGATGGTGTAGATGTTGTGGACTATGTTCCGGGTTCCGTAGAGTCTGCATATATTATCGGTGCTGCAACAGAAGACGGAAGTCGTTTAGAGACTTCAAACTTCGGTGAGACTGTAGATTATAATGTGGTTGGAGATTCTACTTCTGAGGCAACTGCGAAATTTACGGGATATGTGTCTAAGAACGGACTGGAGAAGGTTTCCGAGGTACTGAATCAGGGAATGATTTTCGAGACGGGATTTGGTGGCTCAGAAGAAGATACAGTAGAAGGTAATGGAGAAAAACCGGATGTAAAGCCGATTGAGGATACAGGTGAAGTTTTTCCTGTTACTATTGATGTAAAGGGTAAAGCTGAAATTATCTTTTCCAATTTAGATGGGTCTTTTGTAAAGAAAATGTCTGCAACGGATGAAGTTATTACAGAAGATGTTCCAATGACAGGGTGTCAAGTAGAAGTCTTAGCACCGATGTATACGAAATTAGATACAGTTTCTGTTACAGATAAGGAAGGAAAGAAAGTCTTGGATACTCCTGTTCCAGAAATAGAATCAGACGTTGTAGATGGAATCCGAAATATTTATTTTGTATTAGATGCTATGCAAGAAATGAATATTTATGTGGAAACATCTGTTTCAGAAAATGACGTTCCGAGATTTGATATTGTATCAGAATCTTTGTATTTGGAAAGCGTACTTTGTGATGATAATTGTTTGGAAAACCATATTCGAAAAGGAATGGAGCCTACTTTAAATAAAGTGAATGTTGTTGCGGAGAAGGGTACAAACATTTATGATGGATTGTTAGCTATGAGTGATGAAGAAGGAATTCAGACTGCTGGTTTGAACGGTATGCCAGAAGTAGGACAGACTTATTCAGGTAGAGCTACGATTATCCGTGGTAATTATCCCAATGGAGCGAATGGCAGTGGAGCAAGTTGGAGTGTATCTTTTGGTAGTGGTATTTTACAAGATATGACCATTGATGGATTTTATTGTACTTGGCATGGTGCTGCGAATGAAGTTGCTGGTACAAGTGGTAATTATACTGCTAGATGTACATCTGTTGGAAATGGTACTGCAATGTTCACGATTGAATTTAAGAGAGATGGGTGGTATACGCCTACACCGGACCCAAGCCATCCGGGATGGTATTTTGGTTATCAGACCATTGGATTAACTGTGAAGTTGGATTTACCTAACGGTGGATTGAGTATCCAAAAGCAATCTAAGGATACCACAATTACAAATGGAAATTCGAACTACAGTTTAAAAGGTGCTGTGTATGGTATTTGGGATAACGCAAGCTGTTCAGGAAATCCGGTTACTTCAATTACCACAGATGATAAAGGTTATGCTGCTACAGGAGATACGGAACTGGGTGTTGGAACCTATTACGTCAAAGAAACGAAAGCGTCTCCGGGGTATGATTTAGACCCGAACACATATACTTATACAGTAGTGGGTGGACAGACTGCTATTCAGAATAGGAAGACTTCCAGTGAGCCACCGAAAACAGGAGAAGGAGAACTGGAAAAGAAATCAGATAATCCAGTGATGACAGATGGTAATAAATGTTACTCTCTTGCAGGAGCTGTATATGGAGTCTGGAAAAATTCAAGCTGTTCGGGTACGCCTTGGAAACGTATGACTACAGATGCAAAAGGACATGCGAAAGTGGATAAGCTACCTTTTGGAAATTACTGGGTAAAAGAAATTACGCCGTCCAAAGGATTTGAGTTGGATACCAACGTATATCCAATTAGTGTGACGGAAGCTAATCCGAAAGCGACGATTCGCTCTGTAGAGCCTGCTGGTAATGACCCTATGAGTATTCAAATCGACAAAATCTGGAATGGTGAAGAAACTCCAACCGTACCTAGTTTAGCAGGAACACAGTTTACTGTAAAATATTTCGACAATATGGATAAGAACACGTCTGGAACTCCGAAAAGGACTTGGGTTTTGGAAGTACAAAAACAAGCAAATGGAACATGGCGATGTACATTACATGACAAATATCTTGTAAAAGATAAGAGTGACCCATTGTATAAGTCACCGAAAGGAAATCCAATTCTTCCTTATGGAACGTACTGGATTAAAGAAACCCAACATGCTCCGGGTTATACTTTTGAAGGTACATGGGGAAATAAAGATGGTAGTGTTTCCGTGAGTACCTCAGAGCCGTACATTACTGTTGTGGACAAGACAACATCAGGTGGTATCAACTTATGGGGTGGCAATGAATATACAGGACATAACAAACCACATGATACGTCGATTAAAATTCGTAAAGTAGATGAGAACGGAAGACCGTTAGCGGGAGCCAAATTCAAATTAGTGGATAGCAAAGGCAAGTTGATATCTACGAAGACCTCTGGTTCAGATGGATATGTAACATGGGATAAGTTGTATCCGGATATTTATACGGTGACTGAGATTCAAGCTCCAAATGGAAAGAATCTGTTAGCAGAAGACATTGAGATTCATCTTCCAATGAGAATTACCGAAGAAGATATTAAGAAATACAATATCGACCGAAGTAAACTTTCTGAATGGGATAAAGAAGAACAATGCTATTATCTGTTCGATGTTACTTACGAGATTAGCAACCATGTAACATTTGAAGCACCGATGACAGGTGGATTTACAAATTTCATGACGTTCTTACCATTGGTTGGTGGAATGGCTGGATTTGCAGGTGTTGGAACGTTTGTGATGAAACGAAAGAGAAAGAAAAAATAATGTAGCAAATAGTGTGTATTGATGATTGTATCAGTACACACTATTTAATTGTAAAATTATTCTTTTATGAAAAATTTTATGTAGGTATTGTAGAAAATTCGTCTAGTGTTTGGATTGAAGTGACGATAAAAAAATGATATGATAACGTATATAAAAGATGTGTGAGGAGTGCATATATGAGTTCAAAAGATAAAACGCAATCTCATCATCAGTATAAGCAGAGGAAAAAACGATTAGAAATAAAAAAGGAATATGATGATAAACTAGAAAAAAATTCTAATGAAATAAAAAGTATTGATGATGAGATAGCACGTCTAACGTTATTAAAATCAGAGAAGACAAATGAAAGAAATGAAATAAAAAATGAAGAATTTCAAAAACTTGCTTCTTGTTATAACAATAAAGCTGTAATACAAGAGATTGTTAGACTTGGAAGAAATACAACATTTTCTCGTTCTGTAATTGATGATATTGAAAAAAGATGTATTAATGGTATTAATATTGACGATGTAAATTTCGATTTTTTGGAAAAAATTACATTGGTAGATGAGACAATCAACCAACAATTATCACATACAAATATAATTTGGGATATACTTAGTGATTTTGGATGTGAAATTCGTTTTCCGGGAGAGGAGGATGAAGAAAATGGTAGTTGATGTTTTTGCAGGACAAGAATTCTCTCGGATGAAATTATTTTTTGGAACAAATAAGTTTTTTAATGGTTCTAAATTTAATAAAATAATTACAGATAAAAATAGTAATTATGTTATAAAAATAGGAAAACATTCTGTTAAAATTGTGACTGCTACAGCTATAACAGATGAAGATATAAAAAAAATAAGAACTTATATAGAAACCATATTTCGTAATTGCTCGGTGTTGGTGGAATCGACAGATAATTTAGAGTGGATGGATAATATGGAAAATGTATCGGTTACGATTTTGAATAAATAACATAGTGAGAGGTACAAAAGATATGAATAATACAAGAAAGAAAACATCGCAAATATTAGAAGATTTTTTTCAACGAAAAGATATGGTTTTTTATCGAAGAGATGTAAATGAGAATATTGTAACCTTTGTTTTACCTTACAGCATTACAAAACAAAAGATTAAATTTGATATTCAGATAGTTGTTTTTAATGATGAAAATATATGCAGGATGAGTTTTAGTCGAGAATTAAATGAAGAAACGGATTATAGTAGTGAATTATTAGATATGAATTCCAGTTTGGTTCATGGTAAAATATCTGTTGAAAAAGATTCTAATCAAGTTACATATACTTTGCATTTTACTATATCAGAGGAACAAACAGTAGAAAAGGAATATAATGATGCATTTGAACAATGTTTAGGAAGTTTAGCACGCTTGTATTCTAAAAATCTTATAAAAAAATAGAGGAACGAATTATGAGTACGAAGAAAAAGATTCCTTTATTTCAAGTTGTTTATTTTGGCATTCTTTGCCTATTGATTGTATTTAGATTTTTCTTTTATGATTTTTCATTGTATATCAATTTAGTTAATTATATTAGTATGGCAGTTGCTGTTTCGTTGGTGTTTTATTCATCAATTATGTATATACAAGATAAAAGACGAAAAAATATCTGTAAGTCAATAGTCGTGGGTTTGATATTGATATTGGCTTTGATAGGATGCAGTATTTTGATTTGCAAAATTAAAATATCTTCAATTATCAATGATATTTTTACTATTATTGCGTTGATGTGCTGTCTTTCCCAGCAAGTGTGTGAATGGATTTTATTGAAAATTATGTCAATAGGATTGGAAGAATAAGATATACAGGTATTGCTTTTGGCGATACCTGTATATTTTTAATCTATGGTGCTTTGGACATATTTTGTGATTATTTTAGATTTGTAGAATTTTAAATGTATGTCGTTAAAGGGAAAAATCCCCATACCCGTAATAGGCATGGGGATTGGCTGTTAAGTCATGAAGTAGTGGCTACTGATGCTTGTGGCAGATGGTACAGCTCTTACCATTAGGAACTCGTTCCGTCCAGGCGTCCTTAATTTTGACATGTTCAGTGCCAGTTTGGATTTTTTCGGCACCAACCTGTATGTTGCGAAGTTCGTAAGTAGAATCACAGACATCCATACAATGGTTCATGACAGTATCAATGTCAGTGCTGTTGAAGCCACATTTCTTGCATGAGAAGCGTTCTTCATATACAGGATGGTCTTCGTATACAGGACGGTCTTCATAGACTGCATCATGCGGAATATCCTTGTACTGGTCTTGCCAGTTATGGTCTCCATAGGAACCATCTACAATGGTAGTTGTACCACAACTACACTGCTTAGTGATTTGACCTTTGTTGGAACAGTCACCGTTTGTAGAACTGATGACAGTAGTGTAGTTATGCTTATGAGCAGGCTTAGAAGATTCAGAAGGGTTCTCAGCAGGTTTGTTAGGTTTATTCACAGAATCATTATGGTTTCCATTGTTGGTAGAGCCACTGTTGCTGTTGCTACTAGGCTTGTTTGTAGAACCGCTGTTATTAGCCTGTACAGAACCCTTATTGGATTTGTTCGTATTTGCCTTCTTGTCATTCGGCTTTTCAGCCTTTTTCTCAGAAGTCTCTTTAGAGTCTTCCTTTTTATCTGCTTTGTTCGTAGCGTCTGACTTCTGAACAGTTTCGGACTTCTTGTTTTTGGATTCCTTTTCGACATCCTTGTCGATAGAAGTAGTGATTTCACTGTCCTGTACAGAGTCTTTGTGGTCAACGCTGTTGCCACATCCTACAAGCATTCCGCTTGTCATGATGAGTGCGATTCCCATCGCAACGATTTTCTTTGTGTTCATAAGAAAAACTCCTTTCAAAACGAAAATTAGATATTACGAATTTTCGGTAAGCTAGGTCGTGAACGACTCCTTTCTACTTTTCAAAACGATAATCGTTAAGACTTATCTATTGATACATCAATGTTTTGATAGCTTGTCTACTAATTCTCACACTCTCTCTCGCACATGCCCCCATAGGGGCATGTTTTATGGGCGTATCCGCCCTTTTTATGATTTAGTATTTGGGTTTTCAGGGACACGAGTTTTTCACTCGTGTCCGCTAGTATTTATTATAGTAGTATTTTAATATATGGTCAATATATCGGGTACATATATTTAGAAAAAATCCTCATTTTTGAGAAGATTTTGTTGTGTTTTTTAGTATTTGGATTTATAAAAAAGTTCGAAGAACTTTTTCTAATTGCAAAAACTTGTTTTTGCGTTCATAGTGTAGGGGGCGGGTGGGTGGATAAAAATATTTATACAGAGATGTGTAGAAAGAAAAAATAATCCTACCCGGATATGATTTTGTAAATTTACTAATAGAAAAACATATCTATAAAGGTGTATAATACAAATCAAAAAGGAGTATTTCGATTATGCAGCATCCAGAATATTTGTATCATTATACATCTGTATTAAATTTGCCATATATTATGGAATCTCGGTATTTAAAATTAACACCGAGCAATCTTGTAAAGCCAAAACGATATTGGAAAGAACCACATCCTAGTGGAACGGGCTATAACATAGTCGGAGATACGGATAATATTAAGCCTGTGGTTTGGATGACGGAAGAGGATAATGTTCAGAAAGAAGAAGCATTTCACATTGGGTATCGTCAATCCCCAGATGACCGTACAGAGATTAAATTTGTCATTCCATACAAAGAAAAATACAAATGGTGGGTGGATTGGAAAGACAGGAATCGAATGGATAAGAAAGGCTTTCAGAGCTTTGTATCTCATGGTGAAAAATATGGTTCTTGGTGGATATCCGAAGAGATGATTCCGTTTGAGGATATCCTGATGATTGTAAATAATCATACAGGAGAAGTCATTTGGAAAAATGAAGATATGGAAGTAGAAGTGTAATGATAGGTAAAGAAGGAAAGACTTATGTAAAGATTTCTGTGTTAATTTCTTTACCATGAAATCTCGATATACACTGAGAAATCTATAAAAAGTAAAAAAGTAAGATTTTGTAGATTTATTTTCAGAAATACATTTTACATCAATACTTTGTATAAGTTGTTGTTGTAAAACTATGATATCAAAACGAAACATAAAATTTTTCTTTTCTTCTTTCCAAATATACTTTTCTTTGTATTGGTAAGGGCTTTCTGGTAAATCGTAAGTCTTTCCTATATGGAGAAAATATTTACCCAATATAAAAAAGAACTCTCCCGAATATTCGGGAGAGGAAGAAAGTGAGATTCTTTTTGAATGTTCTTTCAAATTTGAAATTATATGAGTTATTCGTCTGCAAACATACAAACGAAATCTGATTTCTGGATATTGCCACGAGCCATGTCTAAGAAAGTGCTCTTTACATAACTACGCATTTCGGAATTTGGGTAATGTGCTTTTGCCCAGCTTTCGATGTGAAGTGGGGAGCTTACAGTTAGCAGCGTTAGGAGATTTTCTGTATATTTATCCAGTTTGTCTTCTGATAATGCCTCTCGATATACATCGTAAAAGGCATTCATATAACGGGCTCTGCTGAATCCTGTGTGTACACACCATTTGCTCGTTCTCATCAGGTTAAACATCCATTCAATGGATTCCATACCTGTAAGTTTCTTAGCGATTGCTCGAATAGAAGAAATGGATGTCAAAGTGCGGAAAGAGTCTTTTGTTTCTCTTGCTGCAACCGTATATCCGTATTTTACAACCAAATCACGAATCTTGGAGTCGATGTTTTCGTCTCCGCCACTATCCTTACAGCAAATCCATGCATTGTATGTATCCATAGGCTGAAGAGGAGCTTTGGCTTCGTTCTGTGTTGCAAATTCTTCTGCTTCTTCGGCTCTGGTTAAGTCCATGTGAATCTGAGCAGGAATCATGTATTCTCCCCTGTGCAGAGATTCTTTGATACGGTGTCCACCGTCAATGCAATACAGTTTTCCATTGCGATAATTTAATTCCACCAGTCCGACACGTCTTGGGTCCCAGTGTGTTCTCAGTTTACCCGGACATGCGAAGTGTCTGTTTAATGTCTGATAACCTAAATCCAGATAGACACATCTAAGGTCAATTTTACACACCATGACACCTCCGATGTCGAAGGGGGCAGAAGAATTGATGATATTCTGTGTGAGCAACTGGATATCTCTTTCACTTAATAAATCCTGAGCTGGTGTATTGGTTTCGTTTGAGATAAGGTAGTCATCTCCATTGATGTATTTTGCATAAATTTTGTTTAAGCTTTGTTTTTTACCCATTTTGTTTTTTCATCCTTTCTTGTATGAGATATGTATTTTTAAAGAATATTTTTCAAAAAGTATCTCGAAGAAAGTTTTATGTAGGTCATATAGACAAAGTTGTAAAGAAAGTTAAGATAAAAAATAATCCCTATCCGGAATCTGGATAGGGATGGAAACGTATTTTAGAATAAAAATTATAGGATTAAAAAAAAGAAAAAGCCTCGAAAACTTTTGATTTTCTGGGCTTTTTTAAGAGGCACAGACCGGATTTGAACCGGTGAATAATGGTGTTGCAGACCATTGCCTTACCACTTGGCTACTGTGCCATGCTTTATTTATTATAGATGCAAAATAAAACAAAAAAGTAGTTATAATCTGCTACCCATAACTTTATCTGCGAATACAGAATATTTCAAAACAATATTCGTTAAGACTTAAAAGCAGAATTGGCATTGGATACATTTCTTGATGCTATTTCAAAACAATATTTGTTAAGACTCATCTCTTGATGTTAGGGGCACCCTTTCCCCTAATGGACAGAATTATATTTTTTCGCACATGCACAGCTTCCCATAGCTTTTCCCTAACATAATTAAGAATCGACACTGCTACAATCAAAGATTGCCGTATTTCAAAACAACTGTTGTTAAAACTTATTCCGTTTATCCTACACTGATTGCCGTAGGCTCCGTTTACCCTACGTTGGACTGTATGTTTGCGACTACTTTTTATTTTACATAAATTATCCCGCTTGGTTCATCGTTTCGGATGAACTTTTTTAAGATTTATTTTTTGTAGTATTTATGAAACAAAAAAATTAAATCAATCAAATCTCACCTACTTCCTGTAGGACTTGGCAGCCTGTTTACAAGCTTGTGGACGCCCTCGGTTTCCACATCGGTGAGATTTGATTGATTTTTCAAGAATATTCTTCCTACTTCAAATCCTAATGACATCTGGCAACACGATTTTATCGTGTTCGCTGGACAGCCGCCTTGCCAGCGTCAGAAGACTATTCTTCAAATTTTGTATATATACATGTTATATCCCGTCTGGTTCATCGTTTCGGATGAACCTTTTTATTATTTGTTGGTTGTATTATTTTTTAAGAAATCGAAGATGTCTGTTTCGTTGGATATTTCTGTTGAAATAAGGATTTCATATAATAATTTTCCCGTTTTTCTTTTGGTAGTGGTATCAAAGTTGTTGTAATCATGGTCTGTAATGCTTGTATTTTTGGCTAAGTGGATATGATTTCGTAAATCTTTGATTTCGGTAAGTGTTTCTAGTATTTGTGTGTTGGAATTTTCTTGGAGCATATATCGTTTCTCAATTGCTTCAATAATGTCTTTAAACATAAGAGTTCTTGATGTTTTCCAACCTTTTCGATGTGTTAGATTCAATAAAAGACCTTCTATGATAGAAGCGGCAGTGATAACATAGGTTTTACAGAGCATACTGGTCAAGACACTAGATAATTCTAATTCTTGTAATTCTTTTTCAAGAAATTCAATGTATTGCATATTGTATGCAATATTATTTAGGAGGGCAATGTCTTTTTCGTCTGTAGTGTTTATTTTAAACGCATTTTTGTAATATTCTACAGGAGTGGGATACCATGTGTTTTCCCAACTTCTTTTTGGTGGTTGTTTTATTAAGGTAAAAAGTGAGAATTGGTCTGTTAAGCCCTTTTGATAAGCTGTTTTAGATTGTGTTTCTGTTTTCATAATAAGTTTCTCCTTTGTGTATTTGCTGTATGGTTATATTTTAGATATATTTGTTTGTTGTATCAAGTGGTATTTTTCGTAGTATTTATTTTTCTGAAAAAATATCTCCTACCCGTGGGTAAAACGAGTAGGAGAGTAAGGATTATTTAGGTTTCAGGATTTACTGAGTTACGTGACATCTGTCACATTCTTTATGTGCAGGAACATCTACAATCCATGTTTTCTTTTCAATTGGAACAGTTTTAAGTTCGTAAGTAGAATCACAGACATCCATACAATGGTTCATGACAGTATCAATGTCAGTGCTGTTGAA
>OBYG01000507.1_pt1 | contig 33614 bp, 25 predicted proteins | sample 1538201 | NCBI WGS metagenome assembly OBYG01 (sample SAMEA2580177, study PRJEB22360) | human gut metagenome | biome: human gut; feature: human-associated habitat; material: faeces | place: Denmark | collected 2008/2010 | reverse complement strand
CTGAACAGGTTATGAGCATTTCTACGAAATGTATTATTGAGAAATGCGGAAGAGTGAACAAGTGGAGCCTAGATCGGGTACTGAAAGCAGTACGGATTCAGATGGGAATGGAAGAGAAGACTACATAACTGTTACGAATATTTATTTTCGATAATGGTAACTATAGGAAAAGGAGGCGATGTCCATGACAACAGTTGAAAGATTAGAAGAGTTGAAAACAGTTGATATCAAAGAGATTGAACGAGATAGTTTGCCCAAGTACAAGGATTTGATTTCAGAGCTGGATAGCAGGAAAAGCAATAAGATGGAAGTGCTGCTTAATCACTCTGATAACCCATATGTATATGAAGATATGGGCTATGTCGTAAAAAGTGTTTTTAATGCAGCAGCTTCCCTTTCCTATATAGACTGTACAAAACAGCTTGTAGCAAAGAAAGCTGGATTGGCATAAGGGAATAACTGGAACAACAAAATTTCATATTCACACAGAAGACGAAGTGTGCTATAATGCTAACAGGACTAAATTTGAATAGAGCACTTCTATTTAAGGGTTCTGTTTTGGCAGAATCTTTGGATAGGAGTGTTTTTTATGCAAAAAAATATCTGGATAGCAGCCAAGTACCTTCGTCTTAGTATTGAGGACGGAGATAAGGCTGAAAGTGAATCTATTGTAAATCAGTCAATTTTGATTGATAACTATATGAAATCGACATCTGATATTACTATTGTTGAGACATTTAAAGATGATGGTTTTTCAGGTACTGATTTTAAGCGTCCTGGTTTTCAGGCAATGCTCAAGGCAATCGAAAATAAGGAAATCAACTGTATCATTGTAAAAGACTTGTCTCGATTCGGTAGAGAGCATATAGATGTTGATCGGTATATTCAAAAAGTATTTCCACAACTGGGAGTACGATTTATAGCAATCAATGATAATTATGATTCTGAAACAGCAAACATTACCGATACGCATCTTGTATTACCGGTGAAATCCTTTGTTAATGACACGTATTGCAGACAGAATTCTCAAAAAGTAAGAAGCCACTTGAGTGCAAAAAGAAATATTGGAGAATATGTGGGAAATTACGTGTCATATGGATATAAAAAGTGTGATGCTGATAAAAGTCAGATAGAAACTGATCCGGTTGCTGCAAAGCATGTAAGAGATATTTTTAACTGGAAGATGGAGGGCATGAGCAATCAGCTGATTGCAGATAAACTGAATGAACTGGGAGTTCTTGCACCGGCTGATTACAAACGTGCGACCGGAGTAAACTTCAAATCGTCATTTCAGACACATCTGACATCCAGGTGGTCGGCAGTAGCAATTATCCGTATCTTAAAGAATCCAATCTACTATGGAGTGCTTCAACAGGGAAAATCCCAAAGAATTAACTATAAAGTTAAGGTGCAGAGGGCATTACCAAAGGAAGAATGGGTGATTTTTGAAAATCATCATGAAGGTATCGTTACAAAAGAAGAATATGAAACAGTTCAGATGTTGCTTGCGAAGGATACCAGGATAGCACCCGGAGAAAACAGACTTTATTTGTTTGGTGGGTTATTATCCTGTGGAGACTGTGGAAGTAATCTGATCCGGCGAACTAACAGTTATAAAGGAGAAAAGACAGTTTTTTATATCTGTTCTTCTTACAATAAAAAGAAGGATCAATGTTCCAGACATAGTATCAGAGAAGATGTGCTGATTCAGCTGGTAATGGATTCTTTGAAAATATACAGTAAGATGACGGATGCCATACGGAGTGCAATGGAGTATTTGAAAGAGAATTCTTTGGATACACAGACATTGATACAGCATGATGACCAGATACTTGAGTTACGAAACAAAGTCAATAAATATTATAAGTTGTTACATTCATTATCGGGAAATCTTGCGTCAGGAGTTATTTCTAGGGATGATTACGCTTTGCTTAGAGAACGGTATCAGACAGAAATTAAAAGTCTGGAAAGCAATATTGAAAAGCAGGAAGAGTATATGGAAGATCTCCTTGAAAATAAACTGCTGTGCGAAGAATGGGTAAACACATTTCTTGAGAAACCGTCGCTGGGAGATCTTGACAGAGATATGCTTCTTCAGTATGTGGAAAAAATAAATGTCTTTGAAGGAAAAAAAATAGAGATTGTTTACCGATTCCAAGATGAGTTGGTAACAGCTGCAAGACTGGCAGAACAGATTGGAAAAACAAAACAGGAGGTGGCTGTATAATGGCAAGAACAAGAAATCGCCAGATGAAACAAGCTGAAGCATTTGTGCAGGCATCACCGAAGAAGATCTGGAAAGCCGGTATTTATACCAGAATATCTGTAGATATCAATGGTGAGAAGAGAGAATCGCTGGAGACACAGAAACTGATCGCTCTTTCTTACGCAGAATCTCATCCGGATATTGAAGTTGTAAAGTTTTATAAGGATGACGGTATATCAGGTACGAAATTTGATCGAGATGACTTTGTGAGAATGCTTGGTGACATCAAAACAAAAGAAATAAATACGGTCATAGTAAAGGATTTATCACGATTTGGTCGAGATTTGGAAGAAGTATCAAAATATCTGGAAAAAATATTTCCATTTATGCAAGTGCGCTTTATATCAGTCAATGATAACTATGACAGTATCAGTCCAGAATGTGACAATCAGATGCTGGGAATCATGATATCGAATCTGGCAAATGATATGTATGCAAAAGATGCATCTGTAAAAATGACAAGTGCCATGAAAATTAAGATGGAGTCAGGTGAATATTGTGGTGGAGATGCTCCTTATGGGTATAAGAGAGCTAGAGATGAAAAAGGAAAATCTACTACTGTTCCTGATCCTTTAACTGCACCGTATGTAGTAGAAATATTTGAAAAACTTGCTGCAGGGCAGTCATATTTGAAAATTTCGAGAGAGTTTAATACCATGCTGCTGGCTTCGCCAAGGGTATACGCAAGAACTGGGAAGTTATTCTTGGATAGAATTGACGAAACGGATATGCATTGGCAATCATCTGTAATTAAACAGATTGCGGAAAATAGGCACTATTTGGGAAATACTTATTCACATAAAACAAGAACTTCACTTCTTACAAAAGAAAAAAATGTAATGTTGGATAAAGAAGAATGGATTGAACATGTGAATACCCATAAGGCTATAGTGAGTGCTGAATTATTTGAAAAAGTACAAAATGTAATCAAATTAAAGCAGGAGAAAGCATTGCCCAAAAAAGATTTATCGAATATGCAGACTCATGGAAAACAGGATAATAAGTATGTTGGATTGATATACTGTGGTGACTGTGGCGCTAATATGGTTCGGAGATACTATTACAGCGAAAAGAATGGTGTTTTGTATTACAATTACTATTTCATTTGTGGTAATTATGCAAAAATTTCCAAGGAAAAATATAACTGTAATCGCTGGAAAGAAGAAGTAATTGATGAACTGGTGTATCGGGCACTCATCATGCAGCTAAAAACAGTATGTGAATTAAAAACGCAACTGAAACGCTTTAATGGTGAATATTTTGAAACATTCCAAAAATATTTGAACAGGGAACAGAGTAAAATTGTTCAGCTCAATAAAAGGAACGAAGCAAGACGATTTGAATTATATGAGCAATATGTTTCGGGCGAGATTGATACGGATGCATATAATCGTATGACAGAAAGAATAACCGTGGTCGAAAAAGACCTGGTTACAAGACAGAAAGAAATTGAGAAGAGTAGAAAAATTACAGAAAAATTGTGTAAAAAGAACTTCTCGTGGCTTGCTGAATTCAGTAAAGGAAAGAATTTGGAATTCCTTACAAAAGATGTTGTCCGTTCTTATATAAAGAAAATCTCTTTATATGAAGACAAACGTATAGAGATCGAATTTAAATTTCAAGATGAAATACAGGCGTTATCAGAAATTTTAGAGGAGGGGGTGATCAGATGTCAGATGGTAAATGCATAGTAAAGTATTTAAGATTGTCGCTGGAAGATGAGGATATGCTGGATGAATCCAATAGTATTACCAATCAGAGAATTGTGATTGGGCAATACATAGCCAGTAAAAATGAGTTCAAAAATACGGAAGTGTTAGAATTCAAAGATGATGGCTATAGTGGAACGAATTTCGATCGCCCAGGATTCCAAAGTATGATGGAATTAGTAAGAGATGGAAAAGTCAGCACAATTATAGTGAAAGACCTTTCTCGATTCGGCAGGAATCATATAGAGGTTGACACATATCTGGAACAAATTTTTCCATTTATGAATGTGAGATTCATAGCGATCAATGATAATGTTGATAGTATGAAATATGAATCTGGTATGCCGGGAATAGATGTTGGTTTCAGAAATATTATTAACGAACATCATAGCATTGATACTTCCGTTAAAGTAAAAAGAACTTTGATACAGCGTCAGAAAGCTGGAAAATATATGGGAGCGAGAGCACCGTATGGATATTTGAAGCCTGATGAAGATGTGACCAGCCTCGTGATTAATCCGGAGACAGCGCCTGTTGTGAAGATGATATTTCAGAAATATCTTAATGGAATGAATATTACTCAGCTGGCACGTTACCTGAATGAGCAGAAAATTATGAGTCCAGGTCAATATAAAAGAGAAGTTCTGAAAACTGGTGTGAAGAAAACAACAGAAAAATATATCTGGTATCCAGTAACTGTAAGACTGATACTGATGACAGAAACGTATACGGGAACTACGATTGGCGGCAAGTGGAAAGTTGCTTCGGTAGGAAGTAATAAGCATTTGAAAACAAAAGAAGAAGACTGGATTGTGGTTGAGGGTACGCATGAAGCGATTGTTTCTAAAGAGGTGTTTGATGCTGTACAGGAAAAGTTGGAATTAAATTCCAGAAAGAGGAGCAAAACCCACAATAATAATTATCCGCTGAAAGGATTGGTAAAATGTGGGGGATGCGGTCAGAATCTACAGCATGTAACCAGATGCAATCCGCACTTTAAGTGCCCAAGGAAATTTAATGCGGCAAATCAAGATTGTGTAACAGACAATTTATATGATGACGAGTTCAATGAGATGATTTTCAGGGCAATAAAGCTGTTTGCAAAGATCAGTGATGATGCTGAACCGGTACTCGAATTACAGAAAGTAGAATTAAAATCAAAAGTGAATGGAGCTGCAAAAAAGATTCGGGATGCCAAAGACAGTATTAGCAGATACAAGCACCAGAAGACTGAACTATATATGCGATATGCAATGGAAGAAATCTCAGAAGAAGAGTTCACCAGAAAAAATGACAAGCTGGATAAACAAATTGAGAAAGAAACCTTAGCGATAGCGCAAATGGAGACAGAACAGAGTGAAGCGGCTGAACGTTTATTTGAACTTCCGCCCGATGGCAGACAGTGCCTGACAGACCTGATCGAAGGAAATAAGCAATTAACCAGAGAGATAGCAGTAACTTTTATTCGTGGTATCAAGGTATATAATGATAAGCGAATAGAAATTGAATGGAATTTTGCTGATGAGCTGGTGAAGTATGTAGAGCAGGTGCAGAAAATCTGCAGTTGAAGTGATGATGGACAAATTACAAAAATTTTGTGTCATTAGCTTGACACAAGGGGGACGTCACGCTGACAATACGGTGGATTTACAGGAATTCATGATCATGCCGACGGGAGCGGAAAATATGGAGCAGGCGATCCGAATGTGTGCGGAAGTATACCAGTTTCTCAGAATTATCCTGAAACAAAAAGGTCTGTCAACAGCAGTCGGGGATGAGGGAGGTTTCGCACCGGATCTTTCCGATTCAGAAAGCGTCCTGGAAGTGATTCTGGAAGCAGTAAAAAAGGCAGGGTATGAACCCGGAAAGGATATCAGCATTGCAATTGATGCTGCGGCAAGTGAACTGTACGATGAAGAAAGAGGCGTTTATGTTTTCCCCGGAGAAGGAAAAATGAAAGGGGAAGAAGTTCTCAGGGATTCCGGCGAGATGATAGAATATTATGAAAAACTTGCAGAGAAGTTCCCGATTGTTTCCATTGAAGATGGACTTGAGGAAGATGACTGGGAAGGCTGGAAACAGATGACAAAAAGACTGGGAGACAAAATACAGCTCGTAGGTGATGATCTGTTTGTCACGAATATCAAACGTCTTGCATGTGGTATCAAACTGGGAGCGGCAAATGCCATTCTGATAAAATTAAACCAGATAGGAACACTTTCAGAAGCATTGGATGCAGTGGAAATGGCACAGAAAGCGGGATACAGGGCAGTAATTTCTCACAGATCAGGAGAATCGGAAGATTCATTTATCGCAGATCTGGCAGTTGCCACAGGTGCCGGCCAGATTAAGACAGGTGCACCCTGCCGTTCGGACCGAAATGCCAAATATAATCAGCTTCTTCGTATCCATGAGGCATTGGGAGAACTGGCAGTGTATGAAAATCCTTTTAAAGAAAATGAAAAAAATTGTTAAGAAACCTGACAAAAACTCTGAATTGTGGTTGAAATCCCCATCCGGCTATGTTACAATGAAACTCAGTTGATTAGGAGGTGTAACGAAGTGCAGATTATTAAGATCATTCTGAGTGTCATTTTCATAATAGATTGCATCGCTCTTACAGTAGTAGTTCTTATGCAGGAAGGTAAGCAGCAGGGACTTGGTGCTATCGCCGGAGCAGCAGAAACATACTGGGGTAAGAACAAAGGTCGTTCCATGGAGGGCGGACTTGTTAAGGCAACCACTATTATGGGAACTTTATTTTTTGTAATTTCTGTAGCATTAAATATGCTTGGTTAATCAGAAAAGAAATTTGAAACACTCTTGTTATGTGCAAGAGTGTTTTTTGTGTCATAAAGAGCTGAATCAGATAAAAGTCCTCTGCGGAGGCTGTGAGGAGTAATATGAGTAAAAAAGATATGGACAGAAGAAAAAAGTTTATCCTGGAACTGATGGGAGATCCTATTTATCAGCCAATGAGACTCCGCGAGATTTCTTCTCTTCTGAGACTTTCAAAAGAAGAGAAAAGAGAGCTGTATGATGTTCTGGACGAACTTTGCGAGGAAGGAAAGGTATCTGTAGACCGCAAGGGCAGATATGAAAAGGTCAAAGGAAAATGGAAAAAGAAAAAAGATGACCGTTATTACGATGACCGAAGAGAAGAATACGGATCAGAGTATGGTAGAAAGAAGAAAGATAAAAATAAAAAAGAGCAGCCGGAGGGAATCCAGGCTGAGGGAACATTCATCGGACATCCCAAAGGTTTCGGCTTCGTAGAAATCGAAGGACAGGATGAGGATATCTTTATTCCTGAAAGTGATACAGGAACAGCCATGCATCAGGATAAAGTAAGGATCATCATCAGAGATGACAAAAAAGAGGGAAAACGCCAGGAAGGTGTAGTTGTGAAGGTTCTGGAACGTGGTATGCCTGAAATTGTAGGAACTTACCAGTTAAATCGGGATTTCGGTTTTGTGATCAGTGATAATCCGAAATTTTCCAAAGATATCTTCATTCCGAGAAAAGAAGCAGCAGGAATTAAAAATGGTGATAAAGTAATCGCGGTGATCACAGATTACGGCTCCGGAAATAAGAATCCTGAAGGAAAAATTAAGGAGAATCTGGGAAATATCCGAACACCGGGTACAGATATCCTGGCAATCGTCAAGAGCTTCGGAATCCCAAGTGAATTTCCTGAGAAAGTAATGAAGCAGGCTCAGCGTGTTCCGGATCATGTGCTGGATGCAGACAGAGATGGAAGGCTGGATCTGAGACATCTGCAGACAGTCACTATTGACGGCGAAGATGCCAAAGACCTGGATGATGCGATTTCCCTGACAAAAGAAGGGGATATCTATCATCTGGGAGTCCATATCGCAGATGTAAGCAACTATGTACAGTATAACAGTGCTCTGGACAGGGAAGCACTGAAACGTGGAACCAGTGTTTATCTGGCAGACCGCGTTGTGCCAATGCTGCCGGAACGTCTTTCCAATGGAATCTGTTCTCTGAATCAGGGAGAGGACAGACTGGCGTTGAGCTGCCTGATGGACATTAACGAAAAGGGTAAGGTAGTTTCCCATCAGATCGCGGAAACAGTGATTAACGTAAATGAGAGAATGTGCTATACTGATGTAAAGAACATTCTTGAGGACACAGACGAAGAAGCAAAGAAACGGTATGATGCACTTATCCCGATGTTCTTTATGATGAAAGAACTGTCCGGAATCTTACGAAACAGCCGCCATCACAGAGGTTCCATTGACTTTGATTTTCCGGAGAGCAAGATTATTCTCAATGCAGCAGGAAAAGCAATCGATGTTAAGCCATATGAAGCAAATGTGGCAACCAAAATCATTGAAGATTTCATGCTGATGGCAAATGAGACTGTGGCACAGGAATACTGCACAGAAGAGATTCCGTTTGTATACAGAACCCATGATAACCCGGATCCGGAGAAAGTGGAGAGTCTTCTGACATTACTTCACAATCAGGGTGTGAAGATTCAGAAAGCAAAAGAAGAAATCACGCCAAAAGAAATCCAGCAGATCATCGAAAGTATCGAAGGGCTTCCGAATGAAGCAATGATCAGCCGTCTGGTGTTGCGTTCCATGAAACAGGCGAAATATACAACAGAATGCAGCGGTCACTTTGGACTGGCAGCAAAATATTACTGCCATTTTACATCTCCGATCAGAAGATATCCTGATCTGCAGATCCACAGGATCATTAAGGATAACTTACGAGGCAGACTGATGCGTGAAGGCAGAACCGAACACTATGCTGAAATCCTTGATGAAGTTGCGAGGCAGTCCAGTGTATGCGAACGCCGCGCAGATGAGGCAGAGCGTGAATCAGACAAGCTGAAGAAAGCAGAATACATGTCCTACCATCTGGGAGAAGAGTTCGAGGGAATTATCTCAGGTGTTACCGGATGGGGGCTTTATGTGGAACTTCCGAATACTGTAGAGGGACTGGTTCATGTCAACACGCTGCGTGATGACTACTATGTTTTTGACCAGGAGAGCTATGAACTTCGCGGTGAGATGACAAAGAAAGTGTACAAGCTGGGAGATAAGGTTCGTGTCCGCGTGGCAGAGGCAGATAAGATGCTCAAGACTGTAGACTTTGAGCTGGTTTCTGATATCCGGGACGATGAAGAAGAGAATTAAATAAAAATGTATGGATACACTTCTGGTATTTGATGATGAAGAAGAGAGTTAAATAAAAATGGCTTGGAGGATATTATGGCAAAGAAAAAAGGAATGAAGCTGATTGCCAATAATAAAAAGGCATTTCATGATTATTTTATAGAAGATACTTATGAAGCCGGCATTGCCCTTGCAGGAACAGAGGTAAAATCCCTGCGCATGGGTAAGTGTAGTATTAAGGAATCCTTTATACGTGTGGAAAACGGAGAGGTTTACATCTACGGAATGCATATCAGCCCTTATGAAAAAGGCAATATTTTTAATAAAGATCCCCTGAGGATCCGTAAGCTGCTGCTTCACAGGTATGAGATCAACAAAATCGAAGCAAAGCTAAAAGAGAAAGGTCTGACGCTGGTACCTCTGAAAGTTTATTTCAAAGACAGTCTGGTAAAAGTAGAGATCGGAATGGCTCGAGGTAAGAAACTTTATGACAAGAGACAGGATATCGCAAAGAAAGACCAGAGAAGAGAAGCAGAACGTGACTTTAAGGTTAAGAATCTATATTGATAATATTACCAAATCCTTTGGCTCAAAATTGTGAAATGTTATGAAAAAATTAATGGATATTGCAAAAATATTCGAAAATTCGTATAATCTATCATATAGATAAAAAAATAACAATTCATTTTTCAGGCAGATGAGCTGAAAGGAGTGGTGCCCTATGAAAACAATCACGATCAGCAGACAGTATGGAAGCGGTGGAAGACACATTGCAGCTTTGCTTTCAGAAAAAATGGGAGTTCCCTGTTACGACAGTAAGCTTTTGCTGAAGGAAGCAGAGAGGCATGGAATCAGCCAGGAAATCATCAATGAATTTAAAGGCAAGACCAGTCTTCTCTATGCAATCGGAGTAATGATGTCGGAAGAATCGCAGGATAAAAAACGCCTGACAATTCCGGAGAAGATGTTTCATGCGCAAAAAGAGACAGTGAAGCGCCTGGCACAGGAAGGTCCATGTATTTTTGTGGGAAGATGTGCAGACCAGATCCTGAAAGATGATAATCAGCTGCTTCGTGTGTATATTTATGCATCTGATATGGAAGACCGTATTAAACGGATCAAGAAAAATAAGCATATTTCTCAGAGAGAGGCACTTGACAGAATTGCATATAAAGATCGTCAGAGAAGAGATTATTATAACTTTTATACAGGACATGAATGGGGCAAAATGGAAAACTATGATATCTGCCTGAATACTTCGGTTTTATCAGAGGAAGAATGTGTGGAACTTCTGATGAAGCTTGCAGAATAGAAATATATTAAATATGACCACAAAAGGATAAGAAAGGACTGCCAGAGTAACATGGCAGTCCTTTCTGTTGGAGTATCCGCTGATTACAGTGTGTGCTTCCTTTTGTGCAATAATATGAAGTAGGAAAAATGTGATTTTTTCATAAGAATGCGTCCGCAGGCAGAAACTTTAAAAACCTGAAAGTCTTAAAATTGTATGAAATCGGCAGAGGCTTAGTTGACAAGTTTTCGATACTCTGCAATAATAGGGAATTGAAAAAATGACATTGTTAAAAAGAAAAAAGATATTCCATATAGCAGGAGGGAATATATTATGAAGAAACGTTATTTAATACTGGCAGGTCTGTTAGTAATGACAGTGGCAGCTGCCGGATGTGGTAAGAAAAAGACAACAGAGACAGCACCTGTAGAGGTAACAGCTACCCCGACTCCTGAAGTAACCAAGGCAGTCGATATGGTGGATATGCAGCAGACAGCAGATGAAGACATAAAGAATGTAATGGGGGAGAAAACTTCCACAGCATCTAAGATTGTGTTTGTAAATAATACAGGGGATGACATCCAGTCACTCTATATCCGGACTCATGTGGATGAAGACAGTGAGGATTATGATGCAGACGAGGATGGAGGATGGGGAGATGATCTCATCAATGGAATGTTTACCCTGACAGATAAGGACAAGGCACTGTATTATATGCAGACTGCAAATACACAGACATCAGGTACACAGACATCAGGTACACAGACATCAGGTACACAGACATCAGGTACACAGACATCAGGTACACAGACATCAGATACACAGACATCAGATACACAGACAACATCCAACAAGAGTACAGCTTCCTATGATATCCGTATTGCATATGCTGATGAGGACAAGAATGAATGCTTTTTCCGCGATATTCCGCTTGGAACAATTTCGCAGATTACGTTATGTATGGATGGCACAGATGATGATGCGATCCCATATGCAAAATATCTGACAGGTACATCAACAAAAGAAGTATCCACGCTTGATGCGGTAAAGGAACGTCTTGGCATTACAGATGACAGTGAGTCAGAATCAGATTCCACAGACGACAGTGATAAGAAGTCTGCAGATAATTCTGATTCCACAGATAGTAACAACAGTTCTGATCAGAATAATAACAGTGGCAATGGAACCGGGGATAATTCAGATGATCCGGGCAATGGAGGAAACTCAGACGATCCGGGTACTAATGATAATCCGGGCAGTAACGATGATCCGGGAAATGGCGGCGATATGATTTCCACAGCAGAACAGTATATCGGTCAGTCTCTGGATGCACTGGAAGGCGCATGCGGTTCTCCACAGGGCAGCAGCTATGAGGATGATCCTGAGACAGGTAAAACAGGATTCCATTATTACAGCAATTTCACAGTTTCTACAACAGTTGATGAAAATGGTAATGAAATTGTTGCCGGAATATGGTAGAATAGAACTACGAATGTAACAGAGGAGGTATTCCGATCCTCTGTTACCTGCGATAAAATTAATTTCAGGAGACAGTTACTATGAAACGTGTATTATTAAAATTAAGCGGTGAAGCCCTTGCCGGTGAGAAGAAGACCGGATTTGACGAGGCGACTGTTATTGAAGTTGCAAAGCAGATCAGGACAATTGCTGAGGAAGGACTGGAAATCGGCATCGTGATCGGCGGAGGTAATTTCTGGAGAGGACGCACCAGTGAGACTATCGACAGGAATAAGGCTGATCAGATTGGTATGCTTGCAACAGTTATGAACTGTATTTATGTATCTGATATCTGCAGATACCTTGGATTAAAGACAGAAATCTTTACACCATTTGTATGCGGTGCATTTACAAGCCTTTACTCTAAGGATGCAGTGGAAGCAAGCTTTGCACAGGGCAAGATCGTATTCTTTGCAGGCGGTACAGGACATCCTTACTTCTCCACAGATACAGCCACTGTACTTCGCGCAGTAGAAATCGAAGCAGAAGCAATCCTTCTTGCAAAAGCTGTTGACGGAATTTATGACAGTGATCCGAAGACAAACCCGAATGCAGTAAAATATGATGAAATTTCCATTGAAGAAGTAGTTGCAAAGAAACTGGCAGCTATGGATCTGACAGCATCGATCATGTGTATGGAACAGAAGATGCCGATGCTGGTATTTGCACTGGATGAAAAAGACAGCATCATCAATGCAGTACATGGCAAATTTGTCGGAACTAAGGTTACTGTATAAGTAAGGCTTATAAGTCAGTTTACAGAGAAAGTGTAATATAAAAACTATAAAAAGAGGGAGACGAACCTAATGGATGAGAGAATTCAGAAATATGAAGAGAAGATGAAAAAGACATTGGCAAGCCTTGAGAGCGAACTGGTTACAATTCGTGCAGGACGTGCGAACCCGCATATCCTTGACAAACTCGCCGTAGATTATTACGGAGCTCCGACACCTCTTCAGCAGGTGGCAAATATCACTGTCCCGGAAGCTCGTATGATCCAGATCCAGCCATGGGAAAGCAGCCTGATCAAAGGAATTGAGAAAGCAATCCTTACCTCTGACCTTGGATTAAATCCAAGCAACGATGGTAAAGTAATCCGCCTTGTATTCCCGGAACTTACAGAGGAACGCCGTAAGGAACTGGTTAAAGATGTCAAGAAAAAAGGCGAAGCAGCCAAAGTAGCAGTCCGCAACATTCGTCGTGATGCAAATGATGCATTTAAGAAACTTGCAAAACAGGATGTATCTGAGGATGAGATTAAAGAACTTGAGGAGAAAATCCAGAAGAGCACAGATAAATATATCAAAGAAGTTGATGCGGCAGTGGATGCAAAGAGCAAAGAAATCATGACCGTATAAGGGAAACGAAAAGGAGAGCTCCATGAATGCGGGCTCTCTTTTTATCTGAATGAGATAATGGACCGGAAACTGCGGTTCATTATGATGAGACAGTAAGGTTAAAGGAATAACAGGATAAGAAAAGGAAACAAGAGTATGAATGTACCAAATCATATTGCCATTATTCTGGATGGTAATGGACGCTGGGCGAAGGCAAAGGGAATGCCCAGAAGCTACGGACATGTGAAGGGCTGTGCAAATCTGGAAACAGTCTGTGACTATATGAAGGAGCTGGGAGTTAAATATGTGACTGTATATGCTTTTTCCACAGAGAACTGGAAACGTTCCAAAGATGAGGTGGACGGTCTGATGAAACTGTTCCGAAGTTATCTGAAAAAATGTATTAAACTGGCAGATAAGAACAAAATGCGTGTCCGGGTGATCGGAGAGGTTTCGGCATTTGATCAGGATATTCAGGAAAGTATTGCACGTCTGGAACAATATTCTCAGAAATATGATGAAATCTATTTCCAGATTGCATTAAACTACGGCAGCAGAGATGAGATCATAAGAGGTATCCGCAAACTTGCTCAGGATGCTGCAGATGGAAAAGTAAAGCCGGAAGAAATTGATGAGCATGTTTTTGACAATTACCTGGATACGGCAGGAATCCCTGATCCGGATCTGATGATCCGCACAAGCGGTGAATTGAGACTTTCCAATTTTCTGTTATGGCAGATGGCTTATACAGAATTTTATTTCACAGATGTGGCATGGCCGGATTTTAATAAAGCAGAGTTGATTAAGGCTATTGAGAAATATAATCAGAGAGACAGAAGATACGGCGGAGTTAAGGAGGAGTAAAGAATGTTTAAGACAAGACTCTTAAGCGGAATCCTGCTTGTGATTATTGCGCTTGCCACTATCATCAGCGGTGATTATGTGCTGTTTTTCACACTTCTTGCGGTTTCTCTCATTGGAATGAGAGAATTGTACAGAGCAATGAAGGTGCAGGATGAGAAGATAAATCTGCTGGCAGCAGCAGGCTATTTAGGCGCAGTATTATATTATCTGGCAGTACTGCTTGATTTTGAGAGGTATGGAGTGCTGGCAATCATTTTCGGACTTGTGCTGCTCATGTTTGTATACGTGTTCACTTATCCAACCTATGAGGCAGGGCAGGTAATGCCTGCACTGTTTGGTATTGTGTATGTGGCAGTTATGCTGTCGTTTATTTATCTTACCAGAGAGCTTCCCGGTGGAAAGTTCCACGTATGGCTGATCTTTCTGTGCTCATGGGGATGTGATACCTGCGCATATTGTGTGGGAATGCTGATCGGTAAACATAAAATGGCACCTGTCCTCAGCCCTAAGAAATCTGTGGAGGGAGCTGTGGGTGGTGTGGCAGGAGCTGCACTTCTTGGTGTGATCTATGCAGCAGCCACTCAGGGACCGATGCTGGAATATGCTGTGATCTGTGCAATCGGAGCGCTGATCTCCATGGTAGGCGATCTGGCTGCATCTGCGATCAAGAGAAATCAGGGGATTAAAGATTATGGAAAATTAATTCCGGGACATGGAGGAATCCTTGACAGATTCGACAGTGTGATCTTCACAGCACCGGTTATTTATTTCCTTTCTCTTGTGATGATTGAGATCTAGAGCGTGTCTGAAAAATCATTCCCGCAATCTGCACGCCCCACTTTGCGGGATATTTCACCCGAATTCAGTTGCCGTAGCCCGCTACGGCGCCCTCATCCGGGCAAAATATCCCACAAATTGTGACGCACATCTTGCAGAAAGCCTTTTTCAGACGCGCTCTAACGGAGCATATATTCTTCTGATATACATGTTTACAGTATTTTCTGATATGAGAACTGTCAGGTCAGAAGTAATTTTATAAAATTGTTGTATAAGTATTGAAATGAGGTACAAGATGAAAAAAGTAGCAGTCTTAGGTTCTACAGGTTCGATCGGAACACAGACACTGGATGTGGTACGTGCAAATGATGACCTGGAAGTAGTTGGTCTTGCAGCAGGCAGCAATGTAGAAATGCTGGAGAAGCAGATACGTGAATTTCATCCCAGACTTGTTGCAGTCTGGAAAGAAGAGGCAGCCAGAGATCTGGCAGTACGTGTGCAGGATCTGGATGTAAAAATCGTAAGCCAGATGGGTGGTCTTATCGAACTTGCCAGAATGGAAGAATCAGACATTCTGGTGACCGCTATCGTAGGAATGATAGGAATCAGACCAACTATGGAAGCAATCCTTGCAGGTAAGGATATTGCTCTGGCAAATAAGGAAACACTGGTAACAGCCGGACATCTGATCATGCCGTTGGCAAAGCAGTTCGGTGTGCAGATCCTGCCTGTAGACAGCGAGCACAGTGCTATTTTCCAGGCACTTCATGGAGAGAAAAGAGAGCAGATACATAAACTGCTCATCACTGCATCCGGCGGTCCTTTCCGCGGAAAGAAAACAGCAGATCTGGAGAAGGTGACTCTGGAGGATACGCTGAAGCATCCGAACTGGGTAATGGGACAGAAGATTACAGTGGATTCTGCAACTCTGGTAAATAAAGGTCTGGAAGTTATGGAAGCCAGATGGCTTTTTGATGTAGATCTGGATCATATTCAGGTTGTGGTTCAGCCGCAGAGTATTATCCACTCTATGGTGGAATTCGAGGACGGTGCAGTGATGGCACAGCTTGGAACACCGGATATGAGACTTCCGATACAGTATGCATTATGCTACCCGGACAGAAGATTTTTAAAAGGCGACAGACTGGATTTTCATATGTTGAAGCAGATCACCTTTGAGGAGCCGGACAGGAAAACTTTTAAAGGTCTTCCAATGGCGGTGGAAGCGGCAAGGGCAGGCGGCAGTATGCCAACCGTTTTTAATGCTGCAAATGAGCTGGCAGTCCGCAAATTCCTTCAGAAAAAAATCAGCTTTCTGGATATTTACGAGATTATCGGGCAGTCTATGAGCAGACATACAGCAGTAAAGGATCCGGACCTGGATCAGATTCTGGAGATTGAGAAAGAAACTTATCGTTGGATTGAAAGCAGGTGGTAGATTGAAAATTATTATTGCAATTGTCATATTCAGTGCAATCATTCTCTTTCATGAGCTGGGACATTTTCTTTTTGCAAAGCTGAATAAGATCGTGGTCACAGAATTCTCTTTGGGAATGGGACCAAGACTTTACAGTTTTGAGAAAGGAGATACCAGATATTCACTGAAACTTCTTCCTATCGGTGGCTCCTGTGCCATGCTGGGGGAGGATACGGACATAGAGAATGAACCGGGAACTTTTAACAGTGCGTCTGTGTGGGGCAGGATTTCTGTAGTTGTCGCAGGACCGGTATTTAACTTTATCATGGCATTTGTATTGTCTGTGATCATTGTAGGTGCTGTAGGATATGAACCATCCAGAGTTCTTTCCGTAAAGGAAGGTTCTGCGGCTGAGGCGGCAGGACTGAAAGAGGGAGATATTATTACCGGTTATCAGGGATATCACATTGATCTGGGAAAAGATCTCTATGTATATTCCTATCTGAACCAGCTGAAAGAGGGAGATACCATTAACCTGACTGTTAAGCGTGATGGAAAGAAGATGGACATTTCCTATAAGTCGGATACAAATGTGAGATACCTTCTGGGCTGCAATTTCAACGGGGATGATACTTCTGCCATGACAGTGGAATCTGTAATGGATGGAATGCCGTTGCAGGAAGCAGGGATTCAGCAGGGAGATGTGATCACATCCATTAATGGAGTGAAGATTACAAATGCAGCAGATTACCAGAAATATATTCAGGAGAATCCGCTGACAGAAAAGTCTGTAAAGATTACCTATTCCAGGGACGGACAGGAATATGATATTACGGTTACACCAAAAGAATACCGTACGGCAGAATCAGGATTTACCTACAATATGTATTCTGAAAAAGCAAAAGGGCTGAATATAGTCAAATATGGTGCCGTAGAAGTAAAATATATGGTACGTACAACGATTCTCAGCCTGAAAGAGCTGGTCAGCGGAAAGCTTGGAATGAAAGATCTGAGTGGTCCGGTCGGAATTGTGGATGCAATCGGAACTACGTATGAGGAAAGCAAAAGCGAAGGAACCATGATCCTGTGGATGAATATGCTTAATCTGGCAGTTCTGCTCTCTGCAAACCTTGGAGTTATGAACCTCCTTCCGTTTCCGGCACTGGACGGTGGACGGCTGGTATTCCTTGTCATAGAGGCAATCCGCAGAAAACCGATTAACAGACAGGTGGAGGGCGGCATCCATTTCGCAGGGCTGATGCTGTTGATGGCGCTGATGGTATTTGTTATGTATAATGATATTGTTAAGCTGATTTGATCATCTGGCATACCAGTGTGGGTTTGAAAAAATCTCCCATAAAATGTGACGCATATCTTGTGTAAAGCATTTTTTAAACACACTTTAGAACCAATGTAATGTATATGATTAAAAAGACAGATATCTTGAAAGAAAATAGAGAGTCTGTCTTTTTTTGACGAAAATTTGACGATTTATCTGGATTTTCACAGTTCGATTTGATATATTAAAATTGTCCTGAAGGTTTAAGCGACAGATATATGTATTACACAAATCTGTTACAGAGGATTAACAGTGAAAGTATTTTGACCGCAGTTTCGGGAAAGTGTGTGTATAATGTAACCCAACAAAAGACAAACAGAAAAATGTGGGGTGAAAGGAGATGTTTATGAGAAAGAAAAATGAAATCACTGAGTATGTAGCTGCTGCTCTTATATTTGTGTGTGCGGTAGCAGTAAGTCTGGGCATATTTCTGGTATGCACGCAGAATTCTATTGAGCGTAACTCGCAGAAAGTAATTAAGACGAATGTTTCCAGACAGAGTGAACATATTAAAGCAATTTTGGATATTCATTATGGATATCTGAGGGGTATAGCAAAAGAGATTGGAAAATCCGAAGAACTTGTGTCGGATGAAAATATGGAAATGTTAATATCACTTGAAGAGGAAACTGCTTTAGAGCGTACAGCACTGATTGAAGCAGATGGTACGGCTCATTATGATAACGGAGCAGAGAAGAATGTATCTTCGAGGAGATATTTTAAGGAAGGAATGGAGGGAAAAGAAACACTAAGCGATCCACTGGAGAGCAGCGTAGATAAAGAAACCCGTGTAATTCTGGGCGTACCGGTCTGGAAAAACGGAAAAGTGATAGGAGTTCTGGGTGGTTCTTATAACGTAACTGCATTAAGCCGTATGCTGTTTAACGATTTCTTTGAAGATGTAGGATATACACTGATTACTACCAGTGATGGTGAGATTATTGCGTATGATGGTGATTTTGCCTATCATGAGATTGAATATGGCGATAACTTCTTTGAATTTTATGATGATCAGACACTTATTTTTGATTCGTCCCTGACAGAAGTGAAAAAAGATTTTACAGTGGGTGCCGATGGACTGATGAAAATAAGAATTGGAAATGATTATAATTCAGACCGTTATCTGGCCTATACAGATATGGGATTGAATGACTGGATGATTTGTTATGTTATCCCTGTTTCTGAAGCGCAGAAATCTTATAACTTTGTACGAAGATATGAACTGATTTTTACAATCGGGTTTTGTGTTATGGTAAGCATGTTGTTCCTTTGGGGATTTGTTAAGAACAGATCAAGGGATAAACAGCTTATTCAGGCAGCCGAGACAGATGCACTGACCAGCGCGTACAATAAGAGAAGTACAGAAGAACGGATCCATAATGTTCTGCAGGAACACCCGCAGGAACCGGGAACTTTTGTGATCATGGATGTGGATCATTTTAAGGAAGTAAATGATATATATGGACACATTACAGGGGACAAAGTCCTGCACAAATTTGGTGAAGTGCTTCATGAGCATTTTCGTGAAGGAGATATTGTTGGCAGGATTGGTGGTGATGAATTTGTAGTATATATGAGGAAAACGGACAGCAGAGAAGTGGCTGTTTCCAGAATCGAAAGTCTGATAAAAAAGGTTGAAGAATTATCGTTTACGGAAATGAATGGAAAGAATATTACCATTAGTGCCGGAATGGCATTTGCTCCGGAACATGGAACAGGATATCTTGATCTGTATAAAAATGCAGATACTGCACTATATAAGACAAAACAGAATGGCAGAGATGGGTATAATATTTACGAAGAAGAAAAAAGATAAAGATAAAGGAGAGAGAAAAAGGTTATGCCTATTGGAATAATTATCAATGCATTATCCATAGTTATCGGCGGAATCCTGGGGGCTCTTGTGGGGCACAAATTAAGTCCGAAATTCAAAGAGGATATTACCCTTGTATTCGGGGTATGTTCTATGGGAATGGGAATCAGCACCATCGGTCTGATGGAAAATATGCCGGCGGTTATTTTTTCTGTTGTGATCGGTACGGGAATCGGACTTGCGATTCATCTTGGAGAAAGGATTAATGCCGGTGCCGGTGTTATGCAGCGTGTGATCGGCAAATTTATCAAGAATTCAAATTCAGAGCTTTCTGAGGATGAGTTTATGAATACACTGGTGACGATCATCGTATTATTCTGTGCAAGCGGAACAGGAATCTATGGCTCTATCGTATCCGGAATGAGCGGGGATCATTCAGTGCTGATCTCCAAATCTATTCTGGATTTATTTACAGCAGCTATTTTTGCCTGCAGCCTGGGAATGGTAGTGTGTATGATCGCCATTCCGCAGGTGATCATTTTCCTGATCCTGTTCTTTGCAGCAACGGCGATTTTCCCGTTGACTACACCGGGCATGATCAATGACTTTAAAGCCTGTGGCGGGTTTCTGATGCTTGCAACCGGTTTTCGTATGGTGAAGCTGAAGAACTTCCCAACTGCGGACATGATACCGGCGATGGTGCTGATCATGCCTATGTCATGGTTCTGGGTGACTTACGTACTGCCGTTAGTATCATAAGTTAAGCTGGCAGATTTTCATTTCTGAGTTCAGAAACGGAGATCTGCTTCTTTTTAGGTCAATTACAATCAAAGTTATAGATGACTGTAATGGCGCTTATAAAAAACTAACCAATAGTTAATAGAAAATTTCTTCCTGATATTGTATTGTAAATATATAATAAATCTGAAAAAAATATCAGGTGTATCAAAAGTATTTCCTGATATTTGCCTGAAACTATAATGGCACATCAAGAGAGGAGGAGATTTTTATGAGTATGAAAAATCGATTTGCAGGAAAATGTAGAAGTTATCTGGTATTTTTTCTTCTGGCGGCAGTTGCAGCACTTTTATTTTTCCCAAGGGTAGCATCGGCTGCTGCCAAGCCAACTGCCAAACAGCTTAAAGTAACCTACAGAGGATTCGAATATGACAATGATACAGCAAAGTTATATCTGAAGCTGAGTCTGAAAAATACTTCGAGTTACACGATTACAAAAGTGAAGATGGGATATGAGATACCTATTATGGAGGATGGAACCATAACCCAGACCTTCAGTGTAACGATCAATCCCGGAAAGACAGTGAATAAGACGGTTTATATTGGAAAAATGACTCAGCAGCCATATAAAGCGCCGAAGGTAAAATGCTTATCGTTCTGGTATAAGTCAGCGACACCTAAGCTAAAACAGCTCAAAGTCAGCTACAAGGGATATGAGTACAATCCGAACACAGGAGAGCTGTATATAACTGCCCGTATGCAGAACACTTCCAGTTATACGATTACAAAGGTAACGATGTATTTTGAGATACCACTGGATGAAACTGCAACACCGACCAAAACCTACAATGTAAATATTCCGGCCGGAAAGACAAAAAATTACAGGTTCAAAATTGGAATGATGACAGATGCTCCGGATGGAAAGGTACTTGTGAAATGTAAGAAATTCTGGTATAAGAAATAACAAATGAAATTGTGATATCAGACAGGCAGCCATTGTGAGATACTCTAAACAGTACCGCAATGGCTGCTGTTTTGTTATGCTTAGGAAATTACGTCGGAATTGTTATAATTAGGTATATTTTAGCATAAATAATTCCTGTCTGAAATAAAAATTGCTGTTATTATTTCTGGCTTAGTCGGGCTCGAAGTGGTAGTAACTCCTGCTTTACGTTACAAATGTTTCATGTTATCATTATCTAAAATCAGGGAAGCTGTTTTTCGGGGAATTTTTTAACCGAATGCGGATTGCGAATATCCGTTTGACTTGCAAAATCTGGTAATGAAGGAGGATGAAAAATATGCGGAACAGAAAGAAACTGCCAATTGGAATAGATAGTTTTGAAAAAATAATCCGGCATAATTTTTACTATGTGGATAAAACAGAAATGATAACAGAACTTCTTCATAACTGGGGAGAAGTGAATCTGTTTACACGTCCTCGCCGTTTTGGAAAATCTCTGAATATGAATATGCTGCAGTCATTTCTGGAAATCGGATGTGATAAATCGCTGTTTAATGGACTGAAGGTATCCCGTGAAAAAGAACTGTGTGAAGAATATATGGGAAAGTTTCCGGTAATTTCGCTTACATTGAAGAATGTGGAGGGATTAAATTTTGAGTCAGCCCGGAAATCGCTGAAGAATACTCTGGGAATGGAGGCGTGGAGACTTAGTGCTCTGGCAGAGAGCAGCCGCCTTACAGAGGAAGAAAAAAACTCTTATAAAGCATTGGCTGTCGTTGATGATCATGGCGATTTCAAAATGTCTGATGCCACAATGGAGAAGGCGCTGCTTATATTAACTGTATTACTGGAGAAACATTATGAAAAAAAAGCGGTTCTTTTGATTGATGAGTATGATGTGCCATTAGATAAAGCGTTCCAGTATGGATATTATGACGAGATGGTATCTTTGATCAGAAACATGTTTGGAAATGTTTTGAAGACAAATTCGAGCCTGTTTTTTGCAGTACTTACGGGATGCCTGAGAATTACGAAGGAAAGCATTTTTACAGGGTTAAATAATTTTAATGTTTTTTCAATTACGAGTGTGCAGTTTGATGAGTTCTTTGGATTTACAGATGATGAGGTCGCAGAAATGCTGAAATATTTTGGGCTTTCTGACTACCATGAAACAATCAGGGAATGGTATGATGGTTATCAGTTTGGAAAGAAAGCAGTGTATTGTCCCTGGGACGTGATCAGTTATTGCAGAAATTTATGTGCAGATCCTGATGCGATACCAGAAGATTTCTGGTCTAATACCAGCAGCAACAGCATTGTGAGTCGTTTTATAGATAAAGCGAATAAACAGACGAGAGATGAAATCGAAAACCTGATTTCGGGAGAAACGGTTATAAAAGAAATAAAACAGGAACTGACATATAATGAACTGGATAAATCCATTGAGAATCTTTGGAGTATACTTTTTACAACAGGGTATTTAACACAACGTGAAAGAATAGACAGCAGAAAGTTACGTCTGGCAATTCCTAACAGAGAAATTAAAGAATTGTTTGAACTTCAGATCAGGGAATGGTTTCAGGAAAAGTCATCTGAGGATGTAAAGAAGCTTGATAAATTATGCATGGCTTTTCCAGATGGAGATGCAGAAACGATAGAAGATTTGCTTAACGACTATTTATGGAATACAATCAGTATTCGGGATACGGCAGTTAAGGGAAGAAAAGAAAATTTTTATCATGGAGTTTTGCTGGGGCTGCTAAGTCATATGGAGAACTGGGCTGTCTGGTCGAATATAGAATCTGGTGAAGGTTATTGTGATATTTTACTGGAAGTTCCGGAGAATCGTGTCGGAGTGGTGATCGAGATGAAATATGCTCAGGAAGACAGAATGGAGGCAGCTTGTACAGAAGCTCTGAAACAGATTGAACAACGTCAGTATGCTGCAAGGTTAAAGAGTGACGGGATGAAGAATATTGTAAATTATGGCATTGCCTGTTATCGGAAACATTGTAAAGTTAAGATTGGGAAAGAAAATTCTTAATCTAAGAAGATATCTTAATAAGAAAACAGCTCTGCTGTTCTGAAATTACAGCTCCTCTCAGTGATTATTATTTGTGATACTGAGGGGAGCTTTTTATATCATAGAAGATTATTCTGCAATGTTTCTGTGATGTAACAGTCTTTTGGACAGGATTCTTTCTTACGTATTCCTTGTTGGAATAATCCATGTGAAAAGAAGAATTGCGAAGGAAATAGGAAACGAACGGGTATAATTTGTGCAAATTGTTGGAAAATTTTTTAAACATATTTTAATATGAACGGAAGAGTCAGGAAAGGAAGAAAGATGAGAAAGAGACTTATCATCGGTATGAGTGGGGCTTCCGGAGCGCCCCTTACAATAGAATTGCTGAAACAACTGCAGCAGTATAAAGAAATAATAGAGACACATCTGATTGTGACAAAAGGTGCGGAAATGACGCTGGAGCAGGAGACAGATTATACATTGGAACAGCTATATGCTCTTGCGGACGAGGTACATGATAACTATAACATCGGTGCAGGTCCGGCGAGTGGAAGCTACCGTACGATGGGAATGATCGTGATTCCATGCAGTATGAAAACTCTGGCGGGAATCGTAAGCGGGTACAGTGATAATCTCGTTTTACGGGCAGCAGATATAACCTTGAAAGAACGCCGGAAGAAGATATCATTACCAGAAAATGGGCTGAGCAGATATGGGAACTTGTCAAACAACCGGTGTCTGTGCTAGCAGGAGTACATTATGATAATCTGGAAAAGGAACAGTTGATGGAAGTAATCCGGATATTAGATCAACTGCTCGAAAACTTAGAACAAGAACTGCGATTGCGGAATACAAAATGTAGTCAAAACGTATAAGAGAAACATAGAAATACAATGGTGCTATAATTTTTCAGATAACGAAATCAGGAGTTTATGTCGGACTGGAAAAAGCCTGTGAAAAAGCAATGAACCAGATTCGGGAGCTGCGTTATGATGAACGGCTTCGTAATGAGGACAGAAATGATATTCTGGCATATGGAATTGCTTTTTGTAAGAAGAAATGCAAGGTAGTTGTCGAAAATTTATAAGGAATGAGGTAATCTTAAAAAGATGATATCTGAAAAGGGAAAGGGATAGGTGATAGATTCTTGCGCATCAGTTCTTTGCAGGCTGATGCGCATATTTTGTCTGCTTTGCTACAACCCTAACGCAACTCAGCAATCCTGCTGACTGCCACGTAGATCTCCTGAATTTTGTACCAGGTTGGATAGTCTACGATTCCTGTCTGGTCCAGACCGAAAATGCTCTGGAAAATCCTGACGGAATTTTGGGTCTCAGGTCCGTAAATTCCATCTGCGGTGACAACAGGGACAGCTGGATAAGCTTCTGCGATTGTGTTTAACTGTTCCTGGATCTGCCTTACCTTATTTCCAGATGTACCGATATCCAGATCATATCCTGGCCAGGAGGCGGGGATGCCAGAGATTGCTTCCGCTACATTGATATACATATCATTTCCGTAAAAAGTCCGTAGGATTTCAATGGCAGAGTATCCCTGATCGCCCAGTGCCTTGCTTCCCCATTGTGTCATCCAGCCTCTGTTTCGGCATTGTACCTGTTTGCCGTCACAGTACTGGGTAAGGATTGGCTGACGTACATTTGGTCTGGAAAGATAATTCTCAAACAGTTCATCTACAATGCGGTCAATGCTGGCAAAGATATTCCTGCCATAGATCCATTTGTGATCATAGGCAGTGGAGGAAGTGATCGTAAAGTCATAACCTTTGTTCCGGTACCATTCCGTATAAACCCTGTTCAGAGTAAAAGACATGATAGCCAGAATATTTGCCCGGATGGTGTCGTCGGGCCAGGTGGCATAGATTTCGCTGCTGGCTACATTTTTGATGTAATCTTTGTAGCGTACATAATAATTGCCTGCAGCGGAATCGTTGACAGGCCCATCGTGTACCACTATATATTCAGGGACAACGACCTTGCTTAATACGATTTCGCCGTTTTCGTTTATTGGTTTTATCTCGGCTTCTTCGATTTTGGGAGGATATTCATAGAACAACGTATGCGGAGGAATTACAATTCTCTGGAAAGTTTCGCTGGATTCCATGACATTCAGCGTTGTTGGCTGTCTGGATAAAGTATCTGCTAATACCTGGCTTCCTGCGATTTCTTTGGGTTCAAAGCCTTCTGCTTCAATCTGAATGGTATATTCTGAGTAGGGCTGTTGTTCAACCGGTTCCATACTGTATTCCAGAGGTGGAGTCTTAAGTTCAATGACAGGAGTGCGTCCGGAGGAATCTGTTGTCACTTCTTCAATGGTACTGTCGGGTGCTCCTGTGTAGGAGATTCTGACGCGTGCGTTTTCTATGGGGCGATTGTTCAGCCGGTCTGATACGGTAACCTGATATTGTCCTGTATCTATATTTTCCTGCTGCATCTGCATATGATAAAAAGCCATACAAGCTCCTGTAGATAATGCTTTCCTGATAAATTATGCAGGGGACCGGAAAATGGTTACCTGAGAAAAGAATTATTGTAGAAAAAAGAATAAAAAAATAAGGCACCATGACTTCTCATAGTTCCTCATTCTTTAAATGCGGAAGATGGGACTTGAACCCACACGAGCGCAATGCTCACAAGATCCTTAGTCTTGCTCGTCTGCCAGTTCCGACACTTCCGCATATCGCATTTTCATGGGATTCTTTTGATCTCCCTCGCGACAAGTGATACTATATCAAATGTAAAAGCTAATGTCAACACCTTTTTGAAAAAAATATAAAAAAATTTCAATTTTTTTTTGAAAAAAAGAGGAATTTGAAATTTTATGTAGAATATAATTAATAAGAGGTATTTTGTCAGCTTGTGGAGGTATCGCTTATGAATATCAGAGAAAGCATGGAACAGCGTGAACAAAAGATGCTCAGTCCTTATGCTGCTTTGAGTCTTTGTTCCAGAGGCAGAGAGCGGCAGGAGGAAGAATGCGATGTACGGACTGTCTATCAGAGAGACAGGGACAGGATCCTTCATAGTAAAGCTTTTCGCAGGATGAAGGATAAGACACAGGTTTTTGTGGCACCCCAGGGTGATCATTACAGGACCAGACTGACACATACTCTTGAGGTATCACAGATTGCCAGAACAATAGCGAAGGCACTGAGACTGAATGAAGATCTTGTAGAAGCGATCGCACTTGGACATGACCTGGGACATACTCCCTTTGGACATGCAGGTGAGAGGGCTCTTGATGCAGTGAATCCGGATGGCTTTGCCCACTATAAACAGAGCGTCAGGGTTGCACAGATACTGGAGAAGAACGGCGAAGGGTTGAATCTCACATGGGAGGTCCGGGATGGTATCCTGAATCACAGAACCAGTGGGAATCCGTCTACTCTCGAAGGACAGGTAGTAAGACTTTCGGACAAGATCGCCTATATTCATCATGATATGGATGATGCACAGCGGGCGGGGATTATTTCTGAGGATGATATTCCGGTCACGCTTCGGATGCTGCTCGGTTATACAACCAGAGAGCGGCTCAATACATTTGTTCATGATGTGATAGAGAACAGTCTTGAGCAGGATACCATAAAGATGTCAGCAGAGATCTACGAGGCAATGATGGATCTGCGGGCTCTCATGTTTCAGAATGTATATGAGAATCCGGCAGCCCATAAGGAAGAGGAAAAGGTAGTGAAGATGCTGACGGAGTTATATGAATATTATGTCGAACACCCGGAAGCAATGTCAACAGAATACAGGGAGCTGATCGTGCGTGGAGAGAAGAAGGAACAGGCAGTATGTGACTATCTCTCAGGAATGACAGACCAGTATTCTATAAGGAAATTCCGGGAGATTTACATACCAAAAGCATGGGAAGTCTATTAATCGATCAAGAAGGAGGACGAAGCATGCGTTATTCAGACGATATCATTGAAGAAGTCAGGATGAAGAATGATATTGTAGATGTTGTATCCCAGTATGTGAAGCTGAACAAAAGAGGAAGTACCTATTTCGGGCTGTGTCCGTTCCATAATGAGAAAACGCCCTCTTTTTCGGTAACACCGGCGAAGCAGATGTATTACTGCTTCGGATGCGGAGCAGGCGGGAATGTATTTAATTTTGTGATGGAATATGAGAATTATACCTTTGGGGAGGCACTGAAGCATCTGGCAGACAGGGCAGGGGTGCAGCTTCCGAAGATTGAATATTCCGGAGAAGCAAAGAAGAAAGCAGAACGTCGGGCTGCCCTTCTGGAGATCAATAAGCTTGCAGCAGGATATTTCTATTATCAGCTGCGTCGTGAGAATGGCAGACAGGCACATGAATATCTGACAGGCAGAGGACTCAGTGAGGAGACGATCAGGAAGTTTGGCCTGGGATATTCGGATAAGTACAGTGACGATTTGTACAAATATCTGAAGTCAAAGAATTACAGTGACGAACTGCTGCGGGATTCCGGCCTGTTCAATGTGGATGAACGCAGGGGAATGTATGACAAGTTCTGGAACAGGGTTATTTTCCCAATCATGGATGTGAATAACCGCGTGATCGGATTTGGAGGCAGAGTGATGGGTGACGGAAAGCCGAAGTACCTGAACTCGCCGGAGACTACGATCTTTGATAAAAGCCGGAATCTGTACGGGCTGAATGTTGCAAGAACCACGAGAAAAAATTATCTGATCCTGTGTGAAGGATATATGGATGTGATATCCATGCATCAGGCAGGGTTTACCAATGCGGTGGCATCGCTGGGAACGGCACTTACTTCCGGACATGCAAGTCTGCTGAAGCGTTACACTCAGGAGGTATTGCTTCTGTATGACAGTGATGATGCAGGCGTGAGGGCTGCCCTTCGTGCCATTCCGATCCTGAGGGAAGCAGGTGTTTCTTCGAGGGTGGTAAATCTTAAGCCGCATAAAGATCCGGATGAATTTATCAAGGCACTTGGAGCGGAAGAGTTTGAGAAACGTCTGGAGCAGGCTATGGACAGCTTTATGTTCCGCGTACATATGGCAGAGCGGGAATTTCCAATGGAGGAACCCCAGGGACAGAACCGTTTCTTTGAGCGGTGTGCGCAGATGCTTCTGGAGCTTTCCGATGAACTGGAGAGAAATCTTTATATAGAAGCAATCGTAAAGGATTACAGAAGCAGTGGGATCAGTGTGGAGAATCTGAAAAAGAGAGTCGGAGCTCTTGCAATGAAGGGAACTCCGGCAGAGCAGAGAATTCAGCCTAAACCTGTGGGAGCAGGTCAGCAAAAGAAGAAGGAGAGTGCAGCAGAGAAAGCACAGAAGCTGATGCTTACCTGGCTGGTAACTTATCCGGGTATATTTGACACAGTGGAAAAATATATCCAGCCTTCAGATTTCGTGGTTCCTCTGTACAGGCAGGTGGCAGAGATGCTTTACCAGCAGCACAGGGATGGCGATGTGAATCCTGCAAGGCTGATGAATGCTTTCATTGACAGTGAAGAGCAGAGAGAGGTTTCATCCCTTTTTAATGCAACGATCCATCTGGAGACTCCGGAGGAACAGAACCGGGCTTTCTCGGATGCTGTGATCAGGATTAAGGATGAGAGTCTGAAAGAGAGAAACAGAAACTGGGATCCCACAGATATACAGGGACTGCAGGAACTTGTAAAAGCAAAGAAAGAACTGGAAGAGCTTGGAAGAAAGCGGCAGCAGCTGCATATTTCTTTTGAATAAGGATAAAATATAAACACTATATGGAGGTATAGAGCACATATGGAAATGAATATGGGTAAATTCAGTGAAAAACTGGTAGAACTTCTGGAGCTTGCCAAAAAGAAAAAGAATGTACTGGAATACCAGGAAATCAATGACTTCTTTAAGGACCAGCCACTGGGAGTTGAACAGATGGAGAAAGTATTTGACTTTCTGGAAGCCAGTGGAGTGGATGTGCTTAGGATTACAGACAGTAATGCAGATGATATGATCCTGGATGATGACGATGCAGACATTGATAAGCTGGATGAAGAAGAGATTGAGCTTGACAAGATCGATCTTTCTGTTCCTGAAGGTGTAAGCATCGAGGATCCGGTACGTATGTATCTGAAGGAAATTGGTAAGGTTCCGCTTCTTTCAGCAGAAGAGGAAATTGAACTTGCAAAGAGAATGGAGAATGGGGATGAGGCTGCCAAGAAACGTCTGGCAGAAGCAAACCTTCGTCTTGTTGTCAGCATTGCAAAGAGATATGTGGGACGTGGAATGCTTTTCCTTGACCTGATCCAGGAAGGTAACTTAGGTCTGATCAAAGCGGTTGAGAAATTTGATTACCGCAAGGGTTATAAATTCAGTACCTATGCTACATGGTGGATCCGTCAGGCAATCACCAGAGCAATCGCAGACCAGGCACGTACCATCCGTATTCCGGTGCATATGGTTGAGACTATTAACAAACTGATCCGCGTTTCCCGTCAGTTACTGCAGGAGCTTGGACGTGAACCTACGCCGGAAGAAATTGCAAAAGAGATGGATATGTCTGTAGAGCGTGTACGTGAGATCCTTAAGATCTCCCAGGAGCCTGTATCTCTGGAGACACCTATCGGTGAGGAAGAGGACAGCCACCTTGGAGACTTTATCCAGGATGACAATGTACCTGTACCTGCAGATGCAGCAGCATTTACTTTGCTGAAAGAGCAGCTGGTAGAGGTTCTGAGCACATTGACAGACAGAGAGCAGAAAGTATTGCGCCTGCGTTTTGGCCTGGACGATGGACGTGCCAGAACTCTGGAGGAAGTTGGTAAGGAATTTAATGTAACAAGAGAACGTATCCGTCAGATTGAGGCAAAGGCTCTCCGCAAGCTTCGTCATCCGAGCCGCAGCCGTAAACTGAAGGATTATCTGGACTAAGGAGCCTGTTATGCAGCTTTCATTACGTTTGTCTGCAATAGCAGGCCTGGTGACCAGGGGAAACAGACTTGTGGATGTGGGATGCGATCATGGATACCTGCCGGTTTCGCTTTATCTGGATGGAAAGATTCCGGGTGCGATTGCCATGGATGTAAGAAAAGGCCCGTTGTCCAGAGCGCAGGAACATATTTCTCAGTATGGACTGGACGCATACATAGAAACCCGGCTTTCAGACGGACTTGAGGCTTTGAAACCGGGAGAGGGCGACACTCTTGTGATTGCAGGAATGGGCGGCCCTCTCATGGAGAGGATTCTTACTGACGGGGCAGAGGTCAGGGAGAGCTTTCGGGAAATGATCCTGCAGCCTCAGTCAGATATCCCCCATTTTCGCAGATTTGTCAGAAAAATCGGCTGGCAGATCACAGAGGAGGAGATGGTTCTGGAGGATGGCAAGTTTTATCCTATGATGAAGGTAATTCATGGAGAAAAGATGCATATTTCAGAAGATACTCCTTATACTTTAGATGAGTGGTTTGGAGGAATGCTTCTGGAAAGAAAGCATCCTGTTCTGCGGGAGTATCTGGAAAGAGAGCTTCGCATCCGCAATGAGATTCTTGACAGATTAAAGAATGCGCCCAATGCAGAGAAGCGTGCGGGCGAGATAGAGGAGGAAAAGCAGGCAGTTATTGCTGCTTTAGAGGAATATGAAGGCATATGAACTGACCTCCTGGCTGGAGAAGAAGTACCCGTCAGATGCAGCAGAGGACTGGGATAACGTAGGACTTCTCGCAGGAGATGATACAAATGAGATCAGCCACGTGTTTCTGGCTCTGGATCTGACAGAGGAAACACTGGCTGAGGCCATAGAGGATGGGGCAGATATGATCATTACCCATCATCCCATGATCTTTTCCGGAATTAAGAAGATCAATAATCACAGCTTTACAGGAAGAAAGATCCTTACGCTGATACAGAAAGGAATTGTTTATTATGCGATGCATACCAATTATGATGTGCTGGGTATGGCAGATCTGAGTGCAGACTATACGAAGATGCATGATACCACAGTCCTTTCCGTAACTGAAGAGAGAGAGGGAGAAGTACAGGGTTTTGGCAGAGTTGGGAAACTTCCCCGGGAAATGACGCTGAGAGAGTATGCACAGCTTGTCAAAGAGTCTCTGAAGTTAAATGATGTAAAGGTTTATGGGAATCTGGACAGCATGGTAAAATGTGCTGCTGTATGTACAGGATCAGGCAAGAGCATGATCAAGGATGTCATTAAGGCCGGTGCGGATGTGTATGTGACCGGTGATATCGACCACCATACAGGAATTGATACGGTTGCGCAGGGACTGGCGCTGATCGACGCCGGACACTATGGAACAGAATATATTTTTATGGATGCAATGAAAAAAGAACTGACACAGGCATTTCCGGAACTGAAAATCTCCTGTGCAGAGGTAAAGAGCCCGTACACGATTCTGTGATACGGGTTCTTACCATATAATAATGAAATTATAAATGAAAATTGGCTGATCTGCCTGTTGGCGGCGGAGCTGATAACTGTATTTACTTGTCGGTATAGCAGAAATGGAGGCAGGATTTATGGGACAGAAAATGTATAACGTTACGATACAGGGAATAACAAAACAATATCCTGAGAAGATTCCTTACAGTGAGATTGTAAAGGAATACGAAGGAAGTACGGATGCACCTGTAATGCTGGTGATCGTAAATGGCAGGCTGAGAGAACTGCATAAGCATCTCAAGGCAGACTGTGAGATTGAATTTGTGACATCCAAAGATCCGATCGGACACAAAACTTATTGCAGAAGTGCAAGTCTGATTCTTCTGAAAGCAATTTATGATGTGGCAGGGCAGGAAAATATAGACAGTGTAATGATCCATTATTCTGTAGGCAGCGGCTATTATTTTACAATGAAAGGACCTATGGCGCTGGATCAGGAATTTATTGATAAGGTAAAGGCGCAGATGCACAGGATCGTGGACGAGAATCTTCCCATTGTAAAGCGAAGCGTAAGCACTAGTGAGGCAGTTGCACTTTTTCATAAGCATCATATGTATGACAAAGAGAAGCTGTTTAATTACCGCAGAAGCTCTGCGGTGAATCTTTACAGTATTGGAAGTTTTGAGGATTATTTCTACGGTTTTATGGCGAACCATACGGGATATATTAAGACGTTTGATCTGTTTTTGTATGAGGGTGGTTTCGTACTGCAGCTTCCGACTCAGAATGAACCGGACCGGATACCTGAATTTAAACCGAGGGAGAAGATTTTTCGTGTGCAGAAGGAATCTCAGGAATGGGGAGATAAACTGGATATTGCGACAGTTGGTGATCTGAATGAAAAGGTTACCAGAGGCGGTATCCAGGATATTTTGCTGATCCAGGAAGCTATGCAGGAGGCAAAGATTTCGGAAATCGCATCTGAGATTGCCGCAGCCGGAAACAAGAAGTTTGTTATGATCGCAGGTCCGTCTTCTTCCGGAAAGACTACGTTTTCACACAGGCTGTCTATTCAGCTGGCTGCCCATGGAATGAAACCGCATCCGATCGCAGTGGATAATTATTTCATTGACAGGCACCTTACTCCTGTAGATGAGTTTGGGGAAAAGAATTTTGAGTGTCTGGAAGCGATTGATGTGGAGCAGTTTAATAAAGATATGCTTGAGCTTTTGGAAGGAAAAAGGGTAGAGATGCCGGTTTTCAATTTCAAAACAGGAACCAGAGAATATAAAGGTGATTTTCTGCAGCTGGATAAAGACGATATTCTGGTGATCGAGGGAATTCATGGATTGAATGACAGGCTCAGCTATGCGCTGCCAAAGGAGAGCAAATTTAAGATTTATCTCAGCGCTCTGACTCAGCTGAATATTGATGAACATAACAGGATTCCTACTACGGATGGCCGTCTGATCCGCAGAATTGTAAGAGATGCCCGCACCAGAGGGACTTCCGCGAAAGAGACAATTGCAAGATGGCCGTCTGTGCGCAGAGGTGAAGAACAGAATATCTTTCCGTTCCAGGAGGATGCAGATGTAATGTTTAATTCTGCGCTGATCTATGAACTGGCATGCCTGAAAGTATATGCGGAACCGCTTTTGTTTGGGATTGCCAAGGACGAACCGGAGTATACAGAGGCGAAGAGGCTGCTGAAGTTCTTTGAATATTTTGTTCCGGTGCCAAGCGAGGCAGTACCGAATAATTCGATTTTAAGAGAATTTATCGGCGGAAGCTGCTTTAATGTGTAAAATACTAGTACAGCGTTTCGTAAATAACTATACCAATCGCGTAGGATGCGGATTCGAGTGTGCTGGTATAAAAACGCAGGCGTAGCGGGCTACGCTGAGGCTTTTATACCTGTGCAATCGGATTCGCAGACAAGTGAGTGGTATAGTTATTTCGAAAACGATGTACTAGAATGAAAGTTACTGTTCACACGCCACTATCCCGCGAGGTGTTTTGGCATGAATATGCCAAAATCCCGAGACATACAA
>OBYG01000489.1_pt1 | contig 35030 bp, 30 predicted proteins | sample 1538201 | NCBI WGS metagenome assembly OBYG01 (sample SAMEA2580177, study PRJEB22360) | human gut metagenome | biome: human gut; feature: human-associated habitat; material: faeces | place: Denmark | collected 2008/2010 | reverse complement strand
CCGCCTTTTCTGCCCCGGGCCACAATATAAGGAATGTCTTTTAAGGAGAGAATCAGCTCCTTTGACTGCACCACATTGACGAATCCTACTGGAACCCCGATAATCAGCTTCGGAGCCAGTCTGCCTTCCTGAATCAGCTCAAACAGCCGGACCAGGGCAGTCGGCGCATTTCCAACAGCGATAATGCAGTCCCGGCCCAGCTCTGCCGCCTTATCCATGCTGGCAGAGGCTCTGGTGGTTCCCTTCTGTCTGGCTTTTTCCGCCACATCGCTGTCTGCCATAAAACAGAGGACCTCTCCCCCCAGCCGTTCCAGGCTTTTTTTATTAATTCCGGCCTTTCCCATATTCGTATCCGTGATAATCACTGCCCCGCTTTTCAGCGCTTCCAGCGCCTGCTTCACCGCTCCCTCCGAAAAAATCAGATTTTCAGCGTAGTCGAAGTCTGCCGTTGTGTGGATGACGCGTTTTAAGATCAGCTCTTCTTCAGGAAGAAATGTCTTCTCAGGAAACAGCGCGTTCAGTTCCTCTGAGATAATCTCAAAGCTTCTCTCCTCTATTTTTTCAGGCAGAATCTGTTCCAACTCTGTTTTCATATCCTTTCATCCTCTTTCTCTTGTTTTCCTGTCCTGACATGCCTGCCAGAAGTTCTGTTCCTATATTCCCTCCCGGAGAATTTTATAAATCAGATCCATATCGAGACTTTTCCTCAGTTCGCCCGCCAGAAGGTCAAACTGTTCTTCACGGTATGCGCTATAGTCAAAGTTCTGCCTGTTTGACAGGCTCATCCCTTTCTTTGCAAGGAGAGCCTCTGCCAGGGATTCTGCCACTCCTGGAGCGTCAAAAATTCCATGCACATAGGTTCCGCAAACATTCTCCTTAAAACAGCCGTCCGGCTTTTCAAATATCCGTTCCGGCTGTTCTTCTTCCTCCCGCTTCTGGCATTCTGACAGCTTCAGGAGAAATTTTGCCCCGGCCAGGCATCTGGTCCGTCCCATATGAATTTCATATCCGGAAATGGATTTCCCGGAAAGAGCGGAAAAGATCCCTGGAAGCTTTTCAAAGGTTCCCGTCACCTGTGTTCTCATTTTCTCTTCCTCAAATTCCGTCTCTGTCTCCAAAAGCCCCATTCCGCGGACTTCTGTGTTCTCTGTTCCTGACTCCAGCCCTCTGCTGTCTCTCAGGCGCCTTCCCATCATCTGATAGCCGCCGCAGATGCCGAATATGGGAATTCCTGCTGCAGACGCTTTCAGCACAGCGGCCTCCAGACCATTCTGACGCATCCAGAGAAGATCTCCAATGGTATTTTTTGTGCCTGGAAGAATGACCAGATCCGGCCGTGACAGCTCTGCTGCCCTCTCCACATACCGGACGGAAACTCCGTCAATACAGGAAAATACATTGAAATCGGTAAAATTTGAAAGTCTGGGAAAGCGAATCACAGCAATGTCCAGCAGAGCTTTTTCTGCCCTGCTGTCAAGGCGGCTGCTCAGGCTGTCCTCGTCCTCAATATCTGCCTTTATGTACGGAACGATTCCCGCCACCGGGATCTGGCACAGCTTCTCAATCATATCGGCTCCCGGCTCTAAAATCGTTCTGTCGCCGCGGAATTTATTGATAATCAGCCCTTTGACGTACCTGCGCTCCTCCTCTTCCAGAAGCATCACCGTACCGTAAAGCTGGGCAAATACGCCTCCCCGGTCAATGTCGCCGGCCAGAAGCACAGGGGCCTTCGCCATCCTGGCCATCCCCATATTTACAATATCGTCCTGCTTCAGATTGATTTCCGCCGGGCTTCCGGCTCCCTCAATCACGATGATGTCGTACTCCCGCTCCAGCTTTTCGTAAGCCTCCCTGATTACAGGAACCAGCTTTTTTTTGTACTGGAAATATTCTCTGGCAGGCATGGTTCCCACCGGTTTTCCCATGACAATTACCTGAGAGCCTACGTCGTTGGTCGGTTTCAGAAGAATCGGGTTCATGGCAGCCTCAGGCAGAACGCCGGCCGCCTGGGCCTGTACCACCTGAGCCCGGCCCATTTCCAGCCCCTCTGAGGTGATGTAGGAATTGAGGGCCATATTCTGAGATTTAAAGGGGGCCGTCCGAAAGCCATCCTGCCTGAAAATACGGCAGAGTCCTGCGGCAATCAGACTTTTTCCCGCATTAGACATGGTTCCCTGTATCATAATTGCCTTTGCCATCTTACATCCCTCCCTGATGCGCTTGTTCTGCTTTCTGCCCTGCGCTCTGCTCTTTGTCCTGCTGACTCCTTCCGTTCTCCTGAATGCAGTTCTTCCACGCCTTCAGTTCCTGGAGAAGCTTTCTGTTTTCACTCCGCGTCTTTACGGCAATTCTGTAAAAGGAAGAATCAAGGCCTCTGTAATCAGCACAGGAACGGATCAAAATTTTCTTTTTTTTCAAAAATTCTTTCAATTCAAATGATTTTGGATATTCCAAATTTTCTTTTTTCTTTGTATATTGTTTTGGGCTTTGTCCACAGCTGAACTTCGGAAGAGAAAACAGCAGGTAATTGACCATGGACGGATAGACCGCAAAGCCCAGGTTCTGAAGCTCCTCTGTGAGAAATTCTCTCTCCTCTTTCACCAGTTTTCTGGCCTGCCGCACAAATTCCTCTTCCTTTAAAGCCGCGATTCCTGCCTTCTGGGCAATCCCCGACACACTCCAGGGCTGTCTCACTGCACATATTTTCCCTAAAAGCTCCTCGTTAGAACAAAGGCCGTAGCCCAGACGGAGGCCCGCCATCCCGTAGACCTTGGTAAATGCATTTAATAGGAACAGATTTTGATACTGTCCTGTAAGGCCTGCCGCTGTAAACGCTTCCGGATTTTCCAGAAATCCGTTAAAGCATTCATCCACCGCCAGGACGGCCGAAAACCGGCGGCAGAGCCCTGCCATTTCCTCTATGGTTTCCTTTGGGACAGCCATCCCGGTGGGATTGTTTGGATTTCCAAGGAATACCAGATCTGCGCCTCCCGCCTTTTCTAAGGCCTGTCTGAGAGCATCCGGCTGGGGCAGCCAGCTTTCCTCCGGCTTCAGAGGAATCGTTATCACTTCGCAGTCCTTTAACCGCAGAGCTGTCTCGTACTCAGAAAAGCAGGGAGCAAACAGAACCGCTTTCTCAGGCTTTAAGGCTTCTGCCAGGCCGAAAATCAGATCAGCCGCCCCATTTCCGCAGATGAAATGAGACGCAGGAATCTGGATTTTCTTTGCCTTATCCTCTTCTTCATCTGCCTCAGAGGACAGCTGTTCTGTCCAGTATTCTGCCAGCGCCGTTCTGAGCGAGCGGCACTGGCTGTCCGGATAGAGAAGAATCTCCTCCCGGCAGGAAGCAACTGTCTGAAGGACGGCAGGGGGAACGCCAAAAGGCGTAGTGTTGACTGAAAAATCAATCTCTACACCGGCACCGCCATAAATATCTCCACCATGTAAGTAAGGCATACCAAACACCTCTATCTATCTTATATCTGTTTTGTAAGCTTACTCATTTTATCACAAAAAATAAAAAAAGTCTCTTAAAACAAATTATCCCACAGCAGAAAAGTTCCGTTTTGCTGCTGTGGGATAATTTCTATTAATTTTTCTGTTTTTCAGTTGTTTTTATTCCAGACCAGACAAGGATAAACCAGAAAAGCGGCTGTCGAAGATTCATCAGGGTAAAACTCTCTGCAAGCAGGGCAATTACCGCCGCCTTTTGTCTCCGGCTGCAGCGCACTGCATGTTTCATAATCCAGTATGTAAGAAGCAGCATCGGAATCAGTCCATAGGAAAACCAGACATCAAAAAAACTGGAATGAATCTCATTGACATGGAACACATGAAACACACCGGGACTCAGCCGTGCTTCAAATCCCCAGGGAATGAAACGCTCAAAATACCCCTCTCCCGCTCCGAACAAAAGATACTGAGGCTCCAGAACCAGGCGTTCCGCACTGCGGTCGTATAAAAGATCCGCCAGATTCCCGTTGGAAAACTTCCAGATTTTCTGCTGAATCCTGGAAATCAAAGAATAATCCGTTTGCGAGATATCAAAATCTGCAGACGGCCAAAGCTGCCAGAGCAGAATACAGACCGCCACTGCAAGGCCGATCCCTCCCAGCTGCCAGGCCAGCCGCCGCCCGGAACTTCGCATTCTGTCCCAAAACCACTGCCACAGCAGCACGAAAAAGAACACCAGAAGCCCCAGAAACATGCCCGTGGATTTTGAACGGACAATCAAAAACAAACTAAGGCCAGACACCAGATAAAACAGAACGCGCATGAGTATCTGCTGTCTGGTTTCGCCTGCACCATTTTCATTTCTCTGCCGATATGCCATAAAAAGAACCAGAAACATGGTAAATATAAAGAATGCAAACTGGTTCGGATCGTTAAACGTCCCCATAAAGCGGGAACCGCCCCAGGTTTCATGAAAATACCGCCCATGCCCCCAAAAAAGCACCGCCGCCTGTACCAGAATGTTGACGCCGCATGCCAGAACCATCCCCCGCATAAATCCGTGAGAATACAGCACGCGGAACGTCCAGATGGCTGCCGCCGAATACACCCAGTACATGGTGTAGCGGAGAAACTCCCTGTTTCCGTAATGGACGTACCAGCATCCGTTGATCAGCACTACAAACCCCAGAAACAGGTAAAAAGGGATATCTTCCCGGAACAGGCGGATTCCCTGTCCGCTCTTCTTTTTACCATAAAGGATTGTAAGGAAAGACAGCATCAGGAAGATGTCTGCCACTCCCACAGAGCCGGAGGGAAAGAAAGAAAAGGGGTTCAGGAGTAAGAAAAGGTAAAAAAGGGAGGTGGAAATTCCATACAAATTTATCATGATAATTCTATCTCCATAATGGGGTATGATAAATTCCCTTTTCTGCTAATATTCTAAAATCTGCCTTCGCCTTTTCCACATCTTCCTGATATGTAATCCCAATCCAGTGATCGTCTGTACTTAAAACTGCTACCTCCGCCTGTTGTTTACTCAGCAAATTCGCCACAATATCTGGAAGAAGGTACTCCTTTTTCAGAGGATCACCTTCTATCCCTTTTAAAAACTCCCGGAATCCCTGCTCCAAAACTGGAAACAGTTCCGGCATTCCGGCCCACATATTCATAGAAACAATGGAATCAGGTGTCAAAAGATCCATCACATTTTCATTGTCGCAGATTACCCGGCCTCCCTGTGTCCGAATTCCTCTCGTCTCCACAACGCGCTTCAGCATACCATTCTCATCTGCCACACAGAGTCCCCGTGTAACCGTTCCATTTTCACTGAGTGTATTCCTCAGCCGGAACCCAGCCATGGCAAGCTTTAACATCCCATCTGTACTTCTTTCTTTTGAAGTGCGGTGTAAAAACTCATAAAGCTTTTTGTAAGCGCTTTTTCCGTAATAATCATCTGCATTGATAATAACAAATGGATCTTTCACTATATCTCGACAAGCAAGGATAGCCTGTCCCGTTCCCCAAGGCTTTTTTCTGCCTTCCGGCACAGTAAATCCTTCCGGCAGATCCTCCAACTCCTGAAAAGCATATTCTACCGTTATCTTTTCAGCAATCCGGTCTCCGATTACCTGGCGGAATTCTTCTTCAATCTCCTTCCGGATTACGAAAACCACTTTATTAAAACCTGCGGATATGGCATCATAAATGGAATAATCCATGATGATTTCCCCTGTATCCGACATTTTTTCCAGCTGCTTGATCCCTTTTCCAAAACGGGAGCCGATACCGGCAGCCATGATGATAAGTGTTGCATTCATTTCATTTATCTCCTTTGCTCCTCTGTATTGCTATATAAAACAATAGCCTTTTATAACTACCATCATTCCTTTGAATTATGTTTATATATAAATATGCACCACATAATAAGAAGTGGTATCGTATATATTATTGGCTGCAAATATCTTCGTCCCTCAAAATGAATAGAAACCGGAGCCAGCCAACAGCCAAGTATCAGTGAAAACAAGAACGGTAAAAGAGCCAGCCAATATTGTATCTCCGCATATTTCCATTTTCTCAATACAGTGCATACTACAAATGCCGGAAGCAGCGATGCATAAAATCCATAAGAAAAAAATATTTGGATAAAAGGTATTCTATATAAAGAATGATACATTTCCTGATATGCATTCGCAGTAGTATCAGAAAAGCCACGTATAGCAGCCCACTCTGGTATTATTTCTGGATCTAATTGGTTTCTCCAATCCATATTCATTAATGGATCATATTCCGACCAAGAAAACCAGCCGGCCAGCATACTATTCAATGCAGAAATATAAGCATCTGGATGGCGTATTCCCTGCCTTGCCCAAACTCCAATATAATTAAAGTAGTCCCTATTCGTACCTTTCTGATAAAAATCTTTAACTGGATCTGCATTCGTTGGATTATATCGTTCAGCCAAATCGCTTATTGTCAGCACTTTATCAATCACCGTATATTCATCATCTAAAATATCCTCTCCATACTCTTTGACATAACGGGCTGTCATTTGAAAAGGAAGCGAAAACATCTCTTGTTTTCCCCCAGGCGCAACCTGTAGCTTAGTCAAAACTGCAGGCATGGCTAAGTTCATTACAGCCACAGTACAGAATAGAGGAATCAATAAAAAAACACGATTCTTTTTCAAAAAAAACACTGTAATTGCTAGTGATAAAAGCACAACATAAAATCCCACTTTCTTTGTCAAACAGCAAAATAAAGCCAGCACAGTGAATATGGTTAAAAACTTTTTTTCTTTACAAACCATACCTTTTGTTCTTATAATCTCTAAAAAATAAACAAAAAATAAAGTAAATCCCCAGCTAAACAACGAGTCTTTTGAAACCACTTGTACTCCTGATGGATAAATCGGAAGAAAACAGTATATTAAGAGTAATACTAACGTTAAAACCGTACCAAGCTGCAATTTTTTATATGTATAATTAACCGCATAAGCAAATGAAAAGCTGGTTAAAAATGCCTGCAATAATACATACATAAAAATAACCAGATGCCATCTTCCCGTCAAATTGGAAAGGTTTACTATAAAAGAACCCATAAGCATTGTATCCAAAAGAGGATGGTGATCTGATAAGCCTCCACAGCCATTTGAAAAACTAATAAACTGCTGTAATTCCCCCCAAGTATCATTCGCTAATGTTCCCGGATACAAACACACAAGGGGAATAGACCAGCATAGTAAAATTATACCTGTGCTATACCATATGCAAAACTTTGACGAAAAAATCGAATCCAGCTTTTGTAATGTTTTAGTAGTATGGATGGATTCATTCCAACGATGCGTTTGAAGGTACATTCTAACGATTAGCACTCCAAATAGCAAAATTATAAAAAAGGCAGCTGATGAAAAAAGATAGCCAAGTGAAAGCTTGCATATGCCTTCATTTATATAGCTTGGAGCCGCTGTAAACGCTAACGCAAGGACTATACAGCAGATTACATCTATCACTGACAAAATACCTTTATTTTGTTTCCCATTCATTTAATTTTCCTCTTATTTTAAGCGTTTTTTCCACTCGCAAATTTCCTGTAGCCTAAATTCATATTCCCGTCGTTCTTTTTCAACTAATGTTGACAGAATCATCCCTGCAAAAAAGGCTATGATTGCAGTTAATGCAATAAATCCGCTTACAATCAGTGTTGGAAAATTTGGTACCGCTCCAATCCGGAAAAATTTATATAAAATTGGAATAAATAAGATTGCAGAAAATACCAATAACGCCGAGGAAAGTGCAGAAAAAAAACTCATTGGTTTAAAATTTTTATACAATTTCACAATTGTCTTGAGCACTTTCACTCCATCTGAATAAGTATTTAATTTAGACATACTCCCCTCTGGCCTATCTCTATAGTCAATCACTATATTGGATATCGACATATTGTGATGTACTGCATGAATCGTCATTTCTGTTTCAATTTCAAACCCTTTAGACATTACTGGAAAACTCTTAACAAACAAGTAACTAAAGGCTCTATATCCTGTCATAATATCTCTAATATTTGTGTGGAATAAAGAATTAATAGAGCCCCTTACAATTGAATTTCCAAAATTGTGAAAAGGCCGTTTATTTTCTTCAAAATAAGTTGATGACAATCTATCTCCTACAACCATATCAACATTTTCGTTTAATATTTCATCCGCCATTTGCCGACCAAACTCAGCTGGATATGTATCATCTCCATCTACCATAATATAGCATTCTGCATCAATTTCTCGAAACATTCTCCGAATGACATTTCCTTTTCCTTGTTGGTATTCATTCCTGACAATTGCACCATTTGCTTTTGCAATTTTTTCTGTATCGTCTGTAGAATTATTATTATACACATAAATAACTGCTTCAGGAATGCTTTGTTTCCAATCACTAATTACTTTTCCTATTGTTTTTTCTTCATTATAGCACGGAATTAAAATTGCTATTGTATCCACATCAAAATTCCCCTTTCTAAAAAATATTTAGCAAGATATTTTTTCGTATTATTTAAAATATCTCCTTATTGTCAGAATAAAGTTCAATTCATAAGTAACAGATTCTAAAGTAAAATATCAGTCTAAAATCTCTATGTAAACTGTTTCTTCTCATGTATAAACATCCAGCTACATATGATCAGAGAAAGTATTGTAATAAAGTTTCCTAACCATAGTCCCTTTAAATGGTATGTTAATTGAATTTCATTCGATCCTTTTTCTACAGGAACCACTAAAAAAGTATTCGTTGGTTTATTAATAACCTTTTTCCCATTTACATGAACATCCCAAGCATCATCATATGGTATTGTAAGCAGCAGATTTCCCTTTTTTTCTGCTTCAAATGTACCTTCTACAAGCCCATCTTTGAAAGAGGTTACTTTCATAAAGTCCTTTTTTATTTGATTCGCCACTTTCTCAAACAAATCCATCTGCAGTTCATAAAACTGAAATTCTACTTCCTGCACATTTCTACTAAAGTTTTCCATTAACACTTCATTGTAGATATTGCTGCTTCCTATTTCAAATACTTTGTGATTCAAAAATCCTTTTGAATATGTAGTCAACTTTTTCTTATTTATGTAAATTGGAATTTCCATTCCCTCTGTACATAAATTGCCATAAATCTCATTGCCCGTATTGCTATTTGAAAATTTGCAAATAACATTTGTACCATCTTGTTCAATTATAACATCTGATACAGGAGTAAATATCTCTGTTTGTTTACCTAAAATTGCACTGTATAGGCCATTAATATATTCAAATGGATTGTTATCGCTTCCCGTATATTGGTATATCATATCACTCGTAAAAAATCCCAATGGAAAACTATAAGGATTTTCATAAACCTGCTTTTGATCAAATCCTGAAATATCCTCTACTTTTTTAAGTCCTGCATATTGCTTGTCTGATAAAAAGTATTTTACTCCCAGAAGGCTGTCCATGGGCAGTATCGGTTCATGATAATACAACGGGAATTCTCCTGCGCAGTATCCCGCATTTTTTACAATATCAGCTGTGATTTGATCATAAGATGATGAATAGTGCTGAATACCACGATATTGATAAGCCATAGCTTCATTTGAATGCCACGAATTGTGTTCTGAATTCATATCTCGATTCAAATTTTGTTCTATCCTGTAAAACGGCTCTGTCTCCCTGTCCTTTATATCTCTGAGCAATTTTTCCTGCTGAGATACATACCTTTCATAATAGTTACTATCATAAGTATAGTCTCCGGATATAATATATTTACCATTTAACAGAATTTCAAGGCAGAACACAGATGCACCCATTAAGAGCATCATTTTTTGATTTTTACTATCTGCTTTCCAATAAAGCCATCCAACAATTCCATACGACACTAAAATCAATATTGTTATCCATAACCGTTTTCCATCAAAAGGTTCTTCCATGTCCATAATTAAGAATGCAAAAATAATAATGGAAATACTTTTGACCCAATTTTTTCGCAGTTTTCCACTGGCCAGTATTTTTGCAGCCAACAGTAAAAGCCCCATAATTACAATATACAAATAACGATATGCATAGCTATCTTCCGTTTTAAATCCACATAAAATATTTTCTAGTGGATAAAAATATAATGTACTGATTAAAATCATCAAAAGCCCTGCATGAGCGATTTTTTCGTGAACAGACACTTCTCTATCTATAAAGAAACACACTACAACAATGAGAACGAATAATGTACAAAATAAAGTAATATTTCTGCTCGGATTATCACTTCCTATCAAAAATCCACGGAAAATATCTAAACATTGTCCATTCGTTATAAACGTGAAAATTCCTTTATCAAATGGAAGTCTGCCTGAGCTTTGCCCGATCACAACCGGGAGAAAAAAGAATGCACTTAATAGAACCCCCAGAGCTTCTGCACAAAGAAATCCAGCACAGTTTCCTGCGAACTCTCGAATCGAAATTTTTTTATTTTTTACATATGCAATCGCTTTTTCATACAGATAATACCATACAATAAATAAACAATTCATGTAGCCTGTATACCAATTAAATACAATGCTGCATGCTACTGTCGCAGACAATAACGTCCTTCTTTTCGTGTGAACATAGTTCCATACTCCCAGCATCATAAGCGGAAGCATATAAACGCCATCCAGCCAGGAAAGATTTGACATCTGTCCTATATTATATTGTGTAAATGCATATGCAGAAGATAAAAGTAAAATTGCTGTAGCTGGAATTTTTTCAAACCGTTTCTGCAAGAAAATTGAGAAAGTAAGACCACACAATCCTATTTTCAAACCAGTTACTAAAAAAACAAAAAGCTGTATTTTTTCTGGTGGAAAAAGAAAAAGCAAAAAGTTAAATGGCGACGCTAAATAGTATCCAATAAGAGCAATCACAGAACCACCTAAAGATTTTGTAAAAGAATACCCCCCCCCTGATCTATTCTTTAAAAATTCTCTAAAAAAATTGTAATAGTCAACATACTGAACTTCTAAATCCCAAATCAAATTACTTTTTTCGCCAAATGGATAAATCCCCTCCCAAACGAATAAAGTAATGTAAAATATTATGGGCATTAAAAAAGTAGTTGCATAGATTTCAACGTATTTATGATGATATCCTATTTTTTTCTGTTCCTCCATCCTTTTCTCCTAATATTTATTCTTATTTCCTTTTTCGATTTATTCAAATCAATTTGATTTCCTATAGTTCTCCGACTATTAAATGTGATTTTTGTGGCATTTTAAATGCACTTTATTCAACATATATTCAATCCTATTCTGTATATAAATCTCATATAGTTTGCAGCCAATAAGAGGGACTGAAAAACCAAAGCAGGCATATACAACTCGAAAACAATACAAATTTCCCGGGCAATAATAATACCAACAGTCATACTGAAATGCCGCTAGGTCAAAATCATAGATTCCCATCATTTTTGTTAAGCTTAGACAGGCTATATTTAATAAAAAAAAGCCAAACATTTGATGCATCATAATACTAAATGTATGAGTTGATATATAAGTTACTAAATTACTATTCTGGAAACTCGGCACCAACATGCGGGACAGGCGAAGATAAAAAGCAATGCCTGTTCCTGCCGCCAAAAGTGTCAAAAAGGGACCGTTGGTAAATTCACTGTTCCAAATCCCGGCTACTATTCCTTTTTCCCTGCAAATCAGCATTAAAATAGACTGTATTGTTAAAACAACCGAAAAATACAAAAGATTATTGCAGGTATCTAATTTTTCCACATACCTTCTATAGAATCCGCCTGCTTCAAACCAAAACAGCATATACCCCACCCGTGTCACTGTGATTTCAAATGCAGTTCTCTCCCCCCCCCATCTTGAAAAATAGACTGAACCTATGGAGATTAACAAGCAAATGATGATAGAAATCTTATCTGCATATTTAGCCCGCCTTAAAAGGAACTCCAGTATACTGTCAATCATCTTAACTTCAAACAGCATTAGTACAAACCAGCTCGGAGAATTAAATCCAAAGAAAACATTTCCATATGTAAACGGGCGGATAAGTACCATATACCAAAAATCATTTGCATTACACCATTCAATTCCCAGTATCCTATTTACTATTACGGCAAATATCCCGTATAAAAAATTCCATATAAAAAAGGGAATTAATAAACGCTTAACTGCCTTTTTGAATGTTGCCTTTAATGAATTTAATTCTTTATTTTTACCACACTGTGAGGCAAAATATCCAGAAATAAATACAAATAATGGCATATGGAACGAATCATAATTAAACATCCATTCCAACGTTCCAATTCCAACTGCTGTATGTCCCATCACGACAAGTGCTATTGCTATTACTGATAATATAGCAAACTGCGGATTTCTTTTCTGTTTTTCCATTTATAATTCTCTTTCCAGCCTATTTTCTATTTTATGGCAAATACACAGCAAGTATAAATTCCTGCATTCCCATAGTTTTTTAAAAAGTTGTACTGATTGAAAACCTTTTAATATTTTCCTGTGACAATCTGCTTATAGGAATCAGCTTTTTCCTTTCCAATTCTTTTTCGAGCCAAACAATAAGTTCGTTTCAGTTCTCCTGTAGTGTTTAAATCTGCTTTTGCCTGCCGCGAGTATTCTTTCTTCAATTCTGGCTTGATCTTTCGTAACACATATAAATGTGTTTGGATTTTACACATCTGCAGCTGATCTATCAATTCTTGATTATTAAATCGTTTAATCGATTTATTCAAATAGTTAAAAATATCAAAATGTACATACAGTCTCTCATCATCTGCTGAAACATCCTGACCAGGTCTGGCTAAACGGTAATAATACAAATATTCCGGAATAGAAATTACAGACTTTGCAACTGCAAAAGTTTCTACTTTAAATGGAAGATCATCAAAACGCCTTAAATCAGTATAAAAATGAATATTATTATTTCTCAGCATTTCCGCTTTGTAGATCCCTCTCCATATAGCTACTCTACAGTAAGTGATAAGCGCATGAATACGTTTTGGGTCGGTTGTCCCATCACTATACGGCCATCCCAGCGTGTCATCCGCACGCCGGGTCTCTTTTGTATTTTCATAGTATTCATTATAACCGCAGTAGCTGATATCATAAGAACCTGTCATAGCTGACCGCAATAGTTTACGAAACATAGATTCATCAATAAAATCATCTGGATCGATAAATCCAATATATCTTCCTTTTGCATGTTCCATTCCATATTCTCTGGCAGATGCACATCCTCCATTTTCTTTATCAAGAAGCTTTATTCGAGAGTCTTTTTCTGCCCACTTTAATACTATCTCTCTCGAATCATCAGGAGAACCATCATTTACAAAAAGAAATTCCACATACGGAGCTTTCCACTCTATGATACTTGAAATACATGTATCTAAATAAGAAGCTACATTATACATTGGAAAAATAACACTTAATTCCACATCGTTATCTGGATCCTTTTCCCATGAGAGCACCTGTGGTTCTTTATCTTTACGCAGTGTTTTTATTTGTATATATTGTGTAGTGGATTTATACTTTTCCCAAATTTTAAAAGCTGTAACATATCCCTCCTCAATGGAAGCAAGCAAATAACTTGGATTCCATTCTGATACTTTTAGTAAGATTTCAGCCGGGATATTTTCTGTACAAAGTGCCCATAATGTATCGCTTATTCCCTGAAATTCAAGATAATTCCTATATTCTATATGACTGGGCATAGAAAATATCTGAGCATTTCTATCCAGCCTTAACTGCTCTTCAAGATATTCAACTTTTGATTCTGGTAAATTTCCCAGCAATACAATCTCGTCACAAGGTACATTGGTAAAAAATCTCTGTAAAAAATCATATCTAATATCTTCATCTATTAACAAAGCAATTTTTTTAATTTCATAGTGTTGATTTAAATAACAGATAATCTCGTCCATTAGAATCTTTCTCCTCTATTTCATAGCACGTCCCATGAATTTTTTTAGTGTATACTTCATAGTATAAATTACCCCATGATCCAGCATACATTGGACTCCGCCTTTTACCAAATTCTTTTTGCAGAAAGGTTTAGAATACTTTTTTATAACCTCATTTCTCATCTCATAATCAGCAAGTCTCAAATAATCTTTACTTGTAATAGCTAAAATAAATCCTCCTTCTTTTACTTTATCTAAGGAGCGTTGATTTAAATAAGCATTGATTTCTTCCTGTGTAAATTTTTTATAAATTTCATGCAGGCCAGACAGTAATTTGTGTATATACTCTGTATTCGTCGCATCAACAAACCACATGGAAAAGTCAACCATTAAACGCATTACATATGTTTTTTCAACTTCATTAAAATTACACTCTTTCTCAACCTCTAATAGCTGTTCAAAAATAGGAATGATATCCAGTCTGGAAGCGCCGCCTCCGGCTGTTATCTGCCCTCCTTGATTTATGCGATAAAAGAAGCCTGCCTCTGGCATTGCCACACAAGAATTAGCTTCATGCAGTAAGTAAAAATGGCCTGGGACATCCTCCCATTTTAAATGCTTAGGGAAAGAAAAAAACCTGCTTTTTAAAAAAGAAGTCTTATAGATTTTTCTGCACGCATTTACTTCTAATGCATATAGTTCAGGATTGTTTATACTGTTAGTTTGTATTTTATTTGCTACATTTGTTGTACATTCAAATATCCTATCAAATCGCTCTTTATCTTTCCATTCCAATATACGGTGGCTTACAGAATCATAAACCCAAGGTAATGTAAAAACCATATCTGGCTGTTCATCAATTTTATTTATTAATTTTGAAAAGCATTCTACATATCTAATATTAAGCCAATCATCGCTATCTAAAAATGAAACATATCTAGTATTTACCATTTCCAGTCCAACATTTCTTGCCTCTCCTAGCCCCTGATTATCCTGGTAAAAATATGTAATCGTATCAGAGTATCTGTTTTTATACTCCAAACATATCTTCTCTGTTTTATCTGATGAACCGTCATTAATAATGATTACTTTGTGATTCTTTACAGTCTGATTAACTAAGCTGTCAAGACACTGTGCAATATATTTTTCAACATTATACGCAGGTACAATTATTGTTAAAAGCGGATTTTCTTCCTGTTTCAGCATTATATTTTTGTGCAAAGTATTTGAAATAATACTTTTACTTCTCCTTCCCTATAATTCTAATTTTATCATTTCCAATGCAGAATTAATTACCGCATCCATATCGTAATATTTGTACTCGCCTAAGCGTCCTCCAAAAATTACGTTTTTCTCATTTTCTGCCAAGGCCTGATATTTCTGATACAAAGCCCCATTTTTCTCATCATTTACCGGATAATATGGCTCGTCTCCGACATTCCATTCAGAGCTGTATTCTCTGGAAATCACTGTTTTAGGCAAATCCTCTCCATTTTCGTCTTTTCCGAATTCAAACCATTTATGTTCAATGATTCGAGTCCATGGAGTCTCTCTATCTGTATAATTCACTGCCGCATTTCCCTGAAAATTGGGCATGTCCAAAACTTCTGTGTCAAAACGTACAGAACGATACTCTAAGACTCCCAAAGAATAATTAAAATACGCATCTATTGGTCCTGTATAAATCACTTTTTCAGCCATAGCATCAAAGTACTCTTTCTCTTTCAAATAATCAATTCCCAGGCGGACTTCAATTCCCTCTAACATATTTTCAACCATTTTCGTATATCCGCCTATTGGGATTCCCTGATAAAGAGCGTTAAAATAATTGTTGTCAAAAGTTAAACGAACTGGAAGTCGTTTAATAATAAAAGCTGGAAGCTCGGCACAGTCACGTCCCCACTGTTTTTCCGTATATCCTTTTACTAATTTCTCATAAATATCTGTGCCTACCAGGCTGATGGCCTGCTCCTCCAGGTTTTTTGGTTCTGTAATTCCAGCCTTGCTTCTCTGCTCCTGTATCTTCTCTTCTGCCTCTTTAGGAGTAACTACTCCCCACATTTTATTAAATGTATACATATTGAACGGAAGAGAATATAATTCTCCCTTATAATTTGCCACTGGTGAGTTTGTAAAACGGTTAAATTCTGTAAACTGATTTACATATTCCCATACTTTTTTATTATTCGTATGGAAAATATGCGCCCCATATTTATGGACATGAATTCCTTCTATTTTTTCTGTGTATACATTTCCTGCAATAGTAGAACGTCTATCAATCACAAGAACTTTTTTGCCTGCCTTTTTTGCCTCATGGGCGCACACAGCGCCGTAAAGTCCTGCCCCTACAATTATATAGTCGTACATTTGTTTACCTCCTCTTTAGCTTTTTAACCCCATATTTTACAGTATAGGCCACCCCATGATCACGAGCGCACTGAATACCGCTCCGAATTGTTGGGCGATGATATTTTCTATAAACATCTGTCGTGCGATTCTCTATCATTCTTGCTATCATATATTCATAGTAAGGCGTTTTTTTTGCGTAATTCCAAAATTCGATTCCAAAATCCATTTCTGGATGTATCCATGGTTTTTCCGGCCCTGCATAATGGATAATTTTCGGTTCTTTTCTGCTTTCTTTGTATAAATCGTTCAGCCATTTGGGCGCTAAAGCGATAATTTGTGACTGACGAATTCTCCCGTAGTCCACCATCACATTCCACGACATATCGACGAATTTCACACTGCCTTCACAAAGTTTATTTAAAATATCCTGATCTAACAGCTGAAATTTCATGGAAACCGCGTATTTCAGAATCTCTTCTACCGTATATCTCTTTCTGAATTCCTTTAAGTTTATTAGCAGAGTACCTGCCTGAAAATACTGGTACGGTTCTTTCAGTTTAAGCATATGATCGGTGTACTCTTTTTTATTTGGCTCAAAGCCATTGTAAAGGCCCGCCGTATCTGCATCATGGCAGGCTCCAATTAAATATCCCTCTATATTCTCCTGATACAGTTTCGCCACATCCTCCTGGGCAACCATATCTGAATCCAGATATAATATTTTGTCATACTCTGGAAGCAGCTCCGGAAGCACAAGACGGTAATAGGTCTCCATGCTAAAATGCCCTCGGACAAAGAACTCATACCCTTCTATAAATTCTGTTGGATCCAGAAACCTGATACTGACATTTGAGTAACCGGAACACATTTTTTTAAGCATTGTCCGATTATAGACAGAAATATCCTGCGTCATTACCAGGATATCGTAATTCACATTTTGATTTGAGTGTTCCAAAACGCTTTGAAGTAAAGTAGACATATACGGAACAAAGTAATCATTGCTAGCCAACGCAATTGAAACATTGTTTTTCTCAAAGGCTGGAAGCACTTCCTGTTGCTCATGGTACTCCGTATTCAAGACAACAACTGTCTGCAGACTTTTTATTTTTAAGTTACGGGTACGCCTAGCATGAAGATAAAACAGAGTAAACAGGCGTTCTGCTAAATGTCCCGGAGTGCGAAATCCTTCTGTGGAGTAATCAGACATATCTGCCTTTTCCTCAAATTCAAATAAAATGTCAAAAAGCCATTGCATGTATTCATAAAATAATTCTTTTTTCATGACATACATATTGCAAAGGCAAGTTTTTGTTCCCTTTAAATATTGCTCTAGATCTTCTTTATATTCTGGATATTTTCTTGATACGATTTCACATACCATATCTAGATCTTCTATATGCAGGGAGTTTCCATTTTTATATTGCTCGTATACACTGCGATCATGGGAAGGCATTTTCTTTACATCTTTTTCTTCCGCAATAATCAAATCGTACTGCGTAACAAGCTGCTCTATCCTGTTATCGGTCAGTCCGTATTTTTTCTGCATCTGATCGGATAATTTTTCTTCTAACACATTTCCCCAACCGTCTGTTATATACCTTTTTTCTGAAAAATTGAAATAACGGCGATAATGGAAAAACCCGTAGTAATCTGCTTTCAGGTTTCTCCACGCCCAATACTGTGCTGTCAGTTCACAAAAGCTGGGATTTTTGGAAGAAATATTTTCTCCGTCATCATCATGAAGTATACTTTCAAAATGTTCTTTATGGTTGGCAGCACCCACCTGAATCCAATCCATTATGCTGCTTTTCAACTTAGGAACCTGTTTATGACATGCTACTAAGATTTTAATTTTACTCATTTGTCAACTCCCCCATGTAAGCCTTTGCCACTTCATCTACAAAACCAATCTGACGGACTGTACCTTTATCCAGCCACAACGCATGATCACAGACAGATGTAACCGATTCTATCGAATGAGAAACATAAAGAAGAGTTGTTCCCTCTTGACGCATCTCATTCATTCTGTGCTCGCATTTTTGCTGAAATGCGTAATCGCCTACCGCCAATACTTCATCGCAGATAAGAATATCTGGCCGTACTACTGTAGCTATGGCAAAGCCCAGTCTAGCTGCCATACCTGAAGAATAATTTTTAATGGGCATTTCCAGAAAGTCCTGAAGTTCTGCAAACTCTACGATTTCATCAAAGTGTTCCTGCATAAACTTTTTATCATATCCCAAAACAGCGCCGTTCAGAAAAATATTTTCGCTTGCAGTTAGATCTCCATCAAATCCTGCTCCCAGCTCGATCATAGGAGCGATCGTTCCATTGACTTCTACTGTACCAGAATACGGTTTTAAAATACCGCAAATCAACTTTAAAAGAGTAGATTTCCCGGATCCGTTCGTTCCAATAATTCCCCACGCCTCTCCTTTTTTTACCTCAAAGCTGACATCGCGCAAAGCCATAAACTCTTTAAACATCAGTTCTCTTTTTATCAATTTAATAAAGTATTCTTTCAGATTATCCACACGTTCAGAAGCCATATTAAAACGAACTGCCGCATGGCTGACTCTGACGGCAACAGAATCCTGATTCTTTATATTTATTTTCTGATCCATTCCTTCTTCCTCCTGTTTGCTATTAGATATACAGGATAAAGCGATCCTGATTTTTCATAAAGAAAAGTGTTCCGATGATTAAAACGCCAAAGCTAACTGCAAAGCCACCTATTACCAGCTGGGGTTCCGGCATAGCTTGAAATAATACAATTGTTCGAAATTGTGTTACATAGGAATAAAGTGGATTAAATGTTTTAATTCCCCAGGCTAAACTCTCAGGAAGCTGATTAATAGGATAAAAAATCGGTGTCAGATACATCCATGCAGTAATAAACGCTGCATAAATATATTGAATATCTCTGAAAAAAACTGTAGCCTGAGAAAGAAACATTCCCATTCCTACGCAGAAAATATAAACCTGCAGAATAATAACAGGAATAAACAGCATATAACGATTAAACGGTACTTTACACACTACAAATACAATCAGCATAGCTCCCAAAGAAAATAAAGTATTTACACAGGAGCTGGTTACCTTTGACAAAGTAAAAATATACTTTGGCACATAGGTTTTCTTTAACAATGCTGAGTTTCCTGTAATGGACCACATCGCTTGGTTTGTAGATTCCGACACAAAATTGAAAATCGTCTGACCAATAATTAAATACACCGGATAATTTTCGATATCAAATCGGAACATATTAGAAAAAACCGCTACCATAATAATCATAATCAGAAGAGGATTTAAAATACTCCACAGGTATCCTAAAAAGCTTCTCCTGTATTTTAATTTTACGTCCCGCTCTACCAACTGCTGCAGCAAATGGCGATAATGATAGCAGTCTTTCAACCGTTGTTTAAACTTGTTCATTCTGTCTATATCTCCTCCTGAATTCTTATCCTATTTCTGCATCCTGTTACGCAAATTTTCTCCTTACCATCCATGAAGCCAGCCCATACAAAGCGTATCTGCTCTTTCTGAGAGCCCACACAGCTTTGTTTTTGTTTGCCCTGTATATGCCTGGATACTTTTCTCTAAAAAAGCTGTCAAATTGTTTCAGCTGATTTTTGTTTTCTGAAGAACCTGGCAGGCTTAACAGGATTTTTATCCTTCCAGCAGCAATTCTCGCGATTCCCATTTCGATATAGGAAAGTTTTGCCCTGCTGCAGACAATCTCTTTATTCCGGCATTTTTCGTAAAAGCAAAGCAAGGAACGAAGTACCCGGTCATAATTTTCACGGTTCTTAATCAATTTTTCCGGACTTACGCTCTGCCCTTCCCGCCCCAGGCGGTACTGGTAGACGAAGTCTGGAATAAAGGTTATGGTTTCTATATAGGGAACCGGATAGAGAATGTATTCGGCGTCTACATAGTAACAGTGCTCATCCAGCCGGATTGCTTCTCTATGTTTTTGGAGAATTTCTGTTCGGAGAGTAAGGCCATGCATCTTTATATAAACCTGGCTGCTGATTTCGTCGAAACGATAATCCTTTCCATACTCTATACCGTTAAACGGCTCTTTTATCTCAGCTTTTCGTCTGAAATTATGTTCTTCTCCTGTTCCGTCATCATAGACCCAGTAGAATCCGCTGATTACAGCATCGCTTCCATATTTTCCTTTTCTTCTCTGCTCCTCTAAATTTTCCAGCAGATGAGCAAATGGTATTCCATCTACCCAGTCGTCGGCGTCCACTACCTTGAAATACAGCCCTTCTGCTGCATCGATTCCCGCATTGACGCCTGAACCATGTCCGCCATTTTCTTTATGAATCACCTTCACTGTGTCCGGATATTTTTCTGCGTACTCGTCCGCAATGCTGCCTGTCCTGTCTGTGGAGCCGTCATCTATCACAATTACCTCTATTTTTTCTAAAAATTCTGTCTGGCAGAAAGCGTCCAGATTTGTCCTCAAATAGGATTCCGCCTGGTAGGCCGGCACTGCTATAGTAAGAAGTTTTTTCATGACCTTCTCCTTTACTTGCTTAAAGCTTCCTGTTTTACTCCCTCGGTACTCTCCTTCAGCATCATGATCTTCGGCGTCATTAAAATCAGCTTTAAATCAAGCAGCAGAGAATAGTTTCTGATATAAGTCAGGTCAAGCTTCAGCTTGTCATAAGGCGTAGTGTTGTATTTGCCGTAAATCTGGGCATATCCCGTCAGTCCGGCCTTCATTTTCAGCCGATAGGAGAACTCCGGAATTTCTTTCTCTATTTCTGCGGCCAGCTCCGGCCGTTCCGGTCTGGGCCCTACCAGGGACATTTCTCCTTTCCATATGTTAATGAGCTGGGGAAGCTCGTCCAGTCTGGTTCTCCTTAAAAACCGGCCTACCGGCAGAATTCGGCTGTCATTCTCCCTTGCCAGCTGCGCTTTTCCTGTTTTTTCCGCATCCTGGACCATAGTCCGAAACTTATAAATGCGGAATTCTTTTCCTCCCAGCGTGAGGCGGTTCTGGCAATAGAAAACAGGCCCTCCGTCTGTGAGCTTCACAGAAAGAGAAATAAGCAGAAAGAACGGAGCCGTAAGGATTAATCCGATTCCTGAAACAGCCAGATCCATGATTCGCTTCACAATTCTCTGCCCCGGCTGCAGCCCTTCATTTCTGGAAAGCAGCAGCGGAGAATCAAAAATATCCAGCTCATCCGAGGTGCGGATTAAAATATCCGATATTTTAGGGACGGTATAGCTTCTGATATCTTTTTCAAAGCACCGCTTCATCAGTTCGTTTCTTTTTTCTGCCGGAATATCGCCTATGATAACTGCATCATAATGGACTGCTTCGTCCATAATGGCCGGTATTCCCATCTTAATATTCATAGCCCCTGCCAGATAATATTTATCTTTTCTGGAATGGACTTTTTCCATCAGCTGAAACGCCGGTCTGTCTCCTGAAATTAAAAGCAGCCTTCTCGGTGGAAACAGACGCTTGTAAAGGCGCTGAAACAGATAAATCCACAGAGACGCCGTCAATATCTGTATCACTGTCATAACAGTTATTGCCCTGAGACTGTGGAATTTCTTATCAATCAGCGATATCTGTAAATATGTGATTCCATTGGCAAACAGAAGAGACAGAATCTGAGAACAAATCAAATTGACCGTTTTCAAATATCCAATTTTAAATCCGCCGTATGTATGCAGAAAAAAGAACAGAATACAGCTGTATAAAGCTACCATCAGCCAGTTTCCTCTTCGCCAGAAGGGATATTCGAGAATCCTGTTGTAATAGCTGTTCCAAACATACCAGTAAACGGCTGTCTCTAGGCCTATCACAGCAAGCGCGGAAAAAAATCGAATCAAACGTTTATATGGTTCATACTGCTTCACTCTACTGTCCTCTCTCTCGCTTTTCTCTTTTTCCCCATACTTCTATCTTCTCAGACAGACGCCATAAACAGCGGCTCGTATCCGTCCCGGAAGCAGGCTGACCGGAATTCTGATGCAGCAGTTTACAATATACTGCGGCAGAGATAAAAAACCTCTTTTCAAAAGCAAGGTCTGAAATCTGGCCATTCTGCCCGCGTATTTTACTCCTCCCCGCCGCTGTTCCATCCCATTGCCGATTCTGGCCCATACCAGAGTCTCTTTCAGATTTCCTGCACGAAAACCGAGCTGAAGCATTCTGCTCCACAAATCATAGTCCTCCAGTCCTTCTGCACTCTGGTAATTCCCAGCCTGCAGAACTGCGCTTTTTTTCAGCATAACCGCCATATGATTCATAGGGTTTCTTTTTTTGGCATAGGATACTATTTCTTCATGGGACTGAGGCAGCATTCTGAGCCTGAGAGCGGCAGTTTCAGAAGATTCCAGGTCTCTCTCATCGAAAAACTCTGCTATGGTTCCGCTGCTGAACGCCAATTCTGGTATCTTCTGAAATAATTCCAGCTGCTGTCTGCATCTGTCTGGACAGGCAATATCGTCACTGTCCATTCTGGCCACCAGCTCATTTCGGCACAAAAGGATTCCCTGTCTCAGTGCTTCCCCTAATCCCACATTTTCCTTCAGTCTCAGAATCTGAAACATTCCCGGATAACTTCTGTCAAGCTCTTCCACCGCCGTTTCCAGCTCTTCTGTCAAAGGGCCGTCACAAATCAGAACAAATTCATCCGGAGGCGCCGTCTGCTTCAGCATACTTTCCGCCGCTTTTTTGAACCAGACGCTGTTTTCCTTTCCGTACACTGACATCAATACAGAATATGCCTTACCGTTTTGGTCCATAGAGTTCATAGTAGCAGTCACGGCAGAGCTGCCCTCCTCCTTCTATATAAAACTTTCTTTTACTGACAGGCATATTTTCAGGAATATCTGTTGGTCTGCCGCAGCAGACACACCGTTCCATCCCAATCTGTTTTCCGCCTTCCAGGCATTCTTTCCTGTTGTGTTCCAAAACTGCCACCTCATCTCTTCTTTTACCTTTGCAGCCTGACTCTGCAGCTTTCTATATCTTCTGTTTCTTCTGACTTTCCCTCTCTTGGATCTGGCTTTCTCTCTCCCGGAAGCCCTAACCCTGCCCAAATCACAATATTTTTCCGTGCAATGGGAAGTGCTACCCTGGCAAACCGTCTATGCCAGTCTGCCTGAATAATCCTGTCTTCCCGTCCTTTTAAAGGCCCTTCCAGAATATAGTCCGTTCCATTTTCCCTGTATCCATAAGACAGTGAGAGCATATGGCCAGTTCCGCAGAGACTTCTCAGGCTCTCCTCTTCCTCTTCATACAGAGAAATCAGGTATCCCGGCTCTTCCAGAATATTTGTAAAATCGCGGTACTGAATCAGCTCCCTGGAAAGTTTGTTTGGATTGTCGCTCTGCAGAAACACATATCCTGGAAACATGTTTTTGATAATCCGTTTCCAATTTCCGCCGCCTGCCCTCCAAAGACGCTCACAGCGAAAGAAAAATGCATCCTGAAGTACAGCAGAAGAAAGGCGGGATTTACAGGAATTTACAAGTATTCCTTCCTGTCCCTGCCTGCACTGCATGACATACCAGCCCATAGTCCTCCTCGCTTTATATCATTTGTGTCGCTTAACTGCCTGTTAAGCGACACTTTTTAAAAGCCCTGTCTGTACAGCTCAAACGTACCCCAAAGCCTGAATATCTATTTTTTTTGTTTTTATGGAAAAAATTAAGAAAATATTAGAAAAATATGAGAAATATCTCTATTTCTGGCGATTGACTCCTCATTTAAAGTGTGTTATGCTCTATACGAATCCAAAAAAAGTGTAATAAATCATATCATTTTTTATAGTAAGATAAAAAAGTGTCGCTTAACAGGCAGTTAAGCGACACTTTTTCTTCTCTCAATTTTATATAAACATTCATAACAATTTATTTAATTTATAATTATCAATCCCATTCCCCACCATGCCATCATGAAACAGGCGGCTCCGTACATCAGTCTGTTGGCTCTGGGAATGTCCTGGTATTCGACAGCTCTTACCGGATCTCCAATAAACGGCTTTTTACAGAGTGTCCCGAAATACCAGGCATCGCCAGCCAGCTGAATCCCCAGCGCTCCAGCGCAGGCAGACTCTGTCTGCGCTGAATTGGGACTGTTGTGATTGTACCGATCCCGCAGCCATATTTTGAACGCTCCTTTCCCATTCATTCCTAAAATAAAAGAAGACAAAATCATGAGAAGGGCTGACAAACGGGCAGGAATCAGGTTCGCCAGATCGTCCAGGCGGGCTGCCGCCCTGCCAAAGTACAGATATCTGTCATTTCGGTATCCCACCATAGAGTCCATAGTATTGATCGCCTTGTACGTCCAGCCCAGGACCGGCCCTCCGGCCAGAAGATACAGCAGAGGGGCTATCACTCCATCTGAAGCATTTTCTGCCACTGTTTCCACAGCGGCTCTGGTAATGCCCTCCGCGTCCAGTCTGTCTGTATCCCGGCCTACGATCATGGAAACTGCCAGACGCGCCTCCTCCACCTTTCCCTCTGTCAGGGGGCGGTAGACTTTCATGCTCTCGTCTCTGAGGGAGCGGGCTGCCAGAAGATAATAATTCATCACAGCGGCAGTCAAAAACCATACGGCTGTTCCTGCCTTCCCTGCAAGGAACAGCAGCAGCCAGCAGCTTCCTCCTGTAATCAATACGATCCACAGAGCCAGCAGTCCTCCTCCAGCCAGCTCTCCCCCCGGCGTTTTGGGAAACATTCTCCGAATCCAGGTCTCTGAACCTTCAATCAGCCTTCCCAGCAGCCGCACCGGATGGGGAAAAGAATGAGGATCGCCAAACAGCAGATCCAGAAAAAAACCAGCTGCAGCAGCCGCAAAATACAATTTCATCTTCTTATATCCTTCCCTCTATCTCGCTTTATTATTTTATCTGCGTCTCCACACCGCATATAACTCGCTGTACTTCTCTTGCACAGGCAGCCACACGCTGGCAGAACCGCCCTTCTTTTTCCCGATAAGCGCGCTCAAAATGATCAAGCGGTACGATTCCATATCCAATCTCGTCTGCTGTGACGATTTTCTCTGCTCCTTCTCTGTCCTGCAGAGCTGAAAAAAGCTCTTCTTCCCAGTTTTCCATTTCCGAATCCTGCTCCATCAGCCTTCTCACTAAAAGCTCCAGGTGCAATACTGTCTGGGAATCAGAAATCTCCTGAAAGATCTGTCTGCGGGCGTTCAGAGCCTGCCTTCTCTCTGTCTCTGGCAAAGCTTCCAGCTTTTCTGATTTTTTCATATTTCTGGCGTCAAATACAGAGAACGCTTCCGCGCCTATTTCACTTTCCTTCTTGTCCTGATTCCTCATCCGTCTAAACGCGCACTCTGTTTTCCCCTGATAGCTTCCTCCGATGATGAAAACCATTTCCTTTTTCCTCCTTCATCCAGCCGATGTTTTTTTCCTACCAGATCCACACTCCCAGAACAGAAGTGCCTAAAAGCGCCAGCTCACAAATCTGCAGAAAATAGCCTGCCAGATCTCCGGTGATACCTCCAAATTCCCTGACTGACATCCGATAATACCAGAAAAAGACAAGCATAGATGAAGCAAGGCACAGAAAGCCCGGAATCAGGCTGTCAAAAAGCCGTTCGCTGATGATAAGGAAAAACGCAGCGCTGGCTGCCAGATATCCTGCCATCACTATCCGGACCACCCGTTTCAGCGCCGCCTGGGAGAAGGAAGCGGCCAGCCCATCCTGCCTGGCCATGGGAAACAGCACCACTGACATTCCGCTCAGCGCCCGTTCAGCCGCAAATGTCCCTGCAAACAGCAGACAGCCTCTGAAATCAAGCTCTGAAAACAAAGCCCCATAGAGCACAAGATAAACTCCGCAGCCAATAATGGCAAATGCTCCTGCATGAGGATCCTTTAAAATTTCCAGTTTTCTCTCCCTTGGAAGAAACGATCTTCTGGCATCTGTCGTGTCGAGAAAGCCATCCATATGGATTCCCCCTGTTATCACAAGCGGCAGAGCCGTCCCCACAAGCGCTGTGAAAATTTCTCCCGCGCCCAGCTTCTCAGATAAAAAAACAAAGCCTGCCACAGCCGCCCCTATTAAAACTCCAATCAGCGGAAAAAAACACATGGCATATTTCATTCTCTCTTTTGTCCACTGAATCTGAGGCATGGGAATCCTGGAATACATGGACCATGCGATTACAAAGCTTCCCATCAGCGTATAAAAAATGGCTTCCTGCCTCTCTTCTTCCTGATATGCCTCCATCATCGTTCCTCTTTTCCGCCGTCCAGGCCTGTGATTTGTTCTGTTTCCAGCACGCTTCAGGGAAGTATTCCCTTCCGCACCACCGGAATTCCGTAAACTGCTTCCACCACCAAATCGGCTCTGGATCCAAGAAAGCAGTTTATCTGCCCCAGAAGCCTTCTGTACCGCTCTGTTTCTTCCCCGTAATACCTGCCGTCTGCCGACACTTCGTTTGTTACTACAATCAGATGGCGGCACTGCCCTGCCAGCTGGCAGATCCCGTCCATAATACGTTCAGCTGCCCCCTTCTCCTGCCGGTAAAATTCGTTGCAGACCAGGTTTGACATACATTCTAAAAGCACAGTAGCGCCGCCTGTCTGAAAAGGTCTGGGCAGGCAGAACTGTTCCAGCTCTGTATATACCTCAACTGTCTCAAAATTCTTTCCTGCCCGCATTCTGCGGTGGCGGGCTACCCGTTCCTCTCCCTCTCTGTCCCACACCATCATGGTGGCCAGGTAAAGTTTTTTTCCAGGTTCCAGCATTTGAGACAGCCGCTCTGCATAGTCTGACTTTCCGCTTCCGCTCCCTCCCGTAATTACGGCAAACATCGCCTCTCTCCCTTTCCCGAACCGTTTTTTGTCTGCCTTATTTTAAAGGCTTATAATCTTCAATCTGAATTTCCTTAAAGGTACTCATTTCCCTGTAGATTCTGAGAGCCATATCTAAAAGCGGCATCAGGGCAGCCGCCCCGGTTCCCTCCCCCAGACACAGCCCGGCAGAAATGGCCGCCTTTTTGTGAAGGGCCTCCAGCAGAAGATGACCGGCCGGCTCTGAGGAAATATGGGAGGCCAGAATATATCCGGCACAAGCCGGGCAGATTCTCTGCGCCATTAAAGCAGCTGCCCCTGAAATAAATCCATCCATGACAATGGGAACCCGGTACAGCGCTCCTCCCAGAAATATGCCTGCCATGCCTGCCAGATCAAGCCCTCCCACCTTGGACAGAATATCGATTCCATCCTCCGGGTCTGGCTGGTGCAGTAAAATCCCCTGGCGGATCACAGAAATTTTCCGAAGCAGCCCAGGGCTGTCAAGACCGGCTCCCCGCCCTGTAACAAGATACGGATCCAGCTTCAAAGCGGCTGAGACAACGGCGCTGCTGGTTGTAGTATTTCCAATTCCCATTTCTCCTGTTGCGATCAGCCCATATCCCTGATTTTTCAGGTCTTTCACCAGATCAATGCCAATCTCCAGAGCCTGCACGGTTTCCTCCTCCGTGAGAGCCGGTTCTTTTAAAAAATTTCTTGTTCCGCGCCTGACATTTTTATGGATCAAAGGGTATTTTTCCCCCAGGCTGCAGAGTTCCTTTTCCACGCCGATGTCTACGGGAAACACCTGTGCTCCGGCTGATTCGGCCATCAGACAGACGCAGCTGTCTCCTCTGGTAAAATTAGAGGTTACCACAGCCGTTACCTCTTTTCCTGTCTGGCTGATTCCCTCTTCCACAATTCCATTGTCCGCGCACAGAATGACAACCGCTTTTTTCCCAAAGTCCACCTGCCAGGTGCCGAAAATTCCCGCTGCTGACGCAATGGCCTCTTCCAGCACTCCTAAGCTTCTCAGGGGCTTCGCTACGCTGTCCCAGCGTTTCCAGGCCTCTCTCTCAGCTGCCCTATCAGGAGGAACAATTCCTTCCAGCCGTTTCTCCAGCTGCTGTCTTGTCAAGCTCTTTCCCGTTCTGCACTCTGCCTCGCTCTTCATGTATGCCTCCCTATATGTGCTGCTGTATCATCTCTGTATCGTTTCCCGCTGCCGTTTCCTTCCACCTTCTGTGTTTTCCGCCGGCTTCCCTCAGCCACTGTCTCAGCCACGATTCATTGGATGGATAGTAGAGATGGGGAAATCCCGCCAAAAGCCCTTCTTCCTCCACCATACAGCTCCAGCTTCTGTCTGACATGGGCTTTTTCGCTGTCCAGCTTCCTCCTGGCACAGTCGTATCCCAGTAGTGGAATTCATGACCTCGTATCTGCTGTCCCCCGGTCCCTGTCAAGGTAATGTAGCCAAACCGCGACAGGCGGTCTGTGGAAAATCCCTCTGCGTCTATCAGGCCGGCCATAAGATACTGACGGCCGTCAGCCCCTTCCAGCAGGCGGTGCAGATAGAGAAAGCCGCCGCACTCTGCCAGTATGGGGATTTTTCTGCGATGCGCCTCCCTGACAGAGAGCAGCATAGATGTATTGGCCGCCAGCTCCGCCGCCAGATTTTCCGGATAGCCGCCGCCAAACAGATATCCGTCCGCTTCCGGAAGACTTTTATCCCTGAGGGGGCTGAAATAGACAAGCTTTGCTCCCAGACGCTCCATCAGGCTCAAATTTTCCTGGTAATAAAAACAGAACGCCTCGTCTCTCGCCACTGCTATGACAGTCTCCTGTATCTCTTCTTTTGCATTTCTGCCTTCCGCTGTGAGTTTCTCCGAAAAAAAAGCGCCGGACAGCCCGTTTTCTTCGTTCCCAGCCAGCTTCAGCAGTCCGTCCATATCCAGGCTTTTTTCTATCTGCTCTGCCAGCAGTCCGATTTTTTCTCTCAGGCCTTCTATCTCCCCTGGCATGAAAAGCCCCAGATGACGGCTTTTCAGACTGCACTCCTTCATCTCCGGCAGATATCCGTAGACCTTAATTCCTGTTTTCTCTATCACCGGTTTCAGACGTTCGTACAGCATAGGGGATAAGCGGTTTAAAATAACGCCGCGGATATTGCTGTTATCCACAAAGTCTGCAAATCCCTTTACCTGGGCAGCCAGAGAAACGCTGGCTCCCTTACAGTCCAGAATCAGGACAGAAGGCGTTCCGGTCATCACTGAAATCTCCCAGGAGCTGGCTCGTTTCGATACCGCTCCGATTCCGTCGTAATAGCCCATCACGCCTTCTATAACAGCCAGATCCGCCCCCGTTTCCTTCAGACGGGATGCGAAAACCTGCCTCACCTGATCCGCCTCTAAAAAAAAGCTGTCCAGATTTCCTCCGGGAATTCCCAGCACATACTGGTGAAACATGGGATCGATATAGTCCGGCCCGCATTTAAAGGCAGCAGGATGATACCCTCTGCGCCTGACGGCTTCTAAAAAGCCGCAGGTAATCAATGTTTTCCCGCTTCCGCTTCTGGGCGCTGCAAAAAGAATCGACTTCATGCCTCGTTTTCATCCTTTCCTCCGAAACTGATAATGTACACCGGATTCTGTCCCTGCATCAGATGATAGCTTCCCGCTTTCTTTGCCTTCGCCGTCTGTACAGACACAATTTCCGCCTCAATGGAAAGATCCTTCAGGGCAGCCACCGACGCAGCCACCGACTCCAGGGCAATGACGTTGATCACAATGCGCATCTGCGGATTCAGGCTTAAAAGCGCTTCCAGGATCTGTTTCATATTTCCTGAAGTTCCCCCTAAAAAGGCGTGGGTCAGCCTGTGCCCGGTCCGAAACTGCTCCCGGATTTCCGGATCAGTTAAAAGCGCCAGCGCCTCTCCCTCCAGCAGATGAATTGTGCCGGATCCTGCCCTCTCAGCGCGGGCTATGTTCTGTCTCAAAAGCTCGACAGCTTCCCTGTTTTTTTCAATGGCCCACACAGACTTCACTTTCCAGGAAAGAGCCGCCTCCACAGAGACAGAACCTGTTCCGGCGCCGATATCTGCCAGAACCGACTCTGGCGTCAGCTCCAGCTTTGAAAGGGACACAGCCCGTACCTCGCTTTTTGTCATAGGGACTTTCCCACGTATAAACCATTCATCCCGCATAGGCTTCTCTCGCTCCTGTTTCTCTTTTTCTAATTTTCTTGTCTCTCTGACAGCTAATCCTGAGGCTCTGCCTGCACGGCCAGAATGGACAGGCCATCTGCCGCAGTTTCTGAAAGCTCCCTCACCGTCCCCTGGCGGATCCTCTCATTTTCGTAAGAAAGACGTTCTCCTACCGCTGCCTGAAGGTTTCCGTATCCAAGATCAGTCAGACGGCGGCACAGCTCTCCTGCCCCTTCTGTTCCGGCCAGGAGGATAAACAGCCATCTGGGTTCCTGAAGACCGCTCATATGGCAGAGCAGTTCTTCCGTGTCCAGGATTCGGCCATGGGCGGTGAGAAATTCTGCCCGCTCCCAGGAAATCCCAAGTCTTGCGGCCAGATAGGCTGCAGAGGAAATTCCTGGAAGAATCGTAAAGGAAATCCCTCTTTTTTTCAGCTCTGCAGCCAGTTTTTTCGTTCCGCTGTAAAATCCGGTATCGCCGGAAAACAGAACCGTAACCATTCCGCCCTCCTGGTATCCCTCCAGAAAGCGGATCACTGCTTCCGGCTGGTAGACTGCTTCTGTCCGTGGTCTGTCCTTACGTCCAGAGCTTTCGTTTTGATTTCTGTGTATAAAAAGCTGTTCCAGACTGTCCAGCGCTTTCAAAGCGCTCTCAATCATCCGGGGCGCCCCCAGCAGCACGCGGCTGTGAAAGATGTGCTCCATAACCGTAAGAGTCATCTGTCCGGCTGAACCAGGCCCAATCCCGGCTAAAACCACCTGAAGAGGTTCCTTCTCCGGAACTGGATTTTCCTGTTTTTCAGAAAAATCTGCTTCCTGACAACGCGGGAAGGCAAGGATCCTTTCCTCCACCTCCTTCACCGAAAAACCATTTTCTTTTTCCCGGCGTATCACAATAACCGACGCCCCGTTTCTCCTGGCAGCCCGAATCTTTTCATCGTAGCCGCCGTTCTTTCCCGTCTCCTTCGTCACCATCCACCTGGCCTCTATCTGGCCCATCATAGCCGCGTTCAGCTCTTCTGAAAACGGTCCCTGCATACAGATCAGATGTCTGCCAGCGATTCCAAGCCTCCGGCACTGCTCTGCCGCTTCCGGCGACGGCAGCACTCTGGCATATATCCTGTTTTCGTAATCTGCCAGCGCTGTAAAGGCACGAAGCTCCTTGCTCCCTGTGGTCACAAATACATTGCCCTCCGTACGCTCCAGCATCTGTACCGCCGCCTCTGCTGTGGGTACATAGAACACCCCTTCCTCCTCTGCGCTCTCAGTCTCTGCATCCCGCAGACATCTGAGAAGCGGTATCTGTTCTTTCATGCAGGCCCTTTTAATATTCCCGGTCACTTCTTTTGCATATGGATGGGTGGCGTCAACAACCAGCCGGACCTGTTTGTCCCGCATAAACTCTGCCATCTCCTGCCAGTCCATCCGGTTTACCAGTATGTGGAGATATTCTGAGGAGGGCAGCAGATCACAGCCGTACTGGGATGCCACGCTTACCCAGGCCGAGATTCTGTGATCTGCGCAAAACTGCGCCAGCTGGCGTCCTTCCGTCGTGCCGCCAAAAATTAACAGCCTACACATCTTTGTAGCCTCTGGGCGTCACCATGCGCCCCATTACCTGTCTGGTGGCAGAATTCCCCACAAAAACTGTGGTAAACATATCCGCCTCTGCGTTCTGAAGCTCCTTTAAAGTCATCATCTCCACTGCCTGCCCCTCTCTGCCTATCTGCCTTACCATGCCGCAGACTGTCTCAGGACTCTGGTATTCCATCAAAATTTTGCAGGCCCATTTCAGATAACCGGCTCTTTTTTTGCTGGACGGGTTATAAATGCAGATGGAAAAGTCGCCCTGGGCCGCAAAACGAAGCCTTTTTTCAATGGTTTCCACAGGGGTCAGAAGATCGCTTAAGCTGATCACCGCAAAATCGTGGGTTAAAGGCGCGCCCAGAAGAGCGCCGCCGCTTAAAGCCGCCGTTACGCCTGGAACCACCTCCACCGACACCTGGGGAAATTCCGGAAGAAGCTCTAATATTAAACCGGCCATACCGTAAACTCCCGCATCCCCGCTGCAGACCATGGCAGTCGTTTTGCCCTGTTCTGTCTGCTCCAGAGCCATCCGGCATCGTTTTGTCTCCTGTTTCATAGGCGTTGTTAAAAACTCCTTGTCAGGAAACAGCTCTCTTATCAAATCCACATATACGGTATAGCCTGCAATCACCTGACAGTCCTCTAAGGCCTCTCTTGCCCGGATTGTCATATCCTGCAGAGAGCCTGGGCCCATGCCTACCACATAAATTTTCTTGTCCATTTTCCTTACCTCCATCTGACCGTTCTCCTGCAGACAGCCAGAGCGGCGGTTACGCCGTGTCCCGTCTGTTTTTTTACAATCAGGGATGCGTTTTCTCCCGCCGCCAGGACAGCCGCCCTCTCGCAGACGTTTCCCACTCCTGTCGTCTTCTTCACAAAGGCTGAATCTGAGAAATCTCCTGGGGCCTTTAAAAGTTCCTCCGGCGAATAAAAACAGATTTTCGTTCCATGGGAGCTGGCAAACTCCAGCAGTCCCGTCTCATCCTGCTTCAGGTCGATGGTGGCAATCTGCTTTACGTCCCTCATGGAAAGTCCCTGGAAAGCCAGAACAGACTCTGCCGCCGCTTCGATCGTCTCCCGTCTCGTTCCTCTCCTGCAGCCGATTCCAAGAACCGCGTCTCTGGCAAGAAGCCTTAAGTACTGGGAAGGCCTCTCTGTTTTTTTCTCCTCTGATTCGGCAGGGGCTTTCTCCACGTTTCCTGCCCGTGTTATCCACAGGTTCAGGCGGCAGACCTTACCGAAAGCCAGCTGCGCCGGTATTGTCCCCTCCACTGGAAAATCAGAAAAAAAGCCCAGGTGTTCGCCTCTCAGAAGGGCCGCTGCCGCTTCCCTGGCCAGACCCATATCCTCTATCTCAAGGCCGTTCGCTTTTGCAAATACATCTGGAGCGAACAGGCCGTTTCTGTCTGTAGCCGTCGTAATCACCGGCTCCGCTCCTATTATGGAGGCGGCTCTGAGGGCCAGCTCATTGGCGCCGCCCAGGTGCCCTGACAGAAGGGAGACTGCATACCGTCCCGTTTCGTCTATGACAATCACAGCCGGATCCTTCGTTTTGTCCTGGACAAAGGGCGCACAGGCCCGGACTGCAATTCCCGCCGCTCCCACAAAGATAAGCCCGTCCGCCTGCTGAAACTGTCTCTTCGTCCATTCCTTCAGCGTTTCCTTCCGTATGGAAAGCCCGCCTGCCGCCTCCGCGCAGGAAGGGGAAACGGTCCCTTCTGTTTCCTCTCCTTCCTCCTGGAACCTGCTTAAAAGCCGCTCTAACAGCCTGGCTCCCCGCTCTGTAAAGGCAATTCCTGCCAGTTTCATCTATATTCTCTCCGCTCTCTCTGTCTCTTTACCGCCTGTTTCTGGTTCTGTCTCTTTTGATCCTGCTGCCTCTGCTTTGGCTGTGCCGGCCTCAGGCACCGTATCCGTCCCTTTTCGAAATTCTGTGGTAAAGCCCGGATCGTAAAGCCTGGAACGCTCATATCCCCTGTGAGCCACCGCCTCCCCCACCAGAATCAGGGCAGTTTTCGTAATATGCTCCCGAAGCGCCGTCTCATAGAGCGTGCCCACCTGGCATACCACCGCCTTTTCCTCCGGCCAGGTAGCCTTATAGACAATAGCCGCCGGCGTAGTCTCCTGGTATCCGCCCCGTATCAGCTCTCTGGAAAGCTCTTTTAAAAGGCCTGTGCTGAGAAAAATAACCATAGTCGCGCCGTGGGAGGCAAAGGAAGCGATTTTCTCCCGCTCCGGCACCGGCGTTCTGCCCTCCATCCTGGTGATAACCACGCTCTGTGAAATTCCCAGCAGTGTATATTCCAGATTCAGGGCCGCCGCTGCTCCGCAGAAAGAGCTGACGCCTGGACATACCTGGTAGGCAATTCCCCTTTCGTCCAATGCGTCCATCTGCTCTCTGATGGCTCCATACAGGCAGGGATCTCCTGTGTGAAGGCGCACCGTCATATCCCCGCGTTTCTCCGCCTCCTCAATCACAGACAGCACTTCCTCCAAAGTCATTTTCGCGCTGTCATAAACAAGACAGTTCTCTTTTCTTCCCTTCAAAAGCTCTGGATTTACCAGAGAACCGGCGTATATAATCACGTCTGCCTGTCTCAGCAGTCTGTCTCCCCGCACAGTGATTAAATCCACAGCCCCGGAACCGGCTCCTACAAAATGTACCATCTCAGCTCACCTCTCCTTATTTTCACGTCCGCTGTCCGCCCTGTTTCTCCTCAGATGATTCTGCAATCAAAAGAGAAAAATATCCTGCGTCGTCCGGGATCTCCTCCAGAGACTGGTAGGTTTTCTCTCCTTCCATTCCGCAGTTTTCTACCATCCTGGCCTCCAGGCCTTTTTCCTTTAAGAGAGCTTTTACTTTGGGCATCTGCCGTCCGGATTTCATCAGCACCTTTACGCCCGGAAGCTCCAGCGCCTCCTCGATGTGGTAGGACGCAGGCAGAATATGCAGCTTCTGAGAGCCGTTGACAAGCGGCATGTCAAGCCTTGCGGCCGCCGCGCAGAAAGAAGGAATTCCGTTGACAATCCTCGTCTCAAAGCCCAGGCGCTTGATCCGTTCATGGACATAAAGATACGTAGAATACACAGTGGCGTCCCCCAATGTAATCAAGGCTACTGTGTGCCCTGCCGCCAGCTGTTCTGCAGCTTTGGCAGCGGCTGCATCATGGCTTGCCGCCAGCTTCTCCCGATCCTGTGTCATAGGCATGGGAAGAGGCAG
>OBYG01000473.1_pt1 | contig 35885 bp, 28 predicted proteins | sample 1538201 | NCBI WGS metagenome assembly OBYG01 (sample SAMEA2580177, study PRJEB22360) | human gut metagenome | biome: human gut; feature: human-associated habitat; material: faeces | place: Denmark | collected 2008/2010 | reverse complement strand
AGGGGGTGGAGTTTGTGACGTGTGGCGGGGCGTGGGAACGGGGCGGGTGACGTGGTTTTAGGGTGGAGTAACTTGCATGTGTTGGGAATTGTAGTTTTTTTAAAATGGGAAGTGACGTAACGTGGGAAAACGGAAGTGACGATTTGAGGAAGTTGTGGGTTTTTTGGCTTTCGTTTCTGGGCGTAGGTTCGCGTGCGGTTTTCTGGGTGTTTTTTGTGGACTTTAACCGTTACGTCATTTTTTAGTCCTATATATACTCGCTGTGCACTTGGCCCTTTTTTACACTGTGACTGATTGAGCTGGTGCCGTGTCGAGTGGTGTTTTTTAATAGGTTTTTTTACTGGTAAGGCTGACTGTTATGGCTGCCGCTGTGGAAGCGCTGTATGTTGTTCTGGAGCGGGAGGGTGCTATTTTGCCTAGGCAGGAGGGTTTTTCAGGTGTTTATGTGTTTTTTTCTCCTATTAATTTTGTTATACCTCCTATGGGGGCTGTGATGTTGTCTCTACGCCTGCGGGTATGTATTCCCCCGGGCTATTTCGGTCGCTTTTTAGCACTGACCGATGTGAACCAACCTGATGTGTTTACCGAGTCTTACATTATGACTCCGGACATGACCGAGGAGCTGTCGGTGGTGCTTTTTAATCACGGTGACCAGTTTTTTTACGGTCACGCCGGCATGGCCGTAGTCCGTCTTATGCTTATAAGGGTTGTTTTTCCTGTTGTAAGACAGGCTTCTAATGTTTAAATGTTTTTTGTTATTTTATTTTGTGTTTATGCAGGAACCCGCAGACATGTTTGAGAGAAAAATGGTGTCTTTTTCTGTGGTGGTTCCGGAGCTTACCTGCCTTTATCTGCATGAGCATGACTACGATGTGCTTGCTTTTTTGCGCGAGGCTTTGCCTGATTTTTTGAGCAGCACCTTGCATTTTATATCGCCGCCCATGCAACAAGCTTACATCGGGGCTACGCTGGTTAGCATAGCTCCGAGTATGCGTGTCATAATCAGTGTGGGTTCTTTTGTCATGGTTCCTGGCGGGGAAGTGGCCGCGCTGGTCCGTGCAGACCTGCACGATTATGTTCAGCTGGCCCTGCGAAGGGACCTACGGGATCGCGGTATTTTTGTTAATGTTCCGCTTTTGAATCTTATACAGGTCTGTGAGGAACCTGAATTTTTGCAATCATGATTCGCTGCTTGAGGCTGAAGGTGGAGGGCGCTCTGGAGCAGATTTTTACAATGGCCGGACTTAATATTCGGGATTTGCTTAGAGATATATTGAGAAGGTGGCGAGATGAAAATTATTTGGGCATGGTTGAAGGTGCTGGAATGTTTATAGAGGAGATTCACCCTGAAGGGTTTAGCCTTTACGTCCACTTGGACGTGAGGGCCATTTGCCTTTTGGAAGCCATTGTGCAACATCTTACAAATGCCATTATCTGTTCTTTGGCTGTAGAGTTTGACCACGCCACCGGAGGGGAGCGCGTTCACTTAATAGATCTTCATTTTGAGGTTTTGGATAATCTTTTGGAATAAAAAAAAAAAACATGGTTCTTCCAGCTCTTCCCGCTCCTCCCGTGTGTGACTCGCAGAACGAATGTGTAGGTTGGCTGGGTGTGGCTTATTCTGCGGTGGTGGATGTTATCAGGGCAGCGGCGCGTGAAGGAGTTTACATAGAACCCGAAGCCAGGGGGCGCCTGGATGCTTTAAGAGAGTGGATGTACTACAACTACTATACAGAGCGAGCTAAGCGGCGAGACCGGAGACGCAGATCTGTTTGTCACGCCCGCACCTGGTTTTGCTTCAGGAAATATGACTACGTCCGGCGTTCCATTTGGCATGACACTACGACCAACACGATCTCGGTTGTCTCGGCGCACTCCGTACAGTAGGGACCGTCTACCTCCTTTTGAGACAGAGACCCGCGCTACTATACTGGAGGATCATCCGCTGCTACCCGAATGCAACACTTTGACAATGCACAATGTGAGTTTTGTGCGAGGCCTTCCCTGCAGTGTGGGCTTTACGCTGATTCAGGAATGGGTTGTTCCCTGGGATATGGTCCTGACGCGGGAGGAGCTTATAATCCTGAGGAAGTGTATGCACGTGTGCCTGTGTTGTGCCAACATCGATATTATGACGAGCGTGATGATCCATGGTTACGAGTCCTGGGCTCTCCACTGTCATTGTTCCAGTCCCGGTTCCCTGCAGTGCATAGCCGGCGGGCAGGTTTTGGCCAGCTGGTTTAGGATGGTGGTGGATGGCGCCATGTTTAATCAGAGGTTTATATGGTACCGGGAGGTGGTGAATTACAACATGCCAAAAGAGGTAATGTTTATGTCCAGCGTGTTTATGAGGGGTCGCCACTTAATCTACCTGCGCTTGTGGTATGATGGCCACGTGGGTTCTGTGGTCCCCGCCATGAGCTTTGGATACAGCGCCTTGCACTGTGGGATTTTGAACAATATTGTGGTGCTGTGCTGCAGTTACTGTGCTGACTTAAGTGAGATCAGGGTGCGCTGCTGCGCCCGGAGGACAAGGCGCCTTATGCTGCGGGCGGTGCGAATCATCGCTGAGGAGACCACTGCCATGTTGTATTCCTGCAGGACGGAGCGGCGGCGGCAGCAGTTTATTCGCGCGCTGCTGCAGCACCACCGCCCTATCCTGATGCACGATTATGACTCTACCCCCATGTAGGCGTGGACTTCTCCTTCGCCGCCCGTTGAGCAACTGCAAGTTGGACAGCAGCCTGTGGCTCAGCAGCTGGACAGCGACATGAACTTAAGCGAGCTGCCCGGGGAGTTTATTAACATCACTGATGAGCGTTTGGCTCGACAGGAGACCGTGTGGAATATAACACCTAAGAATATGTCTGTTACCCATGATATGATGCTGTTTAAGGCCAGCCGGGGAGAAAGGACTGTGTACTCTGTGTGTTGGGAGGGAGGTGGCAGGTTGAATACTAGGGTTCTGTGAGTTTGATTAAGGTACGGTGATCAGTATAAGCTATGTGGTGGTGGGGCTATACTACTGAATAAAAATGACTTGAAATTTTTTGCAATTGAAAAATAAACACGTTGAAACATAACACAACGATTCTTTATTCTTGGGCAATGTATGAAAAAGTGTAAGAGGATGTGGCAAATATTTCATTAATGTAGTTGTGGCCAGACCAGTCCCATGAAAATGACATAGAGTATGCACTTGGAGTTGTGTCTCCTGTTTCCTGTGTACCGTTTAGTGTAATGGTTAGTGTTACAGGTTTAGTTTTGTCTCCGTTTAAGTAAACTTGACTGACAATGTTACTTTTGGCAGTTTTACCGTGAGATTTTGGATAAGCTGATAGGTTAGGCATAAATCCAACAGCGTTTGTATAGGCTGTGCCTTCAGTAAGATCTCCATTTCTAAAGTTCCAATATTCTGGGTCCAGGAAGGAATTGTTTAGTAGCACTCCATTTTCGTCAAATCTTATAATAAGATGAGCACTTTGAACTGTTCCAGATATTGGAGCCAAACTGCCTTTAACAGCCAAAACTGAAACTGTAGCAAGTATTTGACTGCCACATTTTGTTAAGACCAAAGTGAGTTTAGCATCTTTCTCTGCATTTAGTCTACAGTTAGGAGATGGAGCTGGTGTGGTCCACAAAGTTAGCTTATCATTATTTTTGTTTCCTACTGTAATGGCACCTGTGCTGTCAAAACTAAGGCCAGTTCCTAGTTTAGGAACCATAGCCTTGTTTGAATCAAATTCTAGGCCATGGCCAATTTTTGTTTTGAGGGGATTTGTGTTTGTTGCATTAGGTGAACCAAATTCAAGCCCATCTCCTGCATTAATGGCTATGGCTGTAGCGTCAAACATCAACCCCTTGGCAGTGCTTAGGTTAACCTCAAGCTTTTTGGAATTGTTTGAAGCTGTAAACAAGTAAAGGCCTTTGTTGTAGTTAATATCCAAGTTGTGGGCTGAGTTTATAAAAAGAGGGCCCTGTCCTAGTCTTAGATTTAGTTGGTTTTGAGCATCAAACGGATAACTAACATCAAGTATAAGGCGTCTGTTTTGAGAATCAATCCTTAGTCCTCCTGCTACATTAAGTTGCATATTGCCTTGTGAATCAAAACCCAAGGCTCCAGTAACTTTAGTTTGCAAGGAAGTATTATTAATAGTCACACCTGGACCAGTTGCTACGGTCAAAGTGTTTAGGTCGTCTGTTACATGCAAAGGAGCCCCGTACTTTAGTCCTAGTTTTCCATTTTGTGTATAAATGGGCTCTTTCAAGTCAATGCCCAAGCTACCAGTGGCAGTAGTTAGAGGGGGTGAGGCAGTGATAGTAAGGGTACTGCTATCGGTGGTGGTGAGGGGGCCTGATGTTTGCAGGGCTAGCTTTCCTTCTGACACTGTGAGGGGTCCTTGGGTGGCAATGCTAAGTTTGGAGTCGTGCACGGTTAGCGGGGCCTGTGATTGCATGGTGAGTGTGTTGCCCGCGACCATTAGAGGTGCGGCGGCAGCCACAGTTAGGGCTTCTGAGGTAACTGTGAGGGGTGCAGATATTTCCAGGTTTATGTTTGACTTGGTTTTTTTGAGAGGTGGGCTGACAGTGGTTACATTTTGGGAGGTAAGGTTGCCGGCCTCGTCCAGAGAGAGGCCGTTGCCCATTTTAAGCGCAAGCATGCCATTGGAGGTAACTAGAGGTTCGGATAGGCGCAAAGAGAGTACCCCAGGGGGACTCTCTTGAAACCCATTGGGGGATACAAAGGGAGGAGTAAGAAAAGGCACAGTTGGAGGACCGGTTTCCGTGTCATATGGATACACGGGGTTGAAGGTATCTTCAGACGGTCTTGCGCGCTTCATCTGCAACAACATGAAGATAGTGGGTGCGGATGGACAGGAACAGGAAAAAACTGACATTCCATTTAGATTGTGGAGAAAGTTTGCAGCCAGGAGGAAGCTGCAATACCAGAGCTGGGAGGAGGGCAAGGAGGTGCTGCTGAATAAACTGGACAGAAATTTGCTAACTGATTTTAAGTAAGTGATGCTTTATTATTTTTTTTTATTAGTTAAAGGGAATAAGATCTTTGAGACCGCACAGGGTCTTAATAAGGGTGCAGAGATCCTCAGGTCCTTGACAAGGTGAGTGAATGCAGCCTTCGGTTTCTACCGAGTGCTGAGTTATGGTAATGGGCTTTTCTCCCACCATGACCACCAATTTCTGACGCTTGGTTGGCAACTTGTAGCTAAGGCGGTGTCCGGTGGTATTACTGTCGTAGGTGACTTTGGCCTGCTTTACCAGACAAAAGATACCCCTTTTGCACTGGTGCAAGTTAACCATGTCTTGGAGCTCTTGATTCATGCGCTGTTGCTCGGCCGCTGCCCTGCGTCTTTCTAGCAGGCGCTGCTCTGTAATAATTCCGTCCATTTCTAGATCTAGGGTGTCAGTCATCTCCTCCTGTTAGATTAAAGTAGCTGATTTCAGTGGGGGTGGGAGAAGGTGGGCGAGGCTGATTGGCTGGGACAAAGCCGCCGGCAACAACTTGTTGCAGTGGAAGCATAGCGGGCGCGGGGAAAGTTGGGTGGTTCATGGCATCTATTGCGTTCCAGCCAATGTCAAGGTAGGGATATATAGCTAGGGCTAAGATGGTACTGCAGAACACCATAACAGAGATGATTGCATATAACCAGGCTTCGGAAAGATCGCTTTTTTCATTGTAGCAACTTGGAATATTCCATATACGAGTGAATCTGCATGATATATGTCTTTGAGGCTTGGAGGTCGGGGAACAAAACGCAGATAGGGTGCAAATAATCAGCAGAAAAGTCACAGTAAATTTCATAATTAAAGAATTCTAAGAAGCTCAGCTATAGTCCTGTCCCTGTACTGGGGATGGTGTCTGAGATATGCAAAGCGCACACAGACCCAGTCAATGCACTGGATAAAGGCGATGACCACAGTGATGAGGCTGCAGATGAGCGTGAGGGTGACAAATCCGTAAAGCAAATAGACTGTGAAGGCTGGAATGCAGTCTACTTCGATGTGAGAAACCGCAGCCAATGTGGAGCACGCACAAAAAAGCGCAACAAGGGTCAGTAATATAAAAACTCGAGGAATCATGTCTCATTTAATCATACTGTAAGAGAAAAGAACATGTGTTTCAGTCCGTCCAATCTATGGATTCCATCATTGTTTGGGTGTAGCACAATGATGGGACTATAGATGGGTGGTCGGGCGCGTTTGCGCTTTAGGCAGCAGATGAGCCACATAATAATAAGGCATACAAACATAAGCGCTATGGAGAACCACCACATGCCCAAGTTATCCCAGTTATTGACAAAGGCAGAAACTTGGGGTGTATTTGTGGTAGATGTAAGTCCGGTAGCGGCGGCCGCGTTGGTTGTGTTGGTCATCTCTGTTAGGGTGGGTCGCTGTAGTTGGACTGGAACAAATCCGCGGGACAGGTGCTGGCCAAAGTCAGATGCTGACATCCAGGAAGCCTGACTTCAAGGTTGTAGTGCTGGAGCATATCCCACATAGAGTCAATTGTTCAGGGGAATGGTATTGAGCAGGAAATGACCGGGGGGTTTAAATCCTATTCTAATTATAATGCTAACTTTTTGAATTTGTTTTGCAAGCAGCGAGTAAAGCAGTTAGTGGTGACATTAGCTTTGTAACTTAGTAAATTAAGGCATTTTCTTTTCCTCAATAAAGCTGCGTCTGCTTTTGTATTTAATATAGAGTAGGGTACAGACCAAAGCGAGCACTGTAATTAGCATAGCAGTGCAGCAGAAAGTGCCAGTGTTTTCCACACAATTTTGTGGGGGCCACAACTTATACTGTTTGCTCATGTACATGGTAATGTCGCACATTTCATAAAATGGAAAAGTATACATAAAAGTTTTATGACTTTTACCCTGGAAAACTGTAACATTATACTCTGTAGTGTCACCTGGCTGCCAAATAGCATAAACAGCATACTTGCCAATTTTGTTTTTGTGGCGAATAAGCAGCTTTTCATGTTCTGTGGTGCATTTTATAAGAGTGGTGCACTCATTAGCTTCAGCTGCGAATGTAACATTACAGGCTGGCTCCTTAAAATCCACCTTTTGGGTGGTACCGTGGGCTGACGCAAGGGTGAGTAAACCTAGGATTATGTACCTAATCATCTTGGGTGGCGACCCCAGCGTTTAAAAAGCTGACAATAAATGCAAATGTGCACACAGCAGGCGGCGAGCCTTAGGCAGAGAAGCGTTAGTATAAGAATAAAGAGAATCACAAGACAGAGAATAACCCCAACCCCGATTCTAGAGAAACCTGAATTAGAATAGCCCGTAGAGTTGCTTGAATTGTTCATAAACCCCACAGTAGCTGCGCCTTTGGCCTAATACCCTAAGGGTTTTCTAAGCTCACCTCCTGTTCTGGTAAACAGAGTTATTGAGGTCTGTCCGGAAAAAGTCTGGTTTACGGTCAGGCGGTAGGTGTGGTGCAGCGGCCGGTGACGCACTCGTACGTTCCCGGCAGGTAAGGAGGGTGGTGTTTTTTCTGATGGAGTAGCTGAGCTCGGAGAGGTTCTCTCGTAGACTCACTCCGTCTGGGTTGAAACTGTTGTAAATCACAGAGGGAGAGATGTTAAAAGTACCAGGTAAGGTTCGCCTTGGTTTGCTTGGGCGGGTGAAGACGGTGGCGTTTACAGGATGGCGATAGGAGCCCCAGTATATTTTAATTTCTGTATTTATTATACTCAGCACAGAGATGGCAACAAAGATCTTGATGTAATCCAGGGTTAGGACAGTTGCAAATCACAGTAAGAACACAGGGTCCCCTGTCCCGCTCAACTAGCAGGGGGCGCTGGGTAAATTCCCGAATCAGGCTACGGGCAAGCTCTCCCTGGGTGGTAAGCCGGACGCCGTGCGCCGGGCCCTCGATATGATCCTCGGGCAATTCAAAGTAGCAAAACTCACCGGAGTCGCGGGCAAAGCACTTGTGGCGGCGACAGTGGACCAGGTGTTTCAGGCGCAGTTGCTCTGCCTCTCCACTTAACATTCAGTCGTAGCCGTCCGCCGAGTCCTTTACCGCGTCAAAGTTAGGAATAAACTGATCCGGATAGTGGCCGGGAGGTCCCGAGAAGGGGTTAAAGTAGACCGATGGCACAAACTCCTCAATAAATTGCAGAGTTCCAATGCCTCCAGAGCGCGGCTCAGAGGACGAGGTCTGCAGAGTTAGGATTGCCTGACGAGGCGTGAATGAAGAGCGGCCGGCGCCGCCGATCTGAAATGTCCCGTCCGGACGGAGACCAAGCGAGGAGCTCACCGACTCGTCGTTGAGCTGAATACCTCGCCCTCTGATTGTTAGGTGAGTTATACCCTGCCCGGGCGACCGCACCCTGTGACGAAAGCCGCCCGCAAGCTGCGCCCCTGAGTTAGTCATCTGAACTTCGGCCTGGGCGTCTCTGGGAAGTACCACAGTGGTGGGAGCGGGACTTTCCTGGTACACCAGGGCAGCGGGCCAACTACGGGGATTAAGGTTATTACGAGGTGTGGTGGTAATAGCCGCCTGTTCCAGGAGAATTCGGTTTCGGTGGGCGCGTATTCCGTTGACCCGGGATATCATGTGGGGTCCCGCGCTCATGTAGTTTATTCGGGTTGAGTAGTCTTGGGCAGCTCCAGCCGCAAGTCCCATTTGTGGCTGGTAACTCCACATGTAGGGCGTGGGAATTTCCTTGCTCATAATGTCGCTGACAACAGGTGCTGGCGCCGGGTGTGGCCGCTGGAGATGACGTAGTTTTCGCGCTTAAATTTGAGAAAGGGCGCGAAACTAGTCCTTAAGAGTCAGCGCGCAGTATTTACTGAAGAGAGCCTCCGCGTCTTCCAGCGTGCGCCGAAGCTGATCTTCGCTTTTGTGATACAGGCAGCTGCGGGTGAGGGATCGCAGAGACCTGTTTTTTATTTTCAGCTCTTGTTCTTGGCCCCTGCTCTGTTGAAATATAGCATACAGAGTGGGAAAAATCCTGTTTCTAAGCTCGCGGGTCGATACGGGTTCGTTGGGCGCCAGACGCAGCGCTCCTCCTCCTGCTGCTGCCGCCGCTGTGGATTTCTTGGGCTTTGTCAAAGTCTTGCTATCCGGTCGCCTTTGCTTCTGTGTGGCCGCTGCTGTTGCTGCCGCTGCCGCCGGTGCAGTAGGGGCTGTAGAGATGACGGTAGTAATGCAGGATGTTACGGGGGAAGGCCACGCCGTAATGGTAGAGAAGAAAGCGGCGGGCGAAGGAGATGTTGCCCCCACAGTCTTGCAAGCAAGCAACTATGGCGTTCTTGTGCCCGCGCCATGAGCGGTAGCCTTGGCGCTGTTGTTGCTCTTGGGCTAACGGCGGCGACTGCTTGGACTTACCGGCCCTGGTTCCAGTGGTGTCCCATCTACGGTTGGGTCGGCGAACGGGCAGTGCCGGCGGCGCCTGAGGAGCGGAGGTTGTAGCCATGCTGGAACCGGTTGCCGATTTCTGGGGCGCCGGCGAGGGGAATGCGACCGAGGGTGACGGTGTTTCGTCTGACACCTCTTCGGCCTCGGAAGCTTCCTCGTCTAGGCTCTCCCAGTCTTCCATCATGTCCTCCTCCTCCTCGTCCAAAACCTCCTCTGCCTGACTGTCCCAGTATTCCTCCTCGTCCGTGGGTGGCGGCGGCAGCTGCAGCTTCTTTTTGGGTGCCATCCTGGGAAGCAAGGGCCCGCGGCTGCTGCTGATAGGGCTGCGGCGGCGGGGGGATTGGGTTGAGCTCCTCGCCGGACTGGGGGTCCAAGTAAACCCCCCGTCCCTTTCGTAGCAGAAACTCTTGGCGGGCTTTGTTGATGGCTTGCAATTGGCCAAGAATGTGGCCCTGGGTAATGACGCAGGCGGTAAGCTCCGCATTGGGCGGGCGGGATTGGTCTTCGTAGAACCTAATCTCGTGGGCGTGGTAGTCCTCAGGTACAAATTTGCGAAGGTAAGCCGACGTCCACAGCCCCGGAGTGAGTTTCAACCCCGGAGCCGCGGACTTTTCGTCAGGCGAGGGACCCTGCAGCTCAAAGGTACCGATAATTTGACTTTCGTTAAGCAGCTGCGAATTGCAAACCAGGGAGCGGTGCGGGGTGCATAGGTTGCAGCGACAGTGACACTCCAGTAGACCGTCACCGCTCACGTCTTCCATTATGTCAGAGTGGTAGGCAAGGTAGTTGGCTAGCTGCAGAAGGTAGCAGTGGCCCCAAAGCGGCGGAGGGCATTCGCGGTACTTAATGGGCACAAAGTCGCTAGGAAGTGCACAGCAGGTGGCGGGTAGGATTCCTGAGCGCTCTAGGATAAAGTTCCTAAAGTTCTGCAACATGCTTTGACTGGTGAAGTCTGGCAGACCCTGTTGCAGGGTTTTAAGCAGGCGTTCGGGGAAAATGATGTCCGCCAGGTGCGCGGCCACGGAGCGCTCGTTGAAGGCCGTCCATAGGTCCTTCAAGTTTTGCTTTAGCAGTTTCTGCAGCTCCTTGAGGTTGCACTCCTCCAAGCACTGCTGCCAAACGCCCATGGCCGTCTGCCAGGTGTAGCATAGAAATAAGTAAACGCAGTCGCGGACGTAGTCGCGGCGCGCCTCGCCCTTGAGCGTGGAATGAAGCACGTTTTGCCCAAGGCGGTTTTCGTGCAAAATTCCAAGGTAGGAGACCAGGTTGCAGAGCTCCACGTTGGAGATCTTGCAGGCCTGGCGTACGTAGCCCTGTCGAAAGGTGTAGTGCAATGTTTCCTCTAGCTTGCGCTGCATCTCCGGGTCAGCAAAGAACCGCTGCATGCACTCAAGCTCCACGGTAACGAGCACTGCGGCCATCATTAGCTTGCGTCGCTCCTCCAAGTCGGCAGGCTCGCGCGTTTGAAGCCAGCGCGCTAGCTGCTCGTCGCCAACTGCGGGCAGGCCCTCCTCTGTTTGTTCTTGCAAGTTTGCATCCTTATCCAGGGGCTGCGCACGGCGCACGATCAGCTCACTCATGACTGTGCTCATGACCTTGGGGGGTAGGTTAAGTGCCGGGTAGGCAAAGTGGGTGACCTCGATGCTGCGTTTTAGTACGGCTAGGCGCGCGTTGTCACCCTCGAGTTCCACCAACACTCCAGAGTGACTTTCATTTTCGCTGTTTTCCTGTTGCAGAGCGTTTGCCGCGCGCTTCTCGTCGCGTCCAAGACCCTCAAAGATTTTTGGCACTTCGTCGAGCGAGGCGATATCAGGTATGACAGCGCCCTGCCGCAAGGCCAGCTGCTTGTCCGCTCGGCTGCGGTTGGCACGGCAGGATAGGGGTATCTTGCAGTTTTGGAAAAAGATGTGATAGGTGGCAAGCACCTCTGGCACGGCAAATACGGGGTAGAAGTTGAGGCGCGGGTTGGGCTCGCATGTGCCGTTTTCTTGGCGTTTGGGGGGTATGCGCGGTGAGAATAGGTGGCGTTCGTAGGCAAGGCTGACATCCGCTATGGCGAGGGGCACATCGCTGCGCTCTTGCAATGCGTCGCAGATAATGGCGCACTGGCGCTGCAGATGCTTCAACAGCACGTCGTCTCCCACATCTAGGTAGTCGCCATGCCTTTCGTCCCCCCGCCCGACTTGTTCCTCGTTTGCCTCTGCGTTGTCCTGGTCTTGCTTTTTATCCTCTGTTGGTACTGAGCGGTCCTCGTCGTCTTCGCTTACAAAACCTGGGTCCTGCTCGATAATCACTTCCTCCTCCTCAAGCGGGGGTGCCTCGACGGGGAAGGTGGTAGGCGCGTTGGCGGCATCGGTGGAGGCGGTGGTGGCGAACTCAGAGGGGGCGGTTAGGCTGTCCTCCTTCTCGACTGACTCCATGATCTTTTTCTGCCTATAGGAGAAGGAAATGGCCAGTCGGGAAGAGGAGCAGCGCGAAACCACCCCCGAGCGCGGACGCGGTGCGGCGCGACGTCCCCCAACCATGGAGGACGTGTCGTCCCCGTCGCCGTCGCCGCCGCCTCCCCGCGCGCCCCCAAAAAAGCGGCTGAGGCGGCGTCTCGAGTCCGAGGACGAAGACTCGTCACAAGACGCGCTGGTGCCGCGCACACCCAGCCCGCGGCCATCGACCTCGGCGGCGGATTTGGCCATTGCACCCAAAAAGAAAAAGAAGCGCCCCTCTCCCAAGCCCGAGCGCCCGCCATCCCCAGAGGTGATTGTGGACAGCGAGGAAGAAAGAGAAGATGTGGCGCTACAAATGGTGGGTTTTAGCAACCCACCGGTGCTAATCAAGCACGGCAAGGGAGGTAAGCGCACGGTGCGGCGGCTGAATGAAGACGACCCAGTGGCGCGGGGTATGCGGACGCAAGAGGAAGAGGAAGAGCCCAGCGAAGCGGAAAGTGAAAGCACGGTGATGAACCCGCTGAGTTTGCCGATCGTGTCTGCATGGGAGAAGGGCATGGAGGCTGCGCGCGCGCTGATGGACAAGTACCACGTGGATAACGATCTAAAGGCGAACTTCAAGCTACTGCCTGACCAAGTGGAACCTCTGGCGGCCGTATGTAAGACCTGGCTGAACGAGGAGCACCGCGGATTGCAGCTGACCTTCACCAGCAACAAGACCTTTGTGATGATGATGGGGCGATTCCTGCAGGCGTACCTGCAGTCGTTTGCAGAGGTGACCTACAAGCACCACGAGCCCACGGGCTGCGCGTTGTGGCTGCACCGCTGCGCTGAGATAGAGGGCGAGCTTAAGTGTCTACACGGGAGCATTATGATAAATAAGGAGCACGTGATTGAAATGGATGTGACGAGCGAAAACGGGCAGCGCGCGCTGAAGGAGCAGTCTAGCAAGGCCAAGATCGTGAAGAACCGGTGGGGCCGAAGTGTGGTGCAGATCTCCAACACCGACGCAAGGTGCTGCGTGCACGACGCGGCCTGTCCGGCCAATCAGTTTTCCGGAAAGTCTTGCGGCATGTTCTTCTCTGAAGGCGCAAAGGCTCAGGTGGCTTTTAAGCAGATCAAGGCTTTTATGCAGGCGCTGTATCCTAACGCCCAGACCGGGCACGGTCACCTTCTGATGCCACTACGGTGCGAGTGCAACTCAAAGCCTGGGCACGCGCCCTTTTTGGGAAGGCAGCTGCCAAAGTTGACTCCGTTCTCCCTGAGCAACGCGGAGGACCTGGATGCGGATCTGATCTCCGACAAGAGCGTGCTGGCCAGTGTGCACCACCCGGCGCTGATAGTGTTCCAGTGCTGCAACCCTGTGTATCGCAACTCGCGCGCGCAAGGCGGAGGCCCCAACTGCGACTTCAAGATATCGTCGCCCGACCTGCTAAACGCGCTGGTGATGGTCCGCAGCTTGTGGAGCGAAAACTTCACCGAGCTACCGCGAATGGTTGTACCTGAGTTTAAGTGGAGCCCCAAATACCAGTATCGCAACGTGTCCCTGCCAGTGGCGCACAGCGATGCGCGGCAGAACCCGTTTGATTTTTAGACGGCGCAGACGGCAAGGGTGGGGGGTAAATAATCACCCGAGAGTGTACAAATAAAAGCATTTGCCTTTATTGAAAGTGTCTCCTAGTACATTATTTTTACATGTTTTTCAAGTGGCAAAAAGAAGTGGCGCTCCTAATCTGCGCACTGTGGCTGCGGAAGTAGGGCGAGTGGCGCTCCAGGAAGCTGTAGAGCTGTTCCTGGTTGCGGCGCAGGGTGGGTTGTACCTGGGGACTGTTAAGCATGGAGTTGGGTACCCCGGTAATAAGGTTCATGGTGGGGTTGTGATCCATGGGAGTTTGGGGCCAGTTGGCAAAGGCGTGGAGAAACATGCAGCAGAATAGTCCACAGGCGGCCGAGTTGGGCCCCTGCACGCTTTGGGTGGACTTTTCCAGTGTTATACAGCGGTCGGGGGAAGAGGCAATGGCGCTACGGCGCAGGAGTGACTCGTACTCAAACTGGTAAACCTGCTTGAGACGCTGGTCAGAAAAGCCAAAGGGCTCAAAGAGGTAGCATGTTTTTGAGCGTGGGTCCCAGGCAAAGGCCATCCAGTGTACGCCCCCAGTCTCGCGACCGGCCGTGTTAACTATGGCGCAGGCGAGCTTGTGTGGGGAAACAAAGCCTGGGAAGCGCTTGTCATAGGTGCCCAAAAAGTATGGCCCACAACCAAGATCTTTGACAATGGCTTTCAGTTCCTGCTCACTGGAGCCCATGGCGGCAGCTGTTGTTGATGTTGCTTGCTTCTTTATGTTGTGGCGTTGCCGGCCGAGAAGGGCGTGCGCAGGTACACGGTCTCGATGACGCCGCGGTGCGGCTGGTGCACACGGACCACGTCAAAGACTTCAAACAAAACATAAAGAAGGGTGGGCTCGTCCATGGGATCCACCTCAAAAGTCATGTCTAGCGCGTGGGCGGAGTTTGCATAGAGAAGGTTTTGGCCCAGGTCTGTCAGTGCGCCCATGGACATAAAGTTACTGGAGAATGGGATGCGCCAGAGGGTGCGGTCGCACAGGAACTTTTTCTGGGTAATACTGTCAACCGCGGTTTTGCCTATAAGCGGGTAGGGGAAGTTGGCGGGGTAGGCCTGTCCCTCTCGCATGGTGGGAGCGAGGTACCCAACAAAGCCAGAGTTATTGTGCTGGTGGAGGATGCCCACCTGTTGGTAGTCTTTGTATTTAGTATCATCCACCACCTGACGGCTCATGGGCTGGAAGTTTCTAAAGAAGGAGTACATGCGGTCCTTGTAGCTCTCTGGGATATAGAAGCCCTGGTAGCCAATGTTATAGTTAGCTAGCATTTGTACCAGGAACCAGTCTTTGGTCATGTTACACTGGGCAACGTTGTAACCCTCCCCGTCAACTGAGCGCTTAATTTCAAACTCGTTGGGGGTAAGCAGGCGGTCATTGCCAGGCCAGCTGACAGAAGAGTCAAAGGTAATGGCCACCTTCTTAAAGGTGTGGTTGAGGTAAAAGGTTCCATCTAGGTAGGGTATAGAGCCAGAGTAGGTGTAATAAGGGTCGTAGCCCGAGCCCAGTGATGGGGTTTCCTTAGTCTTAAGGCGCGTGAAGGCCCAGCCGCGAAAAGCCGCCCAGTTGCGGGAGGGGATGGATATGGGCACGTTGGTAGCGTTGGCGGGTATAGGGTAGAGCATGTTGGCGGCGGAGAGATAGTCGTTAAAGGACTGGTCGTTGGTGTCGTTTCTAAGCATGGCCTCAAGCGTGGAGGCGGTGTTGTGGGCCATGGGGAAGAAGGTGGCGTAAAGGCAAATGCTATCAAACTTAATGCTGGCTCCGTCAACCCTTAGGTCATTTCCTAGGGAGCTCTGCAGAACCATGTTAACATCCTTCCTGAAGTTCCACTCGTAGGTGTATGAGCCCGGCAGGAGAAGGAGGTTTTTAATGGCAAAGAACTTCTGAGGCACCTGGATGTGGAAGGGCACATAGCGACCATTGCCCAGCAACATTGAGCGGTAGCGCAGGCCAGCATTGCGGTGGTGGTTAAATGGGTTGACGTTGTCCATATAGTCAAGGGACCAGCGTGCTCCAAGGTTAATGTAGCAGTCCACTAGCCCGGGAGCCACCACTCGCTTGTTCATGTAGTCGTAGGTGTTTGGGTTATCAGAAATTTTTACGTTGGAAGGACTGTACTTTAGCTTGTCGGGCAAATACAGCGCTATGTTGGAGTACAGGAAATTTCTCCACAGGTTGGCATTTAGATTGATTTCCATGGCAAAATTATTTCCAACTCTTATTTCATTTTTATCTGAAAATTCTGTAGCATCTTTTTCCCATCCATTTTCCTGACCTGTTTTAGGTTTTACCTTGGTAAGAGTCTCTGTATTAATCACACCTCCCAGTGGAAAGCAGTAATTTGGAAGTTCATCTTCAGTTCCATGATTTTCAATAATTCTAACATCTGGATCATAGCTGTCAACAGCCTGATTCCACATAGAAAAGTACCTGGTTCTATCACCAATGGAATCAAGCAAAAGCTGGTATGAAAGCTCTGTGTTTCTGTCTTGCAAATCTACAACAGCATTCAACTGCGATGCTTGGCCCGCCAGAACACCCATATTACCCGTGCTGTTGTAATACATTAGACCAATAAAATTGTCCCTAAAAGCAATGTAATTAGGCCTGTTGGGCATAGATTGTTGGCCCATTAGTTCTCGTGAGTTACCTTCCTTAATAGTGGGCATGTAAGAAATATGAGTGTCTGGGGTTTCTATATCTACATCTTCACTGTACAATACCACTTTAGGAGTCAAGTTATCACCATTGCCTGCGGCTGCCTCAGTAGTTGAGAAAAATTGCATTTCCACTTGACTTTCTAGCTTTCCATTTTGTTGCTTTACAAGAATGCCTTGCCCTCCATTTTCATTTGTGGGTTTTGCATATGAACCGTAACATGGTTTCATTGGGGTAGTCTTTTTTAGGACTCTCCCAGCTGCATGATTAATTTCTGTTTCGTACCACTGAGATTCTCCTATTTGAGGTTCAGGTTGAAATGTTTTATCGGCATATTTAGGTGTTTCACCTTCGACACCTATTTGAATACCCTCCTTTGTAATATTTATACCAGAATAAGGCGCCTGCCCAAATACGTGAGTTTTTTGCTGCTCAGCTTGCTCGTCTACTTCGTCTTCGTTGTCATCGTCCTCTTCTTCTAGGTTTATTTCAAGAGCAGTAGCAGCTTCATCCCATTCGCAAGGATTTGGGGCACCCTTGGGGGCCAGGGCGTTGTAGGCAGTGCCAGAGTAGGGCTTAAAAGTAGGGCCCCTGTCCAGCACGCCGCGGATGTCAAAGTACGTGGAAGCCATGTCCAGCACACGGTTATCACCCACAGCTAGGGTGAACCGCGCCTTGTACGAGTACGCAGTATCCTCACGGTCCACAGGGATGAACCGCAGCGTCAAACGCTGGGACCGGTCTGTGGTCACGTCGTGCGTAGGCGCCACCGTGGGGTTTCTAAACTTGTTATTCAGGCTGAAGTACGTCTCGGTGGCGCGGGCAAACTGCACCAGCCCGGGGCTCAGGTACTCCGAGGCGTCCTGGCCCGAGATGTGCATGTAAGACCACTGCGGCATCATCGAAGGGGTAGCCATCTTGGAAAGCGGGCGCGCGGCGGCTCAGCAGCTCCTCTGGCGGCGACATGGACGCATACATGACACACATACGACACGTTAGCTATCAGAAGCATCGTCGGCGCTTCAGGGATTGCACCCCCAGACCCACGATGCTGTTCAGTGTGCTTTGCCAGTTGCCACTGGCTACGGGCCGCAACGATCGCGGACCGCTGGCGGCGCGGCGCAGGGACGCGCGGCTAGGACGGGTTACAACAACGGCGGTCGGGCCTGGCAGCACAGGTTTCTGCTGGGTGTCGGCGGGGGGAGGCAGGTCCAGCGTTACGGGTGTGTGCTGGCCCAGCACTCCGGTAGCCATGGGCGCAATGGGACGGGTGGTGGGCAGGCCTTGCTTTAGTGCCTCCTCGTACGAGGGAGGCTCGTCTATTTGCGTCACCAGAGTTTCTTCCCTGTCGGGACGCGGACGCTTTTCGCCACGCCCCTCTGGAGACACTGTCTCCACGGCCGGTGGAGGCTCCTCTACGGGAGGGCGGGGATCAAGCTTACTGTTAATCTTATTTTGCACTGCCTGGTTGGCCAGGTCCACCACCCCGCTAATGCCAGAGGCCAGGCCATCTACCACCTTTTGTTGGAAATTTTGCTCTTTCAACTTATCCCTCAGCATCTGGCCTGTGCTGCTGTTCCAGGCCTTGCTGCCATAGTTCTTAACGGTGGAACCGAAATTTTTAATGCCGCTCCACAGCGAGCCCCAGCTGAAGGCGCCACCGCTCATATTGCTGGTGCCGATATCTTGCCAGTTTCCCATGAACGGGCGCGAGCCGTGTCGCGGGGCCAGAGACGCAAAGTTGATGTCTTCCATTCTACAAAATAGTTACAGGACCAAGCGAGCGTGAGAGTCCAGACTTTTTATTTTGATTTTTCCACATGCAACTTGTTTTTAATCAGTGTCTCTGCGCCTGCAAGGCCACGGATGCAATTCCGGGCACGGCGCCAATCGCCGCGGCGATCAGTGGAATAAGGAGGGGCAGGATACCGCCGCGCATGCGACGGTGCGACGCGCGCCGCCGCCGGTGGTGCGCACGACGCATGCCGCCCGTCAGGCCGTGGCCGGCCATGCCCCTCCTACGGTGCATTCTTCCTCGGAATCCCGGCACCGGGAAACGGAGGCGGCAGGTGAGGGCCATATCTGCAAGAACCACAAAGACCGGCTTTTAAACGATGCTGGGGTGGTAGCGCGCTGTTGGCAGCACCAGGGTCCTGCCTCCTTCGCGAGCCACCCTGCGCACGGAAATCGGGGCCAGCACGGGCTGGCGACGGCGACGGCGGCGGCGGGTTCCAGTGGTGGTTCGGCGTCGGGTAGTTGCTCGTCTTCTGGGGCGGTAGGTGTAGCCACGATAGCCGGGGGTAGGCGCAATGGAAGGATGTAGGGCATATTCGGGCAGTAGCGCGCTGGCGGCGCCGTACTTCCTCGAACGGCGCGGGCGCCGGGGGGCTGAAACGCGAAACATCCACGGGTCCGTTTGCACCTCCGTAGAGGTCTTGGACGCGGCCGCAGCGACCGCCTGCACCGCGGCATCCGCCACCGCTGAGGCAACCGGGGACGTTTGTGTCTCCATGCCCTCTGTGGCGGTGGCAATACTGGTGCTACTGGTAGTGGGTATCTGAACGTCCACGGTCTGCACGCCCAGTCCCGGCGCCACCTGCTTGATTGGCCGCACGCGGACCTCGGGCTCCAGCCCAGGTTCCACGGTCATTTTTTCCAAGACATCTTCCAGTCGCTGACGCTTGGGTACCATCAGCTGCACGGTGGGTGCCAAGTCACCAGACTCGCGCTTTAGGCCGCGCTTTTCTTCGGACGGTGCAAGCGCGGGCAGCACCTGCTGCAGTGTTACGGGCTTTAGGCTAGGTGTTGGGTTGCCCTCGTCCAGCGGCAACGCCAGCATGTCCTTATGCCGCTTTCCGTAGGCAAACTCCCCGAGGCGCTCGTTGGCCTGCTCAAGCAGGTCCTCGTCGCCGTACACCTCATCATACACGCGCTTGTAGGTGCGGGTGGAGCGCTCACCGGGCGTAAAGACTACGGTGGTGCCGGGTCGCAAAACACGTTTTACGCGTCGACCTTTCCACTGTACCCGCCGCCTGGGCGCGGTAGCGTGCAGCAGTTCCACCTCGTCGTCAAGTTCATCATCATCATCTTTCTTTTTCTTTTTGACCCGCTTTAGCTTTCGGGGCTTGTAATCCTGCTCTTCCTTCTTCGGGGGGCCATAGATCTCCGGCGCGATGACCTGGAGCATCTCTTCTTTGATTTTGCGCTTGGACATAGCTTCGTTGCGCGCCGCCGCCGCTGGATACATACAACAGTACGAGTCTAAGTAGTTTTTTCTTGCAATCTAGTTGCGCGGGGGGCGGGTGCGCACGGGCACGCGCAGGCCGCTAACCGAGTCGCGCACCCAATACACGTTGCCCCTGCGACCCTGAGTCATAGCACTAATGGCCGCGGCTGCTGCGGCGGCCGCTCGTCGCCTGGACCTGGGGGGCACAGTGACAATACCCGCGGCCAGCCTTCGAGCGGCTCGCATGGCCGCCCGTCGGCCGGTGCGACGTGCGCGGTTAAGCAGGGCCGCCGCCGCGCGTTGGGCGGCAGTGCCGGGTCGGCGGCGGTGGCGACGTGCTACGCGCCTCCGCCGTCTCTTCATTTTAGCATAGCGCCGGGCTCCGCGCACCACGGTCTGAATGGCCGCGTCCACTGTGGACACTGGTGGCGGCGTGGGTGTGTAGTTGCGCGCCTCCTCCACCACCGCGTCGATGGCGTCATCGACGGTGGTGCGCCCAGTGCGGCCGCGTTTGTGCGCGCCCCAGGGCGCGCGGTAGTGCCCGCGCACGCGCACTGGGTGTTGGTCGGAGCGCTTCTTGGCCCCGCCAAACATCTTGCTTGGGAAGCGCAGGCCCCAGCCTGTGTTATTGCTGGGCGATATAAGGATGGACATGCTTGCTCAAAAAGTGCGGCTCGATAGGACGCGCGGCGAGACTATGCCCAGGGCCTTGTAAACGTAGGGGCAGGTGCGGCGTCTGGCGTCAGTAATGGTCACTCGCTGGACTCCTCCGATGCTGTTGCGCAGCGGTAGCGTCCCGTGATCTGTGAGAGCAGGAACGTTTTCACTGACGGTGGTGATGGTGGGGGCTGGCGGGCGCGCCAAAATCTGGTTCTCGGGAAAGCGATTGAACACGTGGGTCAGAGAGGTAAACTGGCGGATGAGCTGGGAGTAGACGGCCTGGTCGTTGTAGAAGCTCTTGGAGTGCACGGGCAACAGCTCGGCGCCCACCACCGGAAAGTTGCTGATCTGGCGCGTGGAGCGGAAGGTCACGGGGTCTTGCATCATGTCTGGCAACGACCAGTAGACCTGCTCCGAGCCGCAGGTTACGTCAGGAGTGCAAAGCAGGGTCCATGAGCGGATTCCGGTCTGAGGGTCGCCGTAGTTGTATGCAAGGTACCAGCTGCGGTACTGGGTGAAGGTGCTGTCATTGCTTATTAGGTTGTAACTGCGTTTCTTGCTGTCCTCTGTCAGGGGTTTGATCACCGGTTTCTTCTGAGGCTTCTCGACCTCGGGTTGCGCAGCGGGGGCGGCAGCTTCGGCCGCTGCTTCGGCCTCAGCGCGCTTCTCCTCAGCCCGTGTGGCAAAGGTGTCGCCGCGAATGGCATGATCGTTCATGTCCTCCACCGGCTGCATTGCCGCGGCTGCCGCGTTGGAGTTCTCTTCCGCGCCGCTGCCACTGCTGTTGCCGCCGCCTGCGCCACCCCCGCCCTGTTCGGTGTCATCTTTCAAGCTCGCCTGGTAGGCGTCCACATCCAACAGTGCGGGAATGTTACCACCCTCCAGATCATCGTAGGTGATCCTAAAGCCCTCCTGGAAGGGTTGCCGCTTGCGGATGCCCAACAAGTTGCTCAGGCGGCTGTGGGTGAAGTCCACCCCGCATCCTGGCAGCAAAATGATGTCTGGATGGAAGGCTTCGTTTGTATATACCCCAGGCATGACAAGACCAGTGACGGGGTCAAACCCCAGTCTGAAGTTGCGGGTGTCAAACTTTACCCCGATGTCGCTTTCCATAACCCCGTTCTGCCTGCCCACTTTCAAGTAGTGCTCCACGATCGCGTTGTTCATAAGGTCTATGGTCATGGTCTCGGAGTAGTTGCCCTCGGGCAGCGTGAACTCCACCCACTCGTATTTCAGCTCCACCTGATTGTCCTTAGTAGGCAAGCGCGACACCATCACCCGCGCCTTAAACTTATTGGTAAACATGAACTCGTTCACATTTGGCATGTTGGTATGCAGGATGGTTTTCAGGTCGCCGCCCCAGTGCGACCGGTCGTCAAGATTGATGGTCTGTGTGCTTGCCTCCCCCGGGCTGTAGTCATTGTTTTGAATGACCGTGGTCAGAAAGTTGCTGTGGTCGTTCTGGTAGTTCAGGGATGCCACATCCGTTGACTTGTTGTCCACCAGGTACACACGGGTGGTGTCGAATAGGGGTGCCAACTCAGAGTAACGGATGCTGTTTCTCCCCCCGGTAGGCCGCAGGTACCGCGGAGGCACAAACGGCGGGTCCAGGGGAGCATCGAAGGGAGAACCCAGCGCCGCCGCCACTGGCGCCGCGCTCACCACGCTCTCGTAGGAGGGAGGAGGACCTTCCTCATACATCGCCGCGCGCCGCATACTAAGGGGAATACAAGAAAACCAACGCTCGGTGCCATGGCCTTGGTGAGTTTTTTATTTTGCATCATGCTTTTTTTTTTTAAAACATTCTCCCCAGCCTGGGGCGAAGGTGCGCAAACGGGTTGCCACTCCCTCCCAAATCCAGGACGCTGCTGTCGTCTGCCGAGTCATCGTCCTCCCACACCAGACCCCGCTGACGGTCGTGCCTTTGACGACGGGTGGGCGGGCGCGGGCCTGGCACGTCCCTGTGCTCCTGCGCGTACGTCTTCCATCTACTCATCTTGTCCACTAGGCTCTCTATCCCGTTGTTGGGAAACGCCGGAGGCAGGTTTTTTTCGCGCTGCGGCTGCAGCAGCGAGTTGTTTAGGTACTCCTCCTCGCCCAGCAGGCGCGGGCGGGTGGTGCGAGTGCTGGTAAGAGACCCTATCAAGCTTGGAAATGGGCTACTAGCATCTGACCGCGGGGCCGCAGCGCCTAGATCGGACAAGCTGCTTGGCCTGCGGAAGCTTTCCTTTCGCAGCGCCGCCTCTGCCTGCTCGCGCTGTTGCAACTCTAGCAGGGTCTGCGGTTGCGGGGAAAACACGCTGTCGTCTATGTCGTCCCAGAGGAATCCATCGTTACCCTCGGGCACCTCGAATCCCCCGGTGTAGAAACCAGGGGGCGGTAGCCAGTGCGGGTTCAAGATGGCATTGGTGAAATACTCGGGGTTCACGGCGGCCGCGCGATGCAAGTAGTCCATTAGGCGGTTGATAAACGGCCGGTTTGAGGCATACATGCCCGGTTCCATGTTGCGCGCGGTCATGTCCAGCGCCACGCTGGGCGTTACCCCGTCGCGCATCAGGTTAAGGCTCACGCTCTGCTGCACGTAGCGCAAAATGCGCTCCTCCTCGCTGTTTAAACTGTGCAACGAGGGGATCTTCTGCCGCCGGTTGGTCAGCAGGTAGTTTAGGGTTGCCTCCAGGCTGCCCGTGTCCTCCTGCCCCAGCGCGCGGCTGACACTTGTAATCTCCTGGAAAGTATGCTCGTCCACATGCGCCTGACCTATGGCCTCGCGGTACAGTGTCAGCAAGTGACCTAGGTATGTGTCCCGGGACACGCTGCCGCTGTCCGTGAAGGGCGCTATTAGCAGCAGCAACAGGCGCGAGTTGGGCGTCAGCAAGCTAGACACGGTCGCGCGGTCGCCTGTGGGAGCCCGCACCCCCCACAGCCCCTGCAAGTTTTTGAAAGCCTGGCTCAGGTTTACGGTCTGCAGGCCTTGTCTACTGGTCTGGAAAAAATAGTCTGGCCCGGACTGGTACACCTCACTTTGCGGTGTCTCAGTCACCATTAGCCGCAGTGCGCTCACAAAGTTGGTGTAGTCCTCCTGTCCCCGCGGCACGTTGGCGGGCTGTGTACTCAGGAAGGCGTTTAGTGCAACCATGGAGCCCAGGTTGCCCTGCTGCTGCGCGCGCTCACGCTGCGCCACGGCCTCGCGCACATCCCCCACCAGCCGGTCCAGGTTGGTCTGCACGTTGCCGCTGTTGTAACGAGCCACGCGCTGAAGCAGCGCGTCGTAGACCAGGCCGGCCTCGTCGGGCCGGATGGCCCTGTTTTCGGCCAGCGCGTTTACGATCGCCAGCACCTTCTCGTGCGTGGGGTTTGCGCGCGCCGGGACCACCGCTTCCAGAATTGCGGAGAGCCGGTTGGCCTGCGGCTGCTGCCGGAACGCGTCAGGGTTGCGCGCAGTCAGCGACATGATGCGGTCCATGACCTGGCGCCAGTCGTCCGTGGAGTTAAGGCCGGACGGCTGGCTCTGCAGCGCCGCCCGCACCGCCGGGTCCGTTGCGTCTTGCATCATCTGATCAGAAACATCACCGCTTAGTACTCGCCGTCCTCTGGCTCGTACTCATCGTCCTCGTCATATTCCTCCACGCCGCCGACGTTGCCAGCGCGCGCGGGTGCCACCGCCAGCCCAGGTACGGCCCCAGCTGCCTCCAGGGCGCGTCGGCTTGGGGCCCAGCGCAGGTCAGCGCCCGCGTCAAAGTAGGACTCGGCCTCTCTATCGCCGCTGCCCGTGCCAGCCAGGGCCCTTTGCAGGCTGTGCATCAGCTCGCGGTCGCTGAGCTCGCGCCGCCGGCTCACGCTCACGGCCTTGTGGATGCGCTCGTTGCGATAAACGCCCAGGTCGTCGCTCAAGGTAAGCACCTTCAGCGCCATGCGCATGTAGAACCCCTCGATCTTTACCTCCTTGTCTATGGGAACGTAAGGGGTATGGTATATCTTGCGGGCGTAAAACTTGCCCAGACTGAGCATGGAATAGTTAATGGCGGCCACCTTGTCAGCCAGGCTCAAGCTGCGCTCCTGCACCACTATGCTCTGTAGGATGTTTATTAAATCGAGCAGCCAGCGGCCCTCGGGCTCCACTATGTTTAGCAGCGCGTCCCTGAATGCCTCGTTGTCCCTGCTGTGCTGCACTATAAGGAACAACTGCGCCATGAGCGGCTTGCTATTTGGGTTTTGCTCCAGCGCGCTTACAAAGTCCCACAGGTGCATCAGCCCTATAGCCACCTCCTCGCGCGCCACAAGCGTGCGCACGTGGTTGTTGAAGCTTTTTTGAAAGTTAATCTCCTGGTTCACCGTCTGCTCGTACGCGGTTACCAGGTCGGCGGCCGCCACGTGTGCACGCGCGGGACTAATCCCGGTCCGCGCGTCGGGCTCAAAGTCCTCCTCGCGCAGCAACCGCTCGCGGTTCAGGCCATGCCGCAGCTCGCGCCCCGCGTGGAACTTTCGATCCCGCATCTCCTCGGGCTCCTCTCCCTCGCGGTCGCGAAACAGGTTCTGCCGCGGCACGTACGCCTCGCGCGTGTCACGCTTCAGCTGCACCCTTGGGTGCCGCTCAGGAGATGGCGCTCCTAGCCGCGCCAGGCCCTCGCCCTCCTCCAAGTCCAGGTAGTGCCGGGCCCGGCGCCGCGGGGGTTCGTAATCACCATCTGCCGCCGCGTCAGCCGCGGATGTCGCCCCTCCTGACGCGGTAGGAGGAGGGGAGGGTGCCCTGCATGTCTGCCGCTGCTCTTGCTCTTGCCGCTGCTGAGGAGGGGGGCGCATCTGCCGCAGCACCGGATGCATCTGGGAAAAGCAAAAAAGGGGCTCGTCCCTGTTTCCGGAGGAATTTGCAAGCGGGGTCTTGCATGACGGGGAGGCAACCCCCGTTCGCCGCGGTCCGGCCGGCCCGAGACTCGAACCGGGGGTCCCGCGACTCAACCCTTGGAAAATAACCCTCCGGCTACAGGGAGCGAGCCACTTAATGCTTTCGCTTTCCAGCCTAACCGCTTACGCCGTGCGCGGCCAGTGGCCAAAAAAGCTAGCGCAGCAGCCGCCGCGCCTGGAAGTAAGCCAAAAGGAGCACTCCCCCGTTGTCTGACGTCGCACACCTGGGTTCGACACGCGGGCGGTAACCGCATGGATCACGGCGGACGGCCGGATCCGGGGCTCGAACCCCGGTCGTCCGCCATGATACCCTTGCGAATTTATCCACCAGACCACGGAAGAGTGCCCGCTTACAGGCTCTCCTTTTGCACGGTCTAGAGCGTCAACGACTGCGCGCGCCTGACCGGCCAGAGCGTCCCGACCATGGAGCACTTTTTGCCGCTGCGCAACATCTGGAACCGCGTCCGCGACTTTCCGCGCGCCTCCACCACCGCCGCCGGCATCACCTGGATGTCCAGGTACATCTACGGATATCATCGCCTTATGTTGGAAGACCTCGCCCCCGGAGCCCCGGCCACCCTACGCTGGCCCCTCTACCGCCAACCGCCGCCGCACTTTTTGGTGGGATACCAGTATCTGGTGCGGACTTGCAACGACTACGTCTTTGACTCAAGGGCTTACTCGCGTCTCAGGTACACCGAGCTCTCGCAGCCGGGTCACCAGACCGTTAACTGGTCCGTTATGGCCAACTGCACTTACACCATCAACACGGGCGCATACCACCGCTTTGTGGACATGGATGACTTCCAGTCTACCCTCACGCAGGTGCAGCAGGCCATATTAGCCGAGCGCGTTGTCGCCGACCTGGCCCTGCTTCAGCCGCTGAGGGGCTTCGGGGTCACACGCATGGGAGGAAAAGGGCGCCACCTACGGCCAAACTCCGCCGCCGCCGCAGCGTTAGATGCAAGAGATGCAGGACAAGAGGAAGGAGAAGAAGAAGTGCCGGTAGAAAGGCTCATGCAAGACTATTACAAAGACCTGCGCCGATGTCAAAACGAAGCCTGGGGCATGGCCGACCGCCTGCGCATTCAGCAGGCCGGACCCAAGGACATGGTGCTTCTGTCGACCATCCGCCGTCTCAAGACCGCCTACTTTAATTACATCATCAGCAGCACCTCCGCCAGAAACAACCCCGACCGCCGCCCGCTGCCGCCCGCCACGGTGCTTAGCCTACCTTGCGACTGTGACTGGTTAGACGCCTTTCTCGAGAGGTTTTCCGATCCGGTCGATGCGGACTCGCTCAGGTCCCTCGGCGGCGGAGTACCTACACAACAATTGTTGAGATGCATCGTCAGCGCCGTATCCCTGCCGCACGGCAGCCCCCCGCCAACCCATCACCGGGACATGACGGGCGGCGTCTTCCAACTGCGCCCCCGCGAGAACGGCCGCGCCGTCACCGAGACCATGCGCCGTCGCCGCGGGGAGATGATCGAGCGCTTTGTCGACCGACTCCCGGTGCGCCGTCGTCGCCGCCGCGCCCCTCCCCCACCGCCACCAGAAGAAGAAGAAGGGGAGGCCCTTATGGAAGAGGAGATTGAAGAAGAAGAAGAGGCCCCTGTAGCCTTTGAGCGCGAGGTGCGCGACACTGTCGCCGAGCTCATCCGTCTTCTGGAGGAGGAGTTGACCGTGTCGGCGCGCAACTCCCAGTTTTTCAACTTCGCCGTGGACTTCTACGAGGCCATGGAGCGCCTTGAGGCCTTGGGGGATATCAATGAATCCACGTTGCGGCGCTGGGTTATGTACTTCTTCGTGGCAGAACACACCGCCACCACCCTCAACTACCTCTTTCAGCGCCTGCGCAACTACGCCGTCTTCGCCCGACACGTGGAGCTCAATCTCGCGCAGGTGGTCATGCGCGCCCGCGATGCCGAAGGGGGCGTGGTCTACAGCCGCGTCTGGAACGAGGGAGGCCTCAACGCCTTCTCGCAGCTCATGGCCCGCATCTCCAACGACCTCGCCGCCACCGTGGAGCGAGCCGGACGCGGAGATCTCCAGGAGGAAGAGATCGAGCAGTTCATGGCCGAGATCGCCTATCAAGACAACTCAGGAGACGTGCAGGAGATTTTGCGCCAAGCTGCCGTCAACGACACCGAAATTGATTCTGTCGAACTCTCTTTCAGGTTCAAGCTCACCGGGCCCGTCGTCTTCACGCAGAGGCGCCAGATTCAGGAGATCAACCGCCGCGTCGTCGCGTTCGCCAGCAACCTCCGCGCGCAGCACCAGCTCCTGCCCGCGCGCGGCGCCGACGTGCCCCTGCCCCCTCTCCCAGCGGGTCCGGAGCCCCCCCTACCTCCGGGGGCCCGCCCGCGTCACCGCTTTTAGATGCATCATCCCAGGACACCCCCGCGGCCCACCGCCCGCCGCGCGGTACCGTAGTCGCGCCGCGGGGGTGCGGTCTCTTGCAAGCCATCGACGCCGCCACCAACCAGCCCCTGGAAATCAGGTATCACCTGGACCTAGCCCGCGCCCTCATCCGTCTATGCGAGGTAAACCTGCAGGAGCTCCCGCCTGACCTGACGCCGCGGGAGCTCCAGACCATGGACAGCTCCCATCTGCGCGATGTTGTCATCAAGCTCCGACCGCCGCGCGCGGACATCTGGACTTTGGGCTCGCGCGGCGTGGTGGTCCGATCCACCGTAACTCCCCTCGAGCAGCCAGACGGTCAAGGACAAGCAGCCGAAGTAGAAGACCACCAGCCAAACCCGCCAGGCGAGGGGCTCAAATTCCCACTCTGCTTCCTTGTGCGCGGTCGTCAGGTCAACCTCGTGCAGGATGTACAGCCCGTGCACCGCTGCCAGTACTGCGCACGTTTTTACAAAAGCCAGCACGAGTGTTCGGCCCGTCGCAGGGACTTCTACTTTCACCACATCAACAGCCACTCCTCCAACTGGTGGCGGGAAATCCAGTTCTTCCCGATCGGCTCGCATCCTCGCACCGAGCGTCTCTTTGTCACCTACGATGTAGAGACCTATACTTGGATGGGGGCCTTTGGGAAGCAGCTCGTGCCCTTCATGCTGGTCATGAAGTTCGGCGGAGATGAGCCTCTAGTGGCCGCCGCCAGAGACCTAGCCGTGGAACTTGGATGGGACCGTTGGGAACAAGACCCGCTTACCTTCTATTGCATCACCCCAGAAAAAATGGCCATAGGTCGCCAGTTTAGAACCTTTCGCGACCACCTGCAGACGCTAATGGCTCGTGACCTGTGGAGCTCATTCGTCGCTTCCAACCCTCATCTTGCAGACTGGGCCCTTTCAGAGCACGGGCTCAGCTCCCCTGAAGAGCTCACCTACGAGGAACTTAAAAAATTGCCCTCCATCAAGGGCACCCCGCGCTTCTTGGAACTTTACATCGTGGGCCACAACATCAACGGCTTCGACGAGATCGTGCTCGCCGCCCAGGTAATCAACAACCGTTCCGAGGTACCGGGACCCTTCCGCATCACACGCAACTTTATGCCTCGCGCGGGAAAGATACTCTTCAACGATGTCACCTTCGCCCTGCCAAACCCGCGTTCCAAAAAGCGCACGGACTTTTTGCTCTGGGAGCAGGGCGGATGCGACGACACCGACTTCAGATACCAGTACCTCAAAGTTATGGTCAGGGACACCTTTGCGCTCACCCACACCTCGCTCCGGAAGGCCGCGCAGGCATACGCGCTACCCGTAGAAAAGGGATGCTGCGCCTACCAGGCCGTCAACCAGTTCTACATGCTAGGCTCTTACCGTTCGGAGGCCGACGGGTTTCCGATCCAAGAGTACTGGAAAGACCGCGAAGAGTTTGTCCTCAACCGCGAGCTGTGGAAAAAAAAGGGACAGGATAAGTATGACATTATCAAGGAAACCCTGGACTACTGCGCCCTAGACGTGCAGGTCACCGCCGAGCTGGTCAACAAGCTGCGCGACTCCTACGCCTCCTTCGTGCGTGACGCGGTAGGTCTTACAGACGCCAGCTTCAACGTCTTCCAGCGTCCAACCATATCATCCAACTCGCATGCCATCTTCAGGCAGATCGTCTTCCGAGCAGAGCAGCCCGCCCGTAGCAACCTCGGTCCCGACCTCCTCGCTCCCTCGCACGAACTATACGATTACGTGCGCGCCAGCATCCGCGGTGGAAGATGCTACCCTACATATCTTGGAATACTCAGGGAGCCCCTCTACGTTTACGACATCTGCGGCATGTACGCCTCCGCGCTCACCCACCCCATGCCATGGGGTCCACCACTCAATCCATACGAGCGCGCGCTTGCCGCCCGCGCATGGCAGCAGGCGCTAGACTTGCAAGGATGCAAGATAGACTACTTCGACGCGCGCCTGCTGCCCGGGGTTTTTACCGTGGACGCAGACCCCCCGGACGAGACGCAGCTAGACCCCCTACCGCCATTCTGCTCGCGCAAGGGCGGCCGCCTCTGCTGGACCAACGAGCGCCTACGCGGAGAGGTAGCCACCAGCGTTGACCTTGTCACCCTGCACAACCGCGGTTGGCGCGTGCACCTGGTGCCCGACGAGCGCACCACCGTCTTTCCCGAATGGCGGTGCGTTGCGCGCGAATACGTGCAGCTAAACATCGCGGCCAAGGAGCGCGCCGATCGCGACAAAAATCAAACCCTGCGCTCCATCGCCAAGTTGCTGTCCAACGCCCTCTACGGGTCGTTTGCCACCAAGCTTGACAACAAAAAGATTGTCTTTTCTGACCAGATGGACGCGGCCACCCTCAAAGGCATCACCGCGGGCCAGGTGAATATCAAATCCTCCTCGTTTTTGGAAACTGACAATCTTAGCGCAGAAGTCATGCCCGCTTTTCAGAGGGAGTACTCACCCCAACAGCTGGCCCTCGCAGACAGCGATGCGGAAGAGAGTGAGGACGAACGCGCCCCCACCCCCTTTTATAGCCCCCCTTCAGGAACACCCGGTCACGTGGCCTACACCTACAAACCAATCACCTTCCTTGATGCCGAAGAGGGCGACATGTGTCTTCACACCCTGGAGCGAGTGGACCCCCTAGTGGACAACGACCGCTACCCCTCCCACTTAGCCTCCTTCGTGCTGGCCTGGACGCGAGCCTTTGTCTCAGAGTGGTCCGAGTTTCTATACGAGGAGGACCGCGGAACACCGCTCAAGGACAGGCCTCTCAAGTCTGTATACGGGGACACGGACAGCCTTTTCGTCACCGAGCGTGGACACCGGCTCATGGAAACCAGAGGTAAGAAACGCATCAAAAAGCATGGGGGAAACCTGGTTTTTGACCCCGAACGGCCAGAGCTCACCTGGCTCGTGGAATGCGAGACCGTCTGCGGGGCCTGCGGCGCGGATGCCTACTCCCCGGAATCGGTATTTCTCGCGCCCAAGCTCTACGCCCTCAAAAGTCTGCACTGCCCCTCGTGCGGCGCCTCCTCCAAGGGCAAGCTGCGCGCCAAGGGCCACGCCGCGGAGGGGCTGGACTATGACACCATGGTCAAATGCTACCTGGCCGACGCGCAGGGCGAAGACCGGCAGCGCTTCAGCACCAGCAGGACCAGCCTCAAGCGCACCCTGGCCAGCGCGCAGCCCGGAGCGCACCCCTTCACCGTGACCCAGACTACGCTGACGAGGACCCTGCGCCCGTGGAAAGACATGACCCTGGCCCGTCTGGACGAGCACCGACTACTGCCGTACAGCGAAAGCCGCCCCAACCCGCGAAACGAGGAGATATGCTGGATCGAGATGCCGTAGAGCACGTGACCGAGCTGTGGGACCGCCTGGAACTGCTTGGTCAAACGCTCAAAAGCATGCCTACGGCGGACGGCCTCAAACCGTTGAAAAACTTTGCTTCCTTGCAAGAACTGCTATCGCTGGGCGGCGAGCGCCTTCTGGCGGATTTGGTCAGGGAAAACATGCGAGTCAGGGACATGCTTAACGAAGTGGCCCCCCTGCTCAGGGATGACGGCAGCTGCAGCTCTCTTAACTACCAGTTGCAGCCGGTAATAGGTGTGATTTACGGGCCCACCGGCTGCGGTAAGTCGCAGCTGCTCAGGAACCTGCTTTCTTCCCAGCTGATCTCCCCTACCCCGGAAACCGTTTTCTTCATTGCCCCGCAGGTAGACATGATCCCCCCATCTGAACTCAAAGCGTGGGAAATGCAAATCTGTGAGGGTAACTACGCCCCTGGGCCGGATGGAACCATTATACCGCAGTCTGGCACCCTCCGCCCGCGCTTTGTAAAAATGGCCTATGACGATCTCATCCTGGAACACAACTATGACGTTAGTGATCCCAGAAATATCTTCGCCCAGGCCGCCGCCCGTGGGCCCATTGCCATCATTATGGACGAATGCATGGAAAATCTTGGAGGTCACAAGGGCGTCTCCAAGTTCTTCCACGCATTTCCTTCTAAGCTACATGACAAATTTCCCAAGTGCACCGGATACACTGTGCTGGTGGTTCTGCACAACATGAATCCCCGGAGGGATATGGCTGGGAACATAGCCAACCTAAAAATACAGTCCAAGATGCATCTCATATCCCCACGTATGCACCCATCCCAGCTTAACCGCTTTGTAAACACTTACACCAAGGGCCTGCCCCTGGCAATCAGCTTGCTACTGAAAGACATTTTTAGGCACCACGCCCAGCGCTCCTGCTACGACTGGATCATCTACAACACCACCCCGCAGCATGAAGCTCTGCAGTGGTGCTACCTCCACCCCAGAGACGGACTTATGCCCATGTATCTGAACATCCAGAGTCACCTTTACCACGTCCTGGAAAAAATACACAGGACCCTCAACGACCGAGACCGCTGGTCCCGGGCCTACCGCGCGCGCAAAACCCCTAAATAAAGACAGCAAGACACTTGCTTGATCCAAATCCAAACAGAGTCTGGTTTTTATTTATGTTTTAAACCGCATTGGGAGGGGAGGAAGCCTTCAGGGCAGAAACCTGCTGGCGCAGATCCAACAGCTGCTGAGAAACAACATTAAGTTCCCGGGTCAAAGAATCCAATTGTGCCAAAAGAGCCGTCAACTTGTCATCGCGGGCGGATGAACGGGAAGCTGCACTGCTTGCAAGCGGGCTCAGGAAAGCAAAGTCAGTCACAATCCCGCGGGCGGTGGCTGCAGCGGCTGAAGCGGCGGCGGAGGCTGCAGTCTCCAACGGCGTTCCAGACACGGTCTCGTAGGTCAAGGTAGTAGAGTTTGCGGGCAGGACGGGGCGACCATCAATGCTGGAGCCCATCACATTCTGACGCACCCCGGCCCATGGGGGCATGCGCGTTGTCAAATATGAGCTCACAATGCTTCCATCAAACGAGTTGGTGCTCATGGCGGCGGCGGCTGCTGCAAAACAGATACAAAACTACATAAGACCCCCACCTTATATATTCTTTCCCACCCTTAAGCCACGCCCACACATTTCAGTACCTCAATCTGTATCTTCATCGCTAGAGCCAAACTCAGCGCGGGTGCAGGCCAGCACCAAGTGATCGGGCCTCAGCTCCTCGGTCACATCCAGCATCACAGGCTGGTTCCTAATATGTTTACCGCCACACTCGCAGGGTCTGCACCTGGTGCGGGTCTCATCGTACCTCAGCACCTTCCAGATCTTCATGGTCATGTCAAACACCCCGTTCAGGTTCACCTTGGACATGCTCTCGGGCTCAAGCAATATCTTAGTGTGACTCAAATTGCATTGGTAAGGTAGGAACACCCCCCTCCTGTTACCCAAATGCAAGGAACAGCGGGTCAGTATGTTATGCTCAAACACTGGCCAGGCCTTGCGAGAGTGGCTGGCTACGTGAATGGTCTTCAGCAGGTGACAGTTGCCGTCCGAGCAGGTCAGCATCTGAGAGGCCCTGTCCTCGCAGTTGCCACATACCATGTTATGCTTAATCACAGCCACGCTTTTCACTAGCATGAAGCAACCACAGTCGGAGGCCACATTGTGGCGCACCCTGGAGTTACCCTCAGACAGGATACCCAAGGTACACCTTTCAAAGAGGCATTTCTTAATTGAAGCCCTGCTTTTGGGGCGACACACCACCCCCTTCCAGCAGCAGTAAAAGGCACAGCCCCGAACCCTTACATCGGTCCAGGCTTCCACACAGGTATTGTTAAACCCATAGAAGCTTACACCGTGTAGGATAAGGTTGGTATTGGCCAGGAAAACCGTACCGCTAAAATTGGGGCCAGTAAACCTTACATTCATAATAACCACCCCGTCCATGCCAAGCACCCCCGGCCACATATTTATCATGCTACATCTAAAGGCCACCCTATCCTCCGTATCTATCTCCACCTCGGCCCCGTTCCCAGAAATGTAGCAACAATTCCTGATATTTACAAGTTTGCTGATCTTGTACTTGCAATCTGGCCTAAGTGCCACCTTTGCATATACCCTAATAGCCTCCTCAAAATCATCCCCTGGCTGCAGCCAGTAAGTGGTCAGCTGCTCTATGGAATACTTCTGCGCCAGCAGATCAAGCTCATTAGCGCAATTATCCTTGATCTGTTGAAAAGTAATACACTCAGGACGGTGTCTGGTCATTAAGCTAAAAGCTAGATTCCTAGCCTCCTCTGTAGCCTCACAAGCCCCCCGCTCCCTCTTTACCCCCTTTAGCCCCTGCCCATCCTCTGTAATTGTCAAAATGCGTCTCAGTTCTGGATACAGTTCAGCCACCTGTACAACATTCATTCCCGAGGGTCCAGGCCGGCTCTCGGGTTCCATGGGCTCTGCTCCTGCCGCCGCCGCCGCCTGGCTTCCTCCTGCTGCTGCTGCTGCTCCTCCGTCGGTATTATTGCCGGGCGGACGGAAGACAACAGTAGCAGGCGATTCTTGTGTCTCACCACCGCTCTCCACAGATGCATGGCCAGAAAATCCAGCAGGTACCCCCCGCTCAGATGGGTTTCTTCGCTCCATTTATCCTTTATAAAACTCAAAAAAGCAACAGCAGCCGCAGCGCGCCCCGGTGTGGAAAAATCCAAAGTCTTGATGACCTTCTCTTGGAAAAGCGCCTGGTGACCCAGATTCAAAGAATCAAACAGCTCACCACAGGATTTCAAAAGCTCTTCAAATTCCCACTTGTAATCCTCCTTAATTCTGCAGACTAACTTTGCCTGGGAGGAGCCCCACAGAAACCTCCAAAACCAAGAGGTACTGTTAGAGCTCTGTTCCAGCAAGTTACGCACAGCAGAAAAATCTTCCAAACACTCCCAAGCCTCCATGAGGTCAAATGTAACCAAGATTAGCCCACGGTGCATTATATACCCTTTAAGCCCCGCCCCATTTAACACGCCATGCAAGTTAAACATTATCTCACCCTTTTTATTAAACTTACATCAACTCATTCAGCAAACAAAGGCGTTAACCACACACGCAATCACATGTTTACACCTTATGGCCTGGGGCGTTTACAGCTCAAGTCCAAAGGTTGCCCAGGCTCGTTAAGCAAGTCCTCGATACATTCCACAGCCTGGCGACGCCCACCAACTCTCACGGCAACTGGTTTAATGGGGCACAGCGGGACCACCGGGTGTATCTCAGGAGGTGTGTTAGAAGGACCGGAGTCACAGCTATCCGTACTACTATTGCATTCTCTGGACACAGGTGATGTCGGGCGTCTCAGGATAGCAGGCACCATTTTAGGACGTCGGGTAGGTCTTGCAGGCTCCGGTTCTGGCTCGGGCTCAGGCTCAGGTTCAGACACAGGACCTTTTAAAAAAATCACAATACAAAATTCTTTAAACCACAAAACTGCAAAAATTAAAAAAAAAAATTACCACACCAAACCCACCACTCTATCACCCACTGCCCATAATTTCACTTACTGTAGACAAACATGCCACAGGTCCTCATATAGCAAAGCGAACACATAATATCTGGGTCCCCCGTATTCCTCCGGTGATAATGACAAGACCTGCAACCGTGCCCGGGCTGCTCCACATAATCTAACACAAACTCCTCACCCTCTTCATCCTCGTCGTCACTGGGTGGAAAGCCAGCCTCGTGGCAGGTAAGATCGATCACCTCCGGTACAAGGTTTGGCATAGAAACCGGACCCAAGGCTCTCTGCTCCGGCTGCTCGGGCTGCCGGGAAAGGTGAGGCGGCTCCGGAGAACCGGGCGCCGGCGGAAAAGTGAGTAAGTCAATCCCTTCCTGCACCGCCAACATTACAGAGTCGGGAAAAATCTGCGAAACCGCCTCCTCGTTGGGATCTTCGGGGGCCGTCACGTCTAAATCATACAGTTCGTGAAGGGTAGGTGGTTCAAAATGGCTAGGAGGTGGAAGATTATCAGTCAGTACCTCTTCGATCAGCTGGTCCAAAAGACTGGCGGCCATTTCTTCGGTAATAACACCTCCGTGGCAGATAATATGTCTCATTTTCAGTCCCGGTGTCGGAGCGGCTCGGAGGAGAAAACTCTACTCGCTGGCACTCAAGAGTGGCCTCTTGAGGAACTCACCGGGTATAAATACACTACGCGTCAGCTGACTATAATAATAAAACGCCAACTTTGACCCGGAACGCGGAAAACACCTGAGAAAAACACCTGGGCGAGTCTCCACGTAAACGGTCAAAGTCCCCGCGGCCCTAGACAAATATTACGCGCTATGAGTAACACAGAATTATTCAGATTTCACTTCCTCTTATTCAGTTTTCCCGCGAAAATGGCCAAATTTTACTTGGTTACGCCCAAATTTACTACAACATCCGCCTAAAACCGCGCGAAAATTGTCACTTCCCGTGTACACCGGCGCACACCAAAAACGTCACTTTTACCACATCCGGCACTTACATGTGTTCCGCCACACTTACAACATCACACTTCCGCCACACTACTACGTCACCCGCCCCGTTCCCACGCCCCGCCACACGTCACAAACTCCACCCCCTCATTATCATATTGGCTTCAATCCAAAATAAGGTATATTATTGATGATGAGGGGGTGGAGT
>OBYG01000465.1_pt1 | contig 36299 bp, 30 predicted proteins | sample 1538201 | NCBI WGS metagenome assembly OBYG01 (sample SAMEA2580177, study PRJEB22360) | human gut metagenome | biome: human gut; feature: human-associated habitat; material: faeces | place: Denmark | collected 2008/2010 | reverse complement strand
GAACAGAAGACGTGAAAACGTTACTAACCATGATGAAAAACACATTGAATAAGTAGGTGGCAAAGATGAAAATTGCTGCGTTTGGTGAAGTCATGCTTCGTTTCACTCCGCCAGAGTATCTAATGTTAGAACAAACAGAGCAGTTAAGAATGAACTTTGTAGGGACTGGCGTAAATCTCTTAGCAAATTTGGCTCATTTTCAACTAGAAACAGCATTGATTACGAAATTACCTGCCAATCGTCTTGGTGAAGCTGGCAAAGCAGCGCTAAGAAAGTTAGGAATTTCAGATCAATGGGTAGGAGAAAAGGGCGATCATATTGGTAGTTTTTTTGCAGAAATGGGTTATGGAATCCGCCCCACACAAGTAACTTATCAAAATCGCCATCAGAGTGCTTTTGGCATCAGCGAGGCGAAGGACTACGATTTTGAGGCCTTTTTAGCGGAAGTAGATATGGTGCATATTTGTGGTATTTCGTTAAGTTTAACTGAAAAAACTCGTGATGCTGCTTTGATACTTGCTCAAAAGGCGCATGCCTATCAAAAGAAAGTTTGTTTTGACTTTAATTATCGACCTAGTTTGAATACAGCAAATAGCGCACTCTTTATGCGTCAACAGTACGAACGCATTTTACCTTATTGTGATATTGTTTTTGGCAGTCGTCGTGATTTGGTCGAGCTATTAGGTTTCATTCCGCGAGAAGATTTAGAAGGTGAGGCACAAGAAACTGAACTGATTCAGCGCTTCATGTCTCAATACAATTTGGAATGGTTTGCTGGGACAACGAGAAGTCATTCCCAAAATCAAAACTACTTAAGTGGGTATTTATATACCCAAAATGAGTACCAACAGAGTGAAAAAAGACCGCTTCTTAATCTTGATCGAATTGGTGCTGGTGATGCTTATGCGGCGGGGATTTTATATGGCTATAGCCAAAATTGGTCGTTAGAAAAGGCGGTTACCTTTGCCACAGTCAATGGGGTCCTTGCACATACGATTCAAGGAGATATTCCTTTGACAACGGTCAAACAAGTGAATCACGTTCTTGAGCATCCGAATATTGATTTAATTCGTTAAAGAAGAAAACCAGAAGAAAAGTCGTGTGTGGCTTTTCTTCTGGTCTTTTTTTCATTATAATTAAAAGAAACAGATTGCAAAGGAGGCAGCAGGATGAGTGTTGCACATCTTTTAACAGTTTTAGAAAACGATGAATTTATTGAACGGATTCAAAAACGACCAGAAGCGTTCATTGGAACGACTGGCTTAGTCGGCTTAGAGAATTTACTTGTTCAGACAATTAACGGTTTATTAGAGTTTTTCATTGAAAAGAATCAAGGGAAAATTGCAATACAGTTATCGCGTCAACAAATCTCTTTTCAGGTATCTTCCACACGACCGCTTGTTTTTGAACAAAAGCAAGTCGATTTAGAACCACCTTTTCTGTATTTATCTGTTTTACAAGCCTTCTCAAAACAAGTAGGAATCAGTATCGATCAAGAAAAACAGCGGACTATTTTTATTTACCATCAAGGGCAATTGAAAAAACGATTATTATTACCTATTGAAGAAACCCAGGAACGAATTGAAGTCTTGTTTTGGCCAGATACGCAAATTTTTGGTACAGAATCGCTTTCTTATATGCGTGTTTTACAACAATGTCAACAGATTGCCATGTTGAATCCAGGCTTAAAGATTCTCTTAACACAAGAAGAGGAACAAAAAAATCTTTGTTATTACCCTAAAGGTTTAAGTAATTATTTATTTGAAAAAGATAACCCATTAACTAGAAAAGCCGCACCGATTATTCAAGCCAAGCAAACAGAATTGGCCCTTGTTCAATTTATTTTGAGTAAAAATCATGCACCGCAAGTGCAAAAAACATTTGTTAATGGGCATTATCCTAGTCTTGGTGGAACCCACTATGAGGGTTTTCTTGATGGCGTAGTGGCCGCCTTTAATCAATTTTTAGAGGAGCAACATTACTCATTATCTGTGACAGCAGATAGTTTTTTAGCAGAATTTGATTTTGTTTTAGCCATTACGATACCAAAGCCCCGCTACACGGATGCAACGAAAACCATTTTAAGAAATACAGAGTTATATGAAGTGGTTAAAGAAGTCGTTTTTGACGAATTACAACACTACTTTCAACGTCATCCCAAATGGTTAGAGCAAGGAAGAATCGAGGGAAATGAATGAAAATTTTTGTCGATGGCGATGGTTCACCTGTGAAAGAGACGGTTATTGAAGTCGCTGTAGAGAAAGCTTTGGATGTGGTGATTGTTACTAGTGTAGATCATTATTCCTTAAAAGATTATCCAGAAAATGTCTCTTTTGTGTATGTTGATAAAGGAGCGGATGCTGCTGATTTTAAAATTGTGCAGTTAATAAAAAAAGGGGATCTTTTAATTACACAAGATTATGGCTTAGCTTCCTTGGTTTTGCCAAAAGGAGTGTCGGTTTTACATCAACTGGGTTATCAATATACGAAAGAAAATATTGATGGCTTGTTAGAACAACGCTATTTTAGTGGCCAAATTCGGCGAAAAGGTGGCCGAACGAAAGGACCTAAACCTTTTACAGACCAAGATAGAACAACGTTTAAACAAGCCCTTATTGAGCTGGTGAAACGGAGTCTTTAGCAAGGAAAAGGCAAGCAAAGAATTTTTCCTTCACTAAATTTGCTTCTATTATGAAACTGGGTTTTATGCTAAAATAAGTAAGGATAATTTGAAAAATAATTTTTTCTAAAAGACAGGAAAGAAACTAGGAGGACAAGCATTTGAAGATTATTTTGTTGTATGGCGGCAGAAGTGAAGAGCACGATGTGTCTGTTTTGTCTGCATATTCCGTTTTAAATGCAATCTATTATAAATATTATCAAGTACAGTTAGTCTTTATTAGTAAAGACGGTCAATGGGTAAAAGGCCCTCTCTTATCTGAACGACCACAAAATAAAGAAGTTTTACATTTAACTTGGGCACAAACACCTGAAGAAACAGGCGAATTTTCAGGAAAACGAATCAGTCCTTCGGAAATTTATGAAGAAGAAGCGATTGTTTTCCCTGTTTTACATGGGCCAAATGGTGAAGATGGAACAATTCAAGGATTCATGGAAACCATTAATATGCCTTATGTAGGCGCAGGTGTCTTAGCTAGTGCTAACGCAATGGACAAAATCATGACGAAATATCTTTTACAAACTGTTGGCATTCCACAAGTACCATTCGTGCCAGTTTTAAGAAGTGACTGGAAAGGAAATCCAAAAGAAGTCTTTGAAAAATGTGAAGGTTCTTTAATTTATCCGGTCTTTGTTAAACCTGCCAATATGGGTTCTAGTGTCGGAATTAGCAAAGCGGAAAATCGTGAAGAATTGCAAGAAGCATTGGAAGAAGCTTTCCGTTATGATGCCCGAGCAATTGTTGAACAAGGGATTGAAGCACGTGAAATTGAAGTAGCCATTTTAGGAAATGAAGATGTCCGTACGACTTTACCTGGTGAAGTGGTGAAAGATGTCGCTTTCTATGATTATGATGCAAAATACATCAATAACACGATTGAAATGCAAATCCCAGCGCATGTTCCAGAAGAAGTAGCTCATCAAGCGCAAGAATACGCTAAAAAAGCGTATATTATGTTAGATGGAAGTGGCTTAAGTCGCTGTGATTTCTTCTTAACAAGCAAAAACGAATTATTCCTGAATGAATTGAACACCATGCCTGGTTTTACTGACTTTAGTATGTATCCTTTACTGTGGGAAAATATGGGCTTGAAATACAGTGATTTAATTGAGGAACTGATTCAGTTAGCTTTGAATCGTTTTAAACAACGCCAAGAATTTTATAATAACTAAGAAGAAAAAATCACACAAGACTGGGACATGACAAGACTTTGGCATGTCCCAGTCCCTGTGTCAGAGGAGCAAAACATAATGAAATTAACCTTCTGGGAAGTAGCGCAAGCGGTTGAAGCCAGTAATGATTGGCAACAATGGCCTGATTTTCCTTTAACAGGCATTGAATTTGATAGTCGTAAAATTGTGAAAGGAAATCTCTTTGTTCCTTTACAAGGTGAAAATGATGGTCATCGTTTTATTGAGAGTGCCATGGCTAATGGCTGTCAGGCCGCTTTTTGGGGACAGGATTTAGTCGATGCGCCGCAACAATTGCCTGTTTTGCATGTTACTGATCCACTGGTTGCTATGCAAAAATTAGCTACCTATTATTTAAATAAAATGCAACCGAATGTCATCGCTGTGACTGGCAGTAATGGAAAAACTACCACTAAAGATTTGATTGCTGCTGTGTTATCTGAAAAGTTTGTGACTTACAAAACGCAAGGCAATTACAATAATCAAATTGGCTTACCCTATACTATTTTACACATGCCTGATGAAACAGAAAAACTGATTTTAGAAATGGGCATGGATCATGCTCAGGAAATTTCTTTCCTTTCCAATCTGGCTCAGCCAGAAGTTGCTGCCATCACAATGATTGGCGAAGCCCATGTGGAAAATTTAGGCTCACGAGCAGGCATTGCACAAGCAAAAATGGAAATCGTAGATGGTTTAGCCAAAGACGGTAGTTTATTTGTGCCAAGCGATGAACCTTTGCTAGAACCATTGGTGGAAAAAGTCACGCAACAAGTGATTACTTTTGGTTTTAGCCAGGAAAGTCAACTTCAAGGAATCGTCACAAATGAAGCCAAAGAGCAAACCTCATTCAAAATCAGTGATACACAAATGACGTTTACGATTCCAGTGCCAGGAACCTATAATGTCACCAATGCATTAATCGCAATTGGTATTGGTCGGTATTTCCAATTAACGGATAGTGAGATTCAAAAAGGGTTGGCTACAGCGGAACTAACAAAGAATCGGACAGAATGGCTGAAAGCAGCGAATGGTGCCGAAATTTTAAGTGACGTGTACAATGCCAATCCGACAGCTATGGGTCTTGTTCTGGACAGTTTTAGCAAAATGTCCAAAGTAGGAAAACGAATTGCTGTTTTAGGAGACATGCTGGAATTAGGTCCTGATTCTGCTAGCATGCATCAAGCAATGGCGCAGCATTTAGCCCCAGATGCGATTGAAGAAGTCTTTTTATATGGTTCTGAAATGGCTTATTTAGCTGATAAATTGCAAGAAACCTATGCACCAGCTAACATTCATTCTTTTAAAAAAGAAGAAAAAAATGAGTTGATTGAAGCTGTCAAAAAAGTCTTACAGCCAGAAGATATGGTGGTTTTAAAGGGAAGTAACGGGATGGGACTTCGTGAAGTCATCGATGCACTTTTGGAAAAGTAAATAAGTTTCATAAAACTTGCTGAAAATAGGATTCTATGATAGAATGACCTATTGCCGGAAGATGACGAGAAAAATTGAATCGTAGTAAATAAAATAGATCTATTTCTATGTTTAATAATAAATGTGAAGCTGAACGACCACGTTTGGCTTTTCTAATGCCATAAGGTGAATTTTTCGGTGAAATCAGGAAAGAAGAAATAGTTGGCACACTATAATGGATTTCTTTTTAACAACTGAAAGTGAAGACACCTGAAACTAGGAAGAAATCGTTCTTTCCGAAACAAAATCTAGGAGGATATCATTTGAAATTTAAAGAACTTGGTTTAGCGCCAGAATTATTATCAGCGGTAGAACGCGCAGGCTTCGAGGAAGCAACCCCTATTCAATCAGAAACAATTCCGTTAGCGTTAGCAGGAAAAGACGTAATCGGACAAGCACAAACAGGAACAGGGAAAACCGCTGCTTTTGGCTTACCAATGCTTAACAAAATTGACGCAGACAACCGCGTTATTCAAGGATTAGTCATTGCACCAACCCGTGAGTTGGCTATCCAAACACAAGAAGAGTTATTCCGTTTAGGCCGCGATAAAAAGATTCGCGTCCAAGCCGTTTACGGTGGGGCTGATATCGGTCGCCAAATCCGTGGACTAAAAGATCGTCCACATATCGTTGTAGGTACACCAGGACGTTTACTAGACCATATTAACCGTCGTACCTTGAAATTAGAAACTGTTGAAACATTAGTTTTAGACGAAGCAGATGAAATGTTAAACATGGGCTTCTTGGAAGACATTGAAAAAATCATCTCACAAGTGCCAGAACAACGTCAAACACTTCTATTTTCAGCAACTATGCCGCCAGCAATCAAGAATATTGGCGTGAAATTCATGAAACAACCAGAACATGTGAAGATTAAAGCCAAAGAAATGACGGCTGATTTAATTGATCAATATTATGTACGTTCAAAAGACTTTGAAAAATTTGACATTATGACACGTTTACTAGACGTGCAAACCCCAGAATTGACCATTGTCTTTGGTCGGACAAAACGCCGTGTTGATGAACTTGCCCGCGGGTTAGAAGCGCGTGGTTACAAAGCAGAAGGCATCCATGGCGACCTATCACAACAAAAACGGATGAGCGTTTTACGTTCATTCAAAAATGGTAACTTAGATATCTTAGTGGCAACAGATGTAGCAGCACGTGGGTTAGATATTTCAGGTGTCACCCATGTCTATAACTACGATATTCCACAAGATCCAGAAAGTTATGTTCACCGTATTGGTCGGACAGGTCGTGCTGGTAAAGGTGGTATGTCTGTGACGTTTGTAACACCAAACGAAATGGGTTACTTACATGTCATCGAAAACCTAACGAAAAAACGGATGACACCATTACGTCCACCAACCGAAAAAGAAGCATTTAAAGGACAATTAAGTGCAGCTGTTGAAACCATCGAAAGTGATCTAGAAGAAAATGGTTTAGACAAATATCTAGAATCTGCTGAAGCGTTATTAGAAAAATATTCAGCGACAGACTTAGCTGCGTTATTATTAAAAACAGTAGCGAAAGATCCAGCAGATGCGGTTCCTGTAAAAATTACCCCAGAACGACCATTGCCTTCAAATAAAAAAGGCTTTAACAAAAATGGCCGTGGTGGTGGCGGTGGGAACAACCGTAATCGCAACCGTGGTGGCAATGGTAAAGGTGGCAGCTATCGTGGCAACAAAAACCATAAAGATGGCGACCGTAATTACAAAAATAGCGACCGCAAAAATAAAGATCAACGTGGCGGCAAACGTCATAACGATAAAAAACGTGGTTTCGTCATTCGCGAAAACGCCAAATAATCAAAAGAGCGAGTGTTCCGTCTATGAACGGAACACTCGCTCTTTTTTGGTAGATAATCGTTAAATAGAAAAACTTAAAAAAAGTAAAAAAGGCATCAAAATGATATAGAAAAAGAAAAACGCCAAAATTATCCAAGTTTTCAACGGGGAAGTTAGATTGAAGAGTTTCATTTTTTGTTGTAGCAAATGAATGGTTACGATCCAAACCAGTTGCAAGAGAAAAAATAGGCTGGGATTTTTAAAGAAGATTGGAAATATGTAGAGCAACAAAGTAAAAATAAATAGGGCGCAACGAAGTAACTTTTTTTGCCGAGAAGTTAAAGTCATACATTTTTCTCCTTTTTCTTTTTATTCTCCCATAAGTAGCCAAAATTTTATATAAAATATCAGAACATCCGCTTAGTTTCCTGATTTTTTTCCGATACTTCTTAGTTGTTGTCTTACTTTTATAAAAATTCAGAAAAATTTTATAAAAATGTAAATAGGAAGAAAACGTATGGTACTTCAATTTGTGTGAGGATCTTGTAAAACATTCTTTATTTTTTTAGCGAATCAGTGGAAAAATTTTGAAATTTTGTTAAAATGAAAGGTAATTCGGAGTAACTATATTAAATAGGAAGTAAGGCGGAAAATGATAAAGGGAATTGGTATTGACGCAGTAGAATTAAGTCGGATAAAACCGATTGTTGAAAAACAAGGATCATTTATTCAACGGGTTTTAACACCTAACGAATTGACCCTTTTTGAAAAGTTATCTACAAAACGTCAAATAGAATTTTTAGCTGGTCGTTTTGCTTGTAAAGAAGCGTTCTCTAAAGCATGGGGCACAGGGATTGGTAAAGTTGGTTTACAAGATATTGAGGTGCTGACTGAAAAAACAGGTGCACCATACGTAGCAAACTCGCCCCATAATGGTAAAGTGTTTGTCTCGATTACGCACACAGATACTATGGCGATTGCACAAATTGTTTTAGAAAGCGAATAATAGAAGCAACGAAGAAAGAAGGATGTACAATGGTCGTTGGATGGCATCGTCCTACACGGTTACATATCGATACGCAAGCAATTACTGAAAATGTCCAAAAGGAATGTCAACGTTTGCCAGAAGGAACCGCTTTATTTGCGGTTGTAAAAGCGAACGGCTATGGGCATGGCGCCGTAGAATCCGCTAAAGCGGCGAAAAAAGGTGGCGCGACAGGTTTTTGTGTCGCCTTATTGGATGAAGCAATTGAATTGAGAGAAGCAGGTGTTCAGGACCCCATTTTAATTTTGAGTGTGGTAGACTTAGCTTATGTGCCTTTGTTGATTCAATATGATTTGTCTGTAACGGTAGCTACACAAGAATGGTTAGAAGCTACTCTTCAACAACTAACGCCTGAGAGTAACACGCCATTACGTGTTCACTTAAAAGTCGATACTGGCATGGGACGGATTGGCTTTTTAACCCCGGAAGAGACTAAGCAAGCAGTGCGGTTTGTTCAATCCCACAAAGAATTTTTATGGGAAGGGATTTTTACTCATTTTTCAACAGCTGATGAAATCGATACAAGCTATTTTGAAAAACAAGCAGGGCGTTTTAAGGCTGTTCTAGCAGTTTTAGAAGAGTTACCACGGTATGTCCATGTTAGCAATAGTGCGACAGCGTTATGGCATCCTGATGTGCCAGGAAACATGATTCGCTATGGAGTAGCCATGTATGGATTGAACCCTTCAGGTAATAAGCTGGCCCCAAGCTATGCGTTAAAGCCGGCCTTACGGTTGACCAGTGAACTTATCCATGTAAAACGCTTAGCGGCTGGTGAAGGGATTGGCTATGGCGAAACCTACGTAACTGAAGCTGAAGAATGGATTGGGACAGTGCCAATCGGCTATGCAGATGGCTGGTTGCGTCATCTCCAAGGATTTACAGTGCTCGTGAATGGTAAGCGTTGCGAAATCGTCGGACGAGTGTGTATGGATCAATGTATGATTCGTTTAGCAGAAGAAGTTCCTGTCGGCTCAGTCGTTACATTAGTTGGAAAAGATGGCAATGAAGAAAATACGTTACAAATGGTAGCCGAAAAATTAGAAACCATTCATTATGAAGTTGCATGTACTTTCTCACAAAGAATCCCCAGAGAATATAACTAGATAGGAGGTTCCGCTATGGTCAAACGCGGAGATATTTATTTTGCAGACCTTTCCCCAGTAGTGGGCTCGGAACAAGGTGGCGTCAGACCTGTCCTTGTTGTCCAAAATAACTTAGGTAATCATTTTAGCCCAACGATTATCGTTGCGGCGATCACAGCCAAAATGGCAAAGCCAAAATTGCCAACACATATCGGGATTAATTCTGATGAAACAGGCATTGAAAAAGATTCAGTGATTCTTTTAGAGCAGATTCGAACAATCGATAAGGGTCGCTTGAAAGAAAAAGTTTGTCATTTGAGACTTGATATTATGGAAGAAGTTGATCGTGCCTTAGGCATCAGTGTTGGACTTAGTAGCGATTCAGCCCCAGCAAAAGCAAATTCAGCTACATAAAGAACGATAGCTACTATGAAATCAACAAAGACTAATTGGATTTTTTAAAAAGCGACTGATCTAGTTCGGTTCGCTAAACATAGTTTGAGTAAAAGCGAGAGAGATGGCCAAGTGGCATCTCTCTTTTTTTGTTTTATATTTTAAAAATTAAAATATAAATATAAAATATAAAATTTTATCATCGTATTTTAAATAAAGTTGTTGGCAAGGCTCAAACGGAATGTTACAATCAATACTATATAGAGTTTTTAAAGAGCGTAACAGGTGATTTTACAAGTTTTGATTGTCGAGCGATGACATAAAGGAGATTATATTTGTATGATGATTGTTGTACTTTTAATGAGTAGTTGCTTATTTTTATTTGTAAGCTATCAATTGTATTTGCGATTACTTGTCGAAAAACTGGATTCAGAGGACCGGACATTAAAGAGGAAAATAAATTTCTATAAGTATCAGAAAAATAGTCGTTTAATGATTTATTTATTGTTTAGTGTTTGTCTACTTAGCGTATTATTGTTAGGAATTGTTTATACATATTATCAATTAAATCAACGAAATATCCGCATGGAACAGCGGATCGAGCTTTTGGCACAGGGCCAAGCTACTCAAGGTGACAAAATAAAAAAACAAGCGATTAAAAAAACAGCCTTAAACCAGTTTCCCTGGAAGCAAGCTGTTTCGACAGAATCGGCCGCTGTCTTGACTAATTATGAATTACAATTAGCGCGTGAATGGCGTCCTTACTTCGGAGAGACGAGTATCACAATAATTAGAAGTGAAAAAACACAAACCTTGACACTGTCTGTTTTTTCAGTTGGCTTAAGTTACCATGAATTTCAAACAGGCCAAGACAATATTGTAGCACTTATTGCAGCGTTGAATTCAGTCAAAGAAATCACCATGATTGATTTTAATTTTACTTATCGAGATCAAGAGCAAACCCTTGTCAAATCCATTGATACGTATGCTCGTGAGACGTTGGAAACAAATTTGGAGCCTGTCGTGATTAGTTAAAAGGACGAGAGAAAGGACATATATATGACAAAAAGACGTTTAATCAAAAAAATTAAAGATATTTCGGATGATACGCTTGAAAAAGAAGTCTTTTTTCAGCCAGGATTTGAACCAGAAAAAATAATTAGCGGAATCAAACCGGAACAACAGGAAAAAGAAATGGCGACGTTAAGAGAAAGGCTCGCCTACTATCAGAAAAAAGAAACAGCCTTTAAAAAACTTCAAGAAGAAAATGAGCAATTAAAGAACCAACAAGAAACGGAAAAACAAGCATTAGAAGAAAAAAATCAGGCATTACTTGAAACACTAAATCAAAAGGAACATGAAATTTTTGAATTGGAAGAGCAACTGGAAACGAACAGTGAAACCACGACAGAGGCTACCACTCTTCAAACAAATCTGCAAAATGCAGAAAAACAATTAACCACTGTACATAATCAAATGGAACGTTTAGAAAGTGAATTAACGCAGCAAGTGGCAGAATTAGAAAAAGAATCGGCTGAACAGCAACAACATATCCAGACATTACACAACCAGTTAGCAGAAGAAAAAGGAAAGTTGGAGAAAAAAGGAGATATTACAGGAATGGAAAAGCAAGTAGAAACGTTAACGACAGAATTAGAAGAAAGCACAACGACTCAACAAGCATTGCAGGAACAAATTGAAAAACTAACTGTACAATTACAAAAAGTAGAAGCCGAAAAACAAACCTTACAAGAGGCTGCCCAACAAGAAGTGATTGTGAAACAACGCATGGAGGAGTTAAAGAATGAGCTTCAAAATAGTTTACAGCAAAAAAATGAAGCAGAAGTAAAACTAGGTCGACTACAAGGTGTCAATGACAAACATCTTGCTGAAAAGCAAGTTTACGAAGGGGAATTAGCTGCTCTAAGAAAAGAAGTAGAGGCCAAAGAAGACAGTTTAGAACAAGTTCAAAAAGAATTGAAGACACTACAAGCCGTTTCAAAAAATATTGAACCGAGTAGTGAGCAGTTAACAGAACTGCTACGCGCAAAACAGCAAATTAACGATTTATTAATGAAAAATCAGCAATTACAAGAAGAGGCTTTAAAATCGCAACAAGAAATTGGCGAAGTGATGGTTTCTGCCAAAAAAGAAGCCAATCGGATTGTTAATGAAGCGAAAGTAGAAGCAAAACACCTAATCAATTCCGCAGAATTAGAAATGTTAAATATTGGTAACCGAGCGAAAAGTATTTCGAATGAAGTCGAAGCATCAAAAGTAGAAGTACTTGAGATTTATCGCGAATTAGAGGAACGCTTAACTAAACTGACACGTCTTGAACAAGATAACTATTAATAAAATGGTCAGTAAAAAGTTAACGGGAGCAAGGAAACTACATTGTCTTGGGGTCCTTTTTTTAGCTGTTACATTAAGTAGCTCCGCAGAAAGATTACAGGCTGCTGCTGTCTCAAAGGAAGAGCAGTCGCTAAGGCAACCGCTTATCAGGAAAAACATAGTAACAGAGAAGAGCGAATATCTTGTAGAAGCAAATCAAAGTATTTGGGAGCTGGCACAAGATGCGCAGAAACCATTGAATCAGTTTATGAAGGAAAACCAGTTACGTAGTAGTTATATAAAAAAAGGAACGCAATTAGTTAAATAGAAAAAAGGAGCAAGAAAGGAAAAGTTTATTTAAGAAGCTTTTCCTTTTAAGAAAACGATGGAAGAATGGATAAAGCCCGTTATGCGAACAATTCGCCACATTAAGCGCGCCTTCTTGAAGCAAAAGTTGCCTGCGACATATCAGCTAAAAAAGCAAAAGGCTAACACAGCAATGGAATATTTGCTTGAGCAAACAGATAACCATCAATCAATAAGAGGACCGAAAAGAAAAATGACCGCTGAAGAGATTAAAAAAAAGCGGCAAGCCTACCAAAAGAAACAACGCGTCCAAGTCGTTAAATTTTTTATGCCAGCTATTCTTTTCGCCATTTTTGTGTTCTTTTTTGTGTTAAAGACATCTAGCTACCCAATTGCTGGGCAATCCATGAAGCCGACACTTAACGCAGGGGAACGAGTCTTAGTACAACGGACGAAGCAAGTAGCAAGGTACGATGTGATTGCATTTAAAGCACCGCTAGCTAGCAAAGGTACGTACGTCAAGCGAATCATCGGGGTTCCTGGTGATCGAATTTGGGTAAACGAGGGAAAACTTTATCTTTCAGAAGAACCTATAGCAAGCGATAATGAGGCACTGCCTGAGAATGCCAGTCGTTTTGACTTATCAGAAGAAGCGGCAGCCCAACTTCGCCTGTTTCAGAAGATTCCAGCTGGTCATTACTTTGTCTTAGGGGACAATCGTACGCATTCAAGTGATAGTCGTACGTTCGGCTTTGTCGAGATACAAGCGATTGAAGGAATCGTGGTGTTTAAAATGGCGCCGTTTAAGGAAATAGGGAAAGTAAAATAAAAAGCTTAAGTCTGCCATCTAAGAGTAGGGCACTTAAGCTTTTCTTTTTAGAGATTATTTGCCCAATAACAATTGAATGATTTTTTCAATTGATTGTAGGTCGTAACGATTACTAATATCCGAAAAAATATAGTAATGGTCATACTGGGCAACGAGCTGTTCATTATTGGTATTCATTAAAAGCAAATCATAATGGTTTTCTGCGTTGTAAGGCTCAATTTTCAGCGGATATTTTCCAGCGATACTCTGTTGTATTTTTTGTGCTACCAACTCGCTATAAGCACTGCTCAGTGAGTGATAAACACCAATCGTTATTTTTTTTTCATTTAATTCAGCAATGTGATTCAAAATAAGTGTATAATTAATTTCAGTAAATTGATTTTGGTACTTAGAAGCAGTGGCTTTTGTGGCAAAGTTCGTTGTAGCGATCTCCACTAATTCGTAAACTTCACTTTCGCTAAAAGGATGACGTAAGACTTTCAAAAGTGACTGAATTGTCCAATAATCAAAGGGTAAAATAAATCCTGAAAAATAATAGAGTTGCGCATGTAATTGGAAAAGTAAATTTTCAATATAAAGTAGCCGAATAGGCAGCACGTAATGGGATAAATAACCACGTGCTTTAAGGTACGTTAAAATGACCCGGTTCATTTCGTTAAGATACGTTTTTTCAATTCGTTGTTGTTTTGCTAAACGAAAGGCGAAAGCAGCATTCGCAGAATAGTTATGCATGGAACAAAAAAAGTCATAAAACATATAGGCTTCATTGATTGTATATGGACGGTAGATTCTTTTCATATATGTATGTATAGATAAATTAATTTCTTCAAATAAAGGTCGATCGAGTTGGACATCATGTGGACTAATCGTTGGCAGGGGTTCTAAAACCATGCGACGAAAAGAAATTTTCATCCAAAGTTTAATTTGGAGAATTTCTGTATGGTCAAAGGTAATTCTGGGGATTTCTTGTAGTATCTCGATTAATCCTAGGTATTGATTGGCCAGTTCTTTTTCTAAATCTGTTTTTTCTTCAAAGATAAACCAGAAAAAATTAAAAAAGAAAAAGCGAATTTGTTTTTCTTCGCCGACAAGTTTTCCTCGTTTGATACGTAAATTAAACTCATTGAGTAAGTCATTTAATTCAACAATTTTTCGATAATAGGTAGCAGAGCTAATGGCATAATTCTGTTGGAAATACCCGCCATTTATTTCATTTTTATGGAAGAGTTGCTGGACCATGTGAAACTTAATAGATTTATCTAAGAACAACATGATCATTGCTTTCATGGAAAAGGTAGGCGCTTTATTTAGATATAGAGTGTCACCTAATACTGTTAAGGTGAGGTTTTCTTGAAGTTGCTCTTCTTTCAAAAATTGCTCTAAAAAAGAAAGATACTCATTCAATGTTGGTAAACTAATATTGAAAAAATCTACTAATTCATTTCGTGTCGCTCGGCCTTTATTATTATATAGGAACAATAAAATATCATTCATATAATCATAAGGCTTTTCTAAAAAATCTCGTTTTAGCATCGTTACTCACCTCTCTTTTAAGAATACTGTATCTATGATAAAATGGCAATAAACAACTGATAAAAAGATTGTTTTTTGAGGTGTTTTTTATTATCGTTGAGAAAAAGAAATAAAAAGAAAAAACAAAGTATTTAAATGACAACAAAATAATTAAAATGAAGGAGCGATAGAACATGAACAGCGTGGTGAACTTTAGAGATATTGGAGGATTTCCAACGCAACAAGGCACAGTTGTCAAGACAGGACATTTTTTTCGGAGTGGTGAACTCGTCAATGTTGCACAAGCGGATCAACAGAAACTGGTAGAGGACTATCAAATTAAACGAATCTATGATTTTAGAAGTGCAGCGGAAACGCAAGAACGACCAGATGATTCAATTCAAGGAACCAACTATCTACATATAGATATTTTGGCCGATATTCAGGCGCAGACTGCTTCATTAGAAGGAATGCTTAAAACGGTTGGTTCACCCGATGAAGCAATGGACATGGCTTATAAAGAAATGGTTCTTTCCAATTCGGGGCGCAAAGGTTACCAAACATTTTTTGAAAACTTTTTAAGTTATCCACAGGAAGCTATTTTATTTCATTGTTTCGCAGGAAAAGATCGAACAGGAATCGGCGCAGCCTTGATATTAAGTGCTTTAGGTGTGGAACATTCTTATATTTTAGAAGATTATTTAAAGACGAACGAGCAAAGAAAAACCGCTAACGAGCAAATTATTGCGCAATATCAAGCAAATGGAACGCCTCCAGCAGAAATTCAACAATTAGAAACGCTGCTTTATGTGAAAAAAGAGTACTTAGCGACCGCTTTACAGGCGATTGAAAAAGAATTTGGTTCGGTAGAGGGCTATTTAAAAGAGGGACTCGGCTTACCTTTATCCGCCAAAAAAGACATGCTAAGTCTGTACACAAAATCATAGATCCTAAAAAAAGGACTATCCTTTCTAAAAAAGAAGTTTTATAATAGAAAAGAATCTGTTTGTAAGGAGGGATAGGGAATGAAAGAAGGACAAGAACAATTCTTAACGTTCATACTAGATCGAACAAAAGAAGATAAAAAAGAAAAAATGCAAGCGCTACTTGCAGAAATGTTTGAACGCCAACAAACAGGCAAATTAGATAAAATGTACTTGATGACAAAAGCACCAAAACTTTTGGCTTATTTAAAACCAGAAGCCATTGATGAAGTTAAACAAGTCGTTTCGGAATTTTCTAAAAATATGAAATAAACAAACTTAGCTTGAACTTACGACATTTTAAAAATGTGTCGTAACATTCAAGCTTTTGTTTGTTATTCTCTTGTATTTTATGCTAAAGTTATTCAGGCACAAAAAAAAGCAGGTGATTTTATGAAACATATAAAAAATACATGGGAACTATTTATTTTAGATTGGAAAAGAATTTTTAAAAACCCAGTAGCAACATTTTTGATTGTTGCCTTAATGATTATTCCATCATTATATGCATGGTTTAACATTAAAGCACTATGGGATCCGTATTCAAATACAGGAGAGTTACCAATAGCGGTCTATAGTGATGACCAAACAGCAACTTTTCAAGATAAATCGGTCAATATTGGTGATGAAGTCTTGAAAAACTTGAAGAAAAACAAGCAATTAGGTTGGCGTTTTGTTGATTCGAAAAAGGAATTAGACAAAGGGGTCCAATCAGGAAAATATTTTGCCGGGATTTATTTACCTAAAGATTTTTCCAAAGATTTGCTAAGTTTTACTTCTGGTGATATCAATAAACCTAAAATTGAATACTCAATTAACGAAAAAATTAATGCAATTGCACCGAAAATTACGTCAAAAGGCGCTTCTTCCATTCAGTCACAAATTTCGGAAGAATTCATTAAAACGGCAAGTAGTACGTTAATCAAAACATTCAATGATATTGGCTATGATATTGATAAAAACATGGTCAGCATTCAAAAAGTTAAGAGCATGATTTTAGATACAGATGCCAACATTGGAACCATTGATACGTATGCAAAACAAGTCACAGACTTACATGGTAAGATGCCTGAGCTAAAAGAAAAATTAGCGAAAGCCAACGATGCGATGAAATATTTACCTGAAGTTGATGCTTTAGGAGAGAAGATTGTTGAGCTAAATGGCAAAATGCCAAGCATCAAAGAACAAGCTAGTGTTATTTTGACGTTACAAGAAAAAATTCCAGAAATTCAAAACGCTGGCCGACAAATTGCTATGATTGATGAAGACTTTGCCTCTGTGGAACAAACAATGAGCGAAGGAATCCAAGAAGCAAAACAAGGTTTAGAAATCATTCAACAAGTTCAAACGGCGTTACCAGATATTCGTAAACTAGGTGATCAAGCCAATGATTTAGGGAATGTCACATTAGATGGCGCCAATAAATTGCAAGAGGCGTTACCAAGCATTACGAATAGCGTTGAAGTGACTTTGAAATCTATCCAGCAAGTTGCTACAACAACAACTTCCGTAGTCGCTACTATTCGTCAAGCGTTAGATGATGGACAGTTAACGCCAGAAAAAAAACAACATATTAATGAAGTAGTACAAGATTTCACAACTAATATCCAACGGCAACAGCAAGCAATTAGTAATCTTATAGAATTTATGCAAAAGATTCAAGAAAATGCCGGTAATCATGACTTAGATGAGACTATTCGTCAACTTACTAATTTAAGTACTTTATTAGGAGATTTTAGTAATCGATTAAATGAACTAAATAACTATGTACAGAATAATGATTTACAAAGTGCAAAGAAATTGCTAGACGAAATTGATGCAGCAGCGCAAAAAATTGCTGGGATAGCTGGAGCAATTAAAGCAGATGAAATTAGTAACACTGTTAATACAGTCACAAGTAAATTAATTGCTACAATCCAAAACGCTCAAGGTCAACTAAACAAAGCGCAACAAATTGACTTTGAAGGTTTATTGAGCTCAACAAGTCAAACGGTCACTAATGCGATTTCTTTATTAGAAAAATATCAAGCCGAAATGCCGGCAATTAAACAAGAAATTCATGATGCGAATACGATGTTGAATGGCAATATGGAAACCATTGTCAATGGCATTAATCGTGGTGCTGATTTGTATAAAAACGATTTACCAGTCATTCAAGACAAAGTCAGCAAAGCGGCAGCCTTTATGCAAAATGACTATCCAGGTATCCGAAAAGATTTAACGAATACCTTGAAAACAGTCAATGAGAAAATGCCAGATGTTGAAGCGGCCTTAGACAAAGCCAACGAGCTGATTATTAATGATTGGCCAAATATCAAAACAGGATTACACAAAGCAGCGAATGCAATCCGTAAAGGTGAAAAAGAAGTTGATTTAGGTGAAATTCTTAAATTACTAAAATTAGATGCCAATAAAGAAAGTGACTTCTTTACACAACCAGTTGAAGTCAAAGAACATGCTGTTTATCCGATTGCTAATAATGGTTCGGCAAGTACGCCATTCTATACAGCTTTGTGTTTATGGGTTGGTGCTGTATTATTCTCAAGTGTTGCGACAACGGATGTTTATCTTGAAGGAAAAGATAAAAAACGCTTTTCTAAACGGGAACAATTTTCAGCACGGATGTTTACTTTCATTGTCATGGGGATTGGTCAAGCACTGATTGTAACCTTAGGTAATTACTTTGCGTTAGGCGTAGATGTTCGTAATCCAGCGTATAGCGTCTGGTTTGCGGTATTGATTGCCATTACGTTTATGATAATGGTTTATGTGCTCGTTGCTCTCTTTGGCAATGTAGGGAAAGGAATTGCGATAATAATCTTGGTACTATCCATCTCTGGTGGGGGCGGGAACTACCCAATTCAAGTCTCAGGTAAATTCTTCCAAATGATTAATCCGTTCTTGCCGTTTACGCATGCCGTGAACTTGCTAAGGGAATCAGCAGGAGGCATTTACTGGCCAAATGCTTGGTTTGCAATTTGGATTATGGTGGGGATTTCAGTCGTCTTTAGTATTGGCGGTGCAATTCTTTATCCACATCTGGAACACAGATCGAAAAAATTTGCGGCTTTAGCACAAAAGAGCCATTTATTCCATTAAAAAACAAAAAGCTGAAAACGTCTCTAGCGTTTTCGGCTTTTTGTTTTTCTTTATTTTCAAGGCAACCCTAACAAAGAAGTTTTGGGGGCTCTTGCTTTTGACTTTTTGGCAATGCTAAATAATAAAATCTCCCTCAGAAAGTGAGGTTTTTTGTGTACAAATGTATAAAAAGGTTTTATAGTATTTTTTTAAGAAATAAAAAGTGGGTAGGGGTTGTAAAATGATTCAAGCATTGCTTCAACGATATGAGAAAAAAATTGAACGTCGTAAATTGGAAAAACGAACAGCATTCGGTGCTTTTGCCGGGCGGATTGGGCTTGTTTCTAATTTATTTTTATTCGTTAGTAAATTTATGATTGGCTTGCTTTCAGGTAGTGTTTCAATCATGGCAGATGCCATTAATAGCTTGTCCGATACTATTTCTTCAGTTTTAACATTAGTCGGTTTTTATATTGCTGGTAAGCCAGCGGATAAAGAACATCCCTATGGCCATGAACGTTTTGAATATATTAGTGGAATGCTTGTATCATTAGTGATTACGTTTATTGGGTTTGAGTTTCTAACGACCTCCGTGGATCGCATCCTGCATCCAGAATCAATCAAGGTGACACCCATTTTATTTGCTGTTTTAGCTTTATCAATTGGGATTAAAATTTGGCAAGGGCTGTTTTACAAAAAAGTATCAGCAAAAATTGATTCTCAAGCATTAGTTGCTTCTGCTAAGGATAGCTTTAATGATGTTTATACTACATTAGCTGTTTTGATTTCTGCATTTATTGAAGGCGTCACTGGTTTGCGAATTGATGGATATATTGGTTTTTTAATTGCTGCATATATTATTTATAGTGGGCTGCAGTTAATTCGCAAATTTATTAATGAGTTGATGGGCATGCGTCCGAGCCAAACAGAAATTGATGAAATGAAGAATGTCTTATCAAAAATGGAAACAATTGTAGGGTATCACGATTTACTGATTCATAATTATGGTCCCAACCAAACGTTTGCGTCTGTTCACATTGAAATTGATGATCGCTGGGATTTAAATAAAGCCCATCAGACAATCGATGCGATTGAAGCGAAGTTTAAAGAAGAGTTGGATGTTAATCTTGTTTGTCATATTGATCCAGTGAATTTGTATGACCCAACACAACAATTTGTTCATCAAACAATCAAAAAGATTATTCGTTCTTTTGATGCGTCTTTAAAAGTCCATGATATCCGCTTAGTTACCCATGGCGAAGAACCGAAGATTTTGTTCGACTTGGTTTTACCTACAGAATCAAAATTATCTGAATTTGAACTGGGTGTGGAAATTCAACGGCAAGTTTATGAAAAAATTGGTCGTTATAAAGTGGAAATTACCTTCGATCATACGTACTTGTTACAATAAAAGGGAATAATTAACTAAGTTTTTAAGCGAGAGCCAAAAGGTCAAATAGACTTTTAGCTCTCGCTTTTTTGTTTAGAGAATGCAAATCCTTTTGTTATCTGGATTCTCTTGATAAGATAAAGGAAGCGGGGGACTTTAAATGAGTGTCTGATTAAAAAAAGATGGTGATTTTTTTATCTTTTTCAGTAACAAAAATCAATTGACTTTTCATTGTGAGAAGCGTAGCATATGGATTTGTTTGATAAAAAATAATGAAAAAAGTGAGCGGGTCACTCTAGAGAAAAGGAGTAGAAAAAAATGGCGGATTTAAAACGACTGTTCATTGGGAAACCATTGAAATCAGCCGAAAATGATGAACATAAATTAAGCAGATTTGCAGCGCTTGCGTTGTTATCTTCTGATGCACTTTCATCCATTGCGTATGGTACAGAACAAATAGTGGTGGTTCTGGTTACTTTGTCGGCGGCTGCGATTTGGTATTCATTACCAATTGCTGCATTTGTTATTATTTTACTTATTTCTTTAACATTGTCGTACCGACAAATTATTCATGCGTATCCGCATGGCGGCGGCGCATACGTTGTTAGTAGTGAAAACCTCGGCAGAAATGCCGGTTTATTGGCTGGTGGTTCGTTGTTAGTCGATTATATGCTAACAGTAGCCGTTTCAGTTTCAGCGGGCGCAGAGGCAATTATATCGGCGATTCCGGCGTTATATGGTCATCAAGTAGCAATTTCTATTGGGATTGTGATATTGATTACCTTAATGAACTTGAGAGGCCTGCGAGAATCTGCTTCGTTCTTAATGTTGCCAGTGTATAGTTTTATCGCAATTATTACATTACTGATTGTTGTTGGGCTATTTAAAATTGTGACTGGCGCACAGCCATTGAATGCGACAGCTTTACCAGGAGCCGTGGTTCCAGGAATTTCTATTGCCTTAGTTTTACGGGCGTTTTCATCTGGTTCTTCTTCCTTAACAGGGGTTGAAGCAATCAGTAATGCAGTGCCATTCTTTAAGAAACCACGAGCAAAAAATGCTGCTGGGACGTTAGCGTTAATGGCAACGATTTTAGGGTTCTTCTTCGTGGGGATTACATTTATTAACTATTGGTATGGGATTGTGCCCAAAGAAGAAGTGACAGTTCTTTCACAAATTGGGAAAGCGGTCTTTGGTCAAAATATTTTATATTATTTATTACAGTTTGCTACAGCCTTAATTTTAGCGGTTGCTGCTAACACAGGATTCTCAGCCTTTCCAGTTTTGGCTTATAACTTAGCCAAAGATAAGTTTATGCCGCATATGTATATGGATCGTGGCGACCGTTTGGGCTATTCAAATGGTATTTTAACTTTAGCTGCTGGTTCCATTGTTTTATTATTGATTTTCCAAGGTTCCACAGAACGTTTAATCCCATTGTATTCAATTGGTGTGTTTATTCCGTTTGCTTTGTCTCAATCGGGGATGGTTGTAAAATGGCGAAAAGAAACTAAAAATTGGTTGCCAAAATCAATTGCTAATATTGTCGGCGCCTTTATCTCTTTCGCGATTATCGCCATTTTGTTTATTTATCGATTAGGGGATATCTGGCCGTTCTTTATTATTATGCCGGTGTTGATTTATGCATTTTATCGGGTCAATACTCACTATAAAAATGTGGCGGAACAGCTACGTTTAGAAGATGGGGCACAGTTGCATGAGTTTGACGGGAATACAGTTATTGTTTTAGTAGGGAACGTAACCAAGGCAAATGTCGGCGCCTTGAACTATGCGCGTTCCATTGGTGATTATGTTGTTGCCATGCATGTCTCAATGGATGAAAACGTTGAGAAGGAAAAAGAAATTCAGGAAGAGTTTAAAAAACACTTCCCAGACGTTCGTCTATCAATTGTCCATTCTTCGTATCGTTCACTGCAAAACCCTATCTTACGTTATGTTGATTTGGTTAGTAAAAATGCCACGAAGCATAACTACAGTACAACAGTTTTAGTACCACAATTTGTACCAAATAAACGTTGGCAAAATATTTTGCATAACCAAACAAGTTTACGCTTGCGGATTCGTTTAGCGTGGCGGGAAAATATTATTGTGGCTACCTATAGTTATCACTTGAAAAAATAAAAAAAAGTCTGCCATCTTTTGATGGCAGATTTTTTTATTGACGTAATTGTTTTTGATAAATTCTAGCGCAAGACTGCTCTTCGGTGGTTACCATTGTCAAAAATTCCCAGTCATATCTTTCATAAAAAGTAGTATGGTCTGTAAGCAGATAAAGCTTTTTAAATCCAGAATTAGCAAGAAAATCACCAACTGTTGTTAAAAGAATTCCTGCTAAGCCTTGGTGACGAAATGTTGGTTCGACATACAATGCACAAAGGTTTGGCGTAAGGTCTGCACGATTGTGGAAGTCATTATCAATTACGCCCACGCCTGCAACGATGTCCTGCTGTTTATTCAAGCAGACCCACCAATGTGGGACGTGGTTTTCGCTAGTTAGCATTTCCTGCATACTTCCTTGATACGCTTCAGCGGGGATTTGCCACTTTTGGCTAAACCATTGAGCAGCTGACGGAATTAAGTGTGGTTGTTGGTTTAAATCGATAATAGTATAGTTAGACATTATTGATCTCCTAGATAAAAGAACAGATCCCATTGAAAAGAAACAATGTTGGATCTGCTCTGTATTTTTTATTAATTGGAATGTTTGCTAGCTGGGTCTAAACGCCGTTCAATAATCCCTAGAACCCAATCTGTGATAATCGCCATAAAGGCCGTTGGTAAGGCACCGACTAAAATGATAGAAGCACCATCTGTGGCATTGGTTCCACGAATAATAATATCCCCTAAACCACCAGCTCCAACGAAAGCACCAATCGCAGTAATCCCGATTGCGACGACTAACGCATTTCGAATACCTGCCATGATTACTGAAACAGATAAAGGTAACTCGACCATATAAAGAAGTTGTACTTTTGTCATACCCATTCCTTTACCAACATCTAAAATATTGCGATCCACTTGAATCATGCCAGTGTACGTATTCTTGATGATTGGTAGGAGAGAATAAAGGAAGACCGTTACAACCACCGTGTTGACGCCTAAGCCCATTCCCAACATTAAAATCGAAAGCATTGCCAAAGCTGGTACTGTTTGGATAATGTTCGCTAAACGGATAATCCAGTTGGCTAAGCTACGTTTACGTGAAATCATAATCCCAATAGGAATCCCGACAATTGCAGCAAAGATTACGCCATAAATCGAAATTAAAAAGTGACGTAAAAATTGTTGAAAGACGTAGCCGCCATTTTGTTGGAAATAGTAGATAAATTGTTGGAATAAATTCATATTATTCATCTGTTACTCCCCCTCAAAATAGTTATTTTCTTTTAAGAAACGTTCGGCTACGACAGCAGGTTCAATTAAATCATTATCTGCTTGATAGTTCAATTCTTGCATTTTTTTGGTAGAAATTTTACCATCTAAGCGATTTAAGACATCTTTAATTTCCGGCGTTTCTTTTAATAATTTGTCACTAACCACAGGAGCGGCATCATAAGGCGGGAAGAAGCGCTTGTCATCTTTTAACATGACTAAATCGTAACTACCAATCCGGCCATCTGTTGAGTAACCTAAGATGACGTCCATTTTTCCAGCGTTGACTGCATCGTACACCAAGCCAATTTGCATTGGTAAAATAGATTTAAATTGGAAGTTGTATTCCTTTTTAAAGCCTTCATAACCGTCGCCTTCACGTGTGATCCACGCAGTATCGACACCAGCAACTAATTTGTCTGCGACTTTCCCTAAATCACTGACTGTTTTTAAATTGTATTTCTCAGCCGTTTCTTTTGTAACTAAGAATACATAAGTATTTTCAAATCCATATGAAGGGAACCAAGTTTGTTGATAACGTTTTTCAAATTCTGATTGAACTAGGTTAAACGCTTTTTTAGGGTCTTTTTCCGCTGGTAAACCAAGCGTAGTAGTCACGTCAGTACCAGTATAACGAGCTGCAGAAATTGAGGCATCTCCGTTTAACATTGCTTGGTGATTGATGGTAGTAGTGGCTAAGTTGTTAATCACATTTGTTTTTTTATCTGTGTAATGCTCAACCATATCCGCTACAATGCTCCCTAAAATCTGCGCTTCTGAAGTAATCCCACCTGTAATGGCGACAGTGTTATCATCAGAAGTTGAAGCGAGACCAGGTAAAGAACAACCTGCCAATAAAAGTAAACTGCTTAAGAAGAGTAAGCTTAACTTGAGTTTCTTTTTCATCATTATTCGCCCTCCCTTAAAGCTTTTGGCGTTAAACGATTTTCTAATAATCCAAGAAGAACATCTGCTAAAAGCGCTAAAATAGTTACCGGAATAGTCCCGCCAAAGATTAATTCTGGCTGATAGTTATTTAATCCACTGAAAATCATATCACCAAGACCACCTGCACCAATATAAGAAGCCAGTGTAGCCCAAGCAATGACATAGACAGCAGCTAAACGAATGCCGGCCATAATTGTTGGCATGGCAATGGGTAATTCAACACTAAAAATAGACTGTAAATTGGTCATGCCCATACCTTTAGCAACATCTCGGTAATTTTCATCGACATTTTTCATTCCGATATACGTGTTTCTTAAAATAGGTAGAAGGGAATAGATGAATAGCGCGATAATAGCGGGTGTTTTGCCGACACCAAAAATTGGAATCATCAAAGCTAATAAAGCCAACGAAGGAACCGTTTGTAAGGCACTTGTTAAACCAATGACAATATTGGCTACTTTGGGCAAACGTGTTAACCAAACGCCAACGGGCACAGCGATAGCGACCCCTAATAAAAGTGCAAAGAATGAAATATAAATATGTTCAATACTTTTTGAAATCATTTCTGATCCATATTCTTGAAAGAAGCTACTCATTGCTTACGCCTCCTCTTTATCAGTTTCGGACTCGCTTTGTTTTGCTTCTACAGCTTCACTAATCGTTGTTTCATCGCCCCAGATAACATCATAAACAATGTCAACAAGGGAAGCACGTGTTAAGATGCCCACCACTCGTTTTTGTTCATCAACGACTGGCACATATTTTAAGCCGCGTTTTAAGATTCTTTGTAAAGCATCACGTAAAAGAGCGGTTTTTTGAACAAAGAAGACATCTTTATTCAAGATATCACCAACACTAGAAGCTTTGCCACGTTGCTGATCTAATGTTTCAACATCGATAAAGCCTTTAAGCACATTGGAATTATCAACAACTAATAAGGTATCAACCCGTTTTTCACGCATCAATTTAATCGCTTCTTGTAAAGATTTTTCCGGTGTGATAGTAATAGCTGAATTTAACATGACTTCATCCACTGTGGTGAAATCAGGTTTGGCTTGTAATAGGCGATCTTCTCCGATGAGTTCTTCTACAAATTCATTGGCTGGATGACGTAAAATATTATCTGGTGTGTCAAATTGAATTACTTTGCCTTCGCTCATAATGGCAATTTTATTTGCTAATTTCAACGCTTCATCCATATCATGGGTAACAAAGACAATAGTTTTTCCTAAACGTTCTTGCAAATCTTTCACTAAATCTTGTAATGAATCACGGGTGATAGGATCTAAAGCACCAAAAGGTTCATCCATTAGAATAATATCTTGATTGGCAGCTAAAGCCCGCACAACGCCGATTCTTTGTTGTTGTCCCCCAGAAAGTTCATTGGGATAGCGGTCCAACATTTCTCGTGGTAACTCAACCAAATCAATCATTTTTTCGGCTATCTTGTTGCGTTCTTCCACAGGTACTTTTAATAATTTAGGCACTAAAACGATATTTTCACGAATGGTCATGTGAGGCATCAAGCCGATATTTTGAATGACATAGCCAATTTGGCGACGTAGCTCTACAGGATTGATTTTTTGAATATCTTGGCCATCAATTAAAATTTTTCCTTTTGAAGGGTCAGTCATGCGGTTAAGCATCCGCATTGATGTTGTTTTTCCACTACCACTTGTTCCGATGAAGCAGATAAATTCACCTTTATCGAAAGACAAATTAATGTCATCAACGGCGACTTTTCCGCCTTTATAAAATTTTGATACATGCTGAAATTCTATCAACTTACTCACCTCAACTAAATATTTTGAAAATGTATCTTATTACTAGTATGCTATAAAAATGCGATTTCGACAAATGTAATCTATTTTTAATGGGAAAAAGAAGGCGGTAAAATTTTTTTAATTCGTTCTAAAAAAAAGAAAAGATAACTATTGTTTAGTAAAAGTTATCTGAACGAAACAAGATGTTAAAAAGAGTATTCTGAGAAGGAAGAAAAGCCGCTATAACAAAGAAAAGTGTACTTTGTAGCAAGTTGACGGGAGCTGAGTTTTTCATTAGAATGGAAAGAGAACAAGGGAATAAAATAAAAAAAGGCGCTTCATGATTTAGCGGCAACTAAATCACGAAGCCTTGAATAGTCACCTGTGCAAGTGGACCATCAAGTTGCCCGTTCAATCAATGGAAACCATTGATCACTTTTATTTTACTGAATTTTTGAAAAAATTACCAGTTTTTTTAAGAAGTAAGAAGTGGAAGAACGAAGGATGCTTTTTATGGAATGTGCAATGACGTTCAGAAAAATCTGAAGGTCATTTTTTATTCTCTTGTTCAAACATTCAAACATAGGGGAAGAGAGACGGACGTAATTTTGTCACCGATTATTACGTCCGTCTTCCGTTGTTTTCTAAAGCGTTGGTTACATGTCTTTGTAGAGGTTGGCTTCAATTGCAGTCCGTTTTGGTTCTAAAAAAGGCGGTAAAGCCAACGTTTCCCCTAAATGCTCTAGAGGCTCATCCAATGTAAAGCCAGGAGCCAAAGTAGCAAATTCAACCCGATTCCCGCCTGGTTCACGAATGTATAAACTTTTAAAATATCCACGACTTACATACATTTCAATTTCCCAGCCTTGTGCTAAAGCGCGCGTGTGTAGTTCTTGTAATGCTTCATCATCAGCCACAGAAAAAGCAATATGATCCATACTGCCACGCCCCATTCGGCTTGTTTTATCCGACGTTGTTTGATGAACAGAAAAGCTTTCCGTCTCACTTAAAATAATCGTATTGCCAACTGCTTGCCAACCAAGAAATGTTTCAAAAAAGGCCAAGGTTTTTTCAGAATCTGGCACATGAAATTCAGTAGAGGCCAAACCGATAATTTGAACCGCTGCTGGAATGTCGTTAGAAACAACGAGTGTTTCTTTTAATGGATTTTCAGGAACTTCTGTCAGGATAATATGCGTATCATCTGGATCACTGAAATGTAGGCTCTTTTCTTTTTTGTTAAATGGAATTTTATTTTCTGTTAAACGTTGTTCCCAAAAGGAAAGGCTATTTTGGGGGATTTTTAAGCCAATCGTGGCTAAATAATTTTTTTCTTCATAGCGGTTGCCTAATAAGGGCACGATAAAAAAAGTTACTAAGCTTCCCGGTGTGCCTTGATAATCGCCATAAAAATAATGAGGCATGCGATTGTTGTCTTGATTTACGGTATTTTTGACAAAGCGTAAGCCTAACAATTTTGTATAGAATGATTGGTTTTCTTGACCATGACGCGCTAATAGTGAAACATGATGAAATTGAGCATGCATTTTGAGTTCCTCCTCTAAATAACTATGTATACTTACTTAAAGTAAGTATAATGCTTCTGACATTTTTTGACAACTATTTAGTTTGATTCAGAAGGCTGACATAGCCAGAAACAAGAAAAAGTGTTAGAATAACCAAGATAAAAACTAGTAGAAAGAGTGACGGAAATGCTAAGTACAGAAGATTTTGATTTTGATTTACCAGAAGAATTAATTGCTCAAACCCCACTAAAAGATCGCGCTAGTTCACGATTATTAGTTGTAAATAAAGAAACAGGGGACACGGAGGATAAACATTTCCATGATATTCTTGATGAATTACAGCCTGGGGATGCATTAGTCATGAATAACACACGGGTACTGCCGGCCCGTTTATATGGAGAAAAACCTGAAACAGGCGGTCATTTGGAAGTTTTACTTTTAACAAATACAGAAGGCGATACATGGGAAACCTTGATTAAACCCGCGAAACGTGCAAAAGTCGGCACGGAAATTCAATTTGGCGATGGTCGCCTAAAAGCGGTGGTTAAAGAAGAGTTGGAACATGGTGGTCGAATCATTGAATTTAAATATGATGGTATTTTCTTAGAAATTTTAGAATCGTTAGGAGAAATGCCATTGCCGCCATATATCAAAGAACGTCTAGATGACCCAGATCGTTATCAAACGGTTTATGCTGAAGAAAATGGTTCAGCTGCAGCACCAACAGCGGGTTTGCATTTTACAAAAGAACTATTAGAAGAGATCAAAGCAAAAGGTGTTCATCTCGTTTATTTAACTTTACATGTCGGTTTAGGAACATTCCGTCCCGTGAGCGTTGATAATATAGAAGAACATCATATGCATAGCGAATTCTATCGTTTAACTGAAGAAGCGGCTAAGCAACTAAATGAAGTACGCCAAGCAGGCGGTCGGATTGTTGCGGTTGGAACAACTTCTATTCGTACGTTGGAAACAATTGGCACAAAATTTAATGGTGAAATCCAGGCTGACAGTGGCTGGACCGATATTTTTATCACACCAGGGTATCAATTTAAAGTCGTAGAGGCTTTTTCAACGAACTTCCATTTACCAAAATCTACGTTAGTGATGCTTGTGAGTGCCTTTGCAGGAAAAGACTTAACATTGGCTGCTTACCAACATGCAATTGAGGAAAAATATCGTTTCTTTAGTTTTGGCGATGCAATGTTTATTAAATAAGCGACACTTTGTGAGCAGAATACTTGGGATTGAAACAAAAATATATTATGATAAACACGTGATTTTTGGAATCACAGTAAAGGTGTGCTTTATTTTTTCTTCCCCTGTAAATAATAAAGTTAGAAACCAAAACGCTACTAGGACGAAAATGCTTAGTAGACAATCTTAGAATAAAAAGAACAGCGCAACCACGGTTGCGCCGTTCTTTTTTTTATGTAAGAAAAGATTAATTATTGAAACAACAATACGAAGAAGTGCTTTCTTCGTATTGCCGGTACTAAGTTGTACCTCGGCAACTCCAAGTACAATCAGAAAAATTGTCTTGTTAAGTACAGCTTATACTGTTTAGGCTTCTTGTTCTACATCGTCATTCAGTGTTTCTTTGAAGGTGAACACATCATCAATGGTTACGCCAAAGACGTTCGCGATGTCATGCGCAAGAAGTAATGAAGGATTGTACTTGTTTCGTTCCAGTTGAATAATTGTTTGTCGAGAGACACCGACTCGATTGGCCAAATCTTGCTGGGTCATACGAGCCATAGCACGATAAACATGAATTGAACTTTCAAACGAAGATTTTTTCTTTTTTCGCATAGCATTCCCTCCTTTAAAAGAAGATAAAATAGAATGTGCACCTTGAATATAACACATATGATTATTTGATACAAATATATTTTATTGCCTAAAAGAAAAAACCGAGCTTAAATTTAAGCTCGGCCTTGTTAACGGGAAGACATCAATTGGTTGAATGAGTGTTTACATTTCGCGATACATGTAAAGCAAAAGGTGAACGTGATGTGGTGAAACTAAAACCTTGTTTTCATACAGTTTCGACGCTTGGATGGTGGATAACTTGCGTTAGGTGATAACAGATAGGGTAAATGCTTTATAGAAACTCCATCCTTCTATAACCTTTCCCTATTTTCCGATACGAGTTATCACTAACAATTACTCTACACGTATTGTTTACAGGTGAATCTTGCAATTCTAACAACTTTGAGTTTACCGATTTTTATCTACTGAGAAAATCTTCAACCAATTGATTTGCATGTCCTCCTTACACTTAAAGAATAGCACTATTTGGAAGCGTTTGCAAGTTATAACTCTTATTAATAAGATTAAATATAATATTTTTCTGGTTATTTTATAACATGTAAAATAAATAATTGTGCGAACTAAATAACATTGTATTTTTTGTTGTTTTTGTGTTGAATATATAGAAATAAACTATTTTTTTATCAGACAAAATGAAAAAAATGTCCATTGCTTTTTGGCTGAATTCGTTTCCTTTTTCATAAAATTCCCATAATCAAATAGAAACATTGCTGTAGCAACAACGAAAATACCAGTTTTTTCTGGATATATGAGAGAACGCTAAGCCAAAGATGAAAAAAGTTGCGTGTTCAAAAAAAATCATGTTATATTTAATAGAGACACTATTATATAGGAAGAAAAAATTAGAGGGGGAATAGGATGGAAGCTTACAAGCAATCTGTCGATACTGTCACAAAAGAAGTTTCAGTCAATACTGAAACTGGTTTAACACAACAAGAGGCCCAACAACGGCTGAAAGAAAATGGCCGCAATCAATTTGAAGAGGCTAAGAAGGATTCTGTGTTAAAGAAATTTATTCACAGTTTATCTGATTTTACAACGATTATTTTATTAGTTGCTGCGGCAATTTCGTTTTATACAGCAATCGTAACAGAACATGGCGAATATTTTGAAGGAATCTTAATTATTGCAATTGTGATTATCAATGCTGTTTTGGCCATTGTTCAAGAAGGAAATGCTGAAAAATCTCTGGCGGCTTTACAAGACATGAACAAGCAAAGTAGTGCAGTCTTACGAGATGGCAAGGTAATCGAAGTCGATGCTGAAGAACTAGTAGTAGGAGATGTTCTAGTTCTTGAAGCTGGTTCAATGATTACAGCCGATGCACGACTTATTCAAGCTTCTCAAATGCGCGTAGAAGAGTCAGCACTAACAGGTGAAAGTGAACCTGTTGAAAAAGATCCTACATACGTGGGGCATGACGATGATGGCTTAGGAGATCAAATAAATATGATTTTCAAAGGCTGTACCGTTGTGAATGGCCGCGGACGAGCAGTAGTAACTGCAACAGGAATGAATACGGAAATGGGTAAAATTGCTGGGTTACTGAATAACAGCGATCAGCAAAAAACACCATTACAAAAACGCTTGAATCAATTAGGCAAACGTATTAGTTTGTTAGCCTTAGGGGCTGCAGCAATTGTTTTCATTATTGGTGAACTGCAAGGAGAACCGCTTCTTGAAATGTTTATGACAGCCGTTTCCTTAGCGGTGGCAGCTGTACCAGAAACACTAACCGTGATTGTAACATTAACCTTAGCATATGGTGTTCAAAAAATGGCTAAGAAACATGCGATTATTCGTCGATTGCCAGCAGTAGAAACGCTAGGAACTGCGAATGTTATCTGTTCTGATAAGACAGGAACACTGACACAAAATAAAATGCGCGTCCGCCGAGTATGGCATCGTGGTGATGAAGTAACGGATACGGAAGATGCCATGACCGATGAAGCCATGGAAGTACTGAAAATGGCTGCTTTATGTACAGATGTCATTGTGGAAAAAGAAGGCGATGAATTAACTGTTACAGGGAATCCGACAGAAGCGGCAATTGTTCGTGCTGTCGAAGAAAATTATCATACTAAAGAAGAACTTGAAGAAAAATATCCTCGTATTGGTGAAATTCCCTTTGATTCAGAACGAAAAATGATGACTACGGTCCATCAATGGGGGAAAAAGTACATCTCAATTACTAAAGGAGCCTTTGATGTGTTACTACCTCGTTTTGGTTTCGGAGATGTCGATCAAGCGGCTATTGTTAATGATCGTTTCGGAAAACGAGCGTTACGAGTTATTGCTGTCGGTTATGCCGTATATGATGAACCACCCAAGGAAATTACATCAGAGGCTTTAGAAAAAAATCTTCGCTTGTTAGGCTTAATTGGCATGATTGATCCACCACGTCCAGAAAGTAAGGGCGCCATTGCTCGTGCGAAAAAAGCTGGAATTAAAACAGTCATGATTACTGGTGATCACGTGGTAACAGCCAGTGCAATTGCTAAAGAATTAGGAATTTTAAAAGATAAAAGTGAAGCCTTATCTGGTTCAGAACTGAAAAAAATGAGTGATGAAGAATTAGATAAACGTGTTAAAGATTTATCCGTTTATGCACGTGTAACCCCTGAAGATAAAATTCGAATTGTTCAATCATGGCAACGTTCTGGCGCTGTTGTAGCAATGACCGGAGATGGCGTGAATGATGCGCCAGCCTTGAAAGCTAGTGATGTCGGTTGCGCAATGGGGATTACTGGAACAGATGTGGCCCAAGGCGCTTCAGATATGATTTTGACGGACGATAACTTTGCAACTATTGTTGATGCGGTTGCGCAAGGACGTGCCGTGTACCGAAATATTCGTAAAGCCATTAACTTCTTGTTAAGCTGTAATATTTCTGAGATTTTTATTGTTTTAATTGCCATGTTACTTGGTTGGGGTGCGCCATTTACTGCAGTTCAACTGTTGTTTGTTAACGTTGTCGCAGATGGGTTACCTGGTTTTGCATTAGGAAAAGAACCAGCGGAAAAAGGAATTATGGATGAGGCACCAATCCCTAAAAACGAAGGGATTTTTGCACGAGGCTTATGGCAAAAGATTGGGATTAATGCAGCAGTGTTCACAGTCATTACTTTGTTTGGTTTTTACCTAGGTGCCTTTGTACCAGGTGTTTCAGCCTATGTTTCAAACAGCTATGAAGTTGGACAAACAGTGGCATTTTTAATCTTAGCTTATTCCTCTATCTTACATGTCTTTAATGTTCGTAGTGCGAACTCTGTTTTCCGTGTAAAATTATCAAGCAACAAGTCGCTCTTTGAAATGGTCGTTTTAGCATTACTAATTACCACAACCATTGCTTTATTACCATTCACACAAGAACTATTTGGATTAGTGCATATTAGTTTAAATCATTGGATGTTAGCAATTTTCCTATCCTTTGTGCCAATTTTCGTCAATGAAATGATTAAGTTCCATTTCTCTGAAGTTGAAGAGGAAGAAGAAGTGATTTAAATTTAACAGGAATAAAAGGAGCTACTTTTGTTCAGGGAATTATCTTAATAGTTAGCAAGTGGGGCAGCAGTCGTTTCGACTGCTGCCCTTATTTTTGATTTTCCTTTTTTCAAAATAGGTGGGTTTCTTATCTAAGATGAACATTCTCTAATAAAAAGACTTGCTAAACGATTTAAAACGTATTATAGTGAGTAGCATCGTTAGTCAAAAAGCGCTTTTTGACTAATGAAAAAGATATATAAAACGTTATATAATAAAGAGTTTTAAAAGTTTTTATGGAGCTGTTGGTTAAACTAAACGAAGTCATTTCTTTTGTAGGAGGAAAGTATTGTGTTACACAAAGCAGAGGGGTTTGATCGTCGGAAATTTACGATGGCAGGGATCTTAGTTGCCATGGGCGTTGTCTATGGAGATATTGGAACGAGCCCTTTATATGTAATGAAAGCCATTGTAGGAGATAATGGTGGCTTGGCACGGGTTTCTGAATCGTTTATTTTAGGTTCGGTCTCATTAATTTTTTGGACATTGACTATCTTAACCACGATTAAATATGTTGTTATTGCTTTAAATGCTGATAACCATGGAGAAGGTGGGATTTTCTCTCTTTATACATTGGTTCGTAAAAAAAGTAAGTATTTGATTATTCCCGCAATGATTGGCGGCGCCGCTTTACTGGCTGATGGCGTTTTGACCCCAGCTGTGACAGTGACGACAGCGATTGAAGGCTTACGGGGGATTCCGGCATTTTTTGAACATTTTGGCAATGACCAAACGATTATAGTGGTTATTACGTTGACGATTATTTTAATTCTTTTTTCTGTTCAACGATTTGGAACAGAATTGGTCGGGAAAGCTTTTGGGCCGATTATGTTCTTGTGGTTCACTTTTTTAGGCATCATTGGTTTAATGAATTTTAGCCAAGATTGGACGGTTATTCGTGCATTAAATCCATATTATGCTTTGCAATTACTAGTCAGTCCAGAAAATAAGTTAGGTCTATTTATTTTAGGGAATATTTTCTTGGCTACAACTGGTGCTGAAGCTTTATATTCTGATTTAGGGCATGTAGGAAAAATGAATATCCGCATTAGCTGGCCGTATATTAAGATTTGTTTGATTCTTAATTATTTAGGGCAAGCTGCGTGGTTGTTAACGGTCAAAGAAAACCCTGAAATGCAGGCATTAGCTGAAATTAACCCATTTTTCCAAATGATTCCACGAGGTATTCTCGTATTTGGCGTTGTTTTTGCAACAATCGCCGCAGTGATTGCTTCGCAAGCGTTAATATCAGGTTCGTATACTTTAGTTTCTGAAGCGATTAAATTGAAGTTATTACCAAGACTTAAAATTATTTATCCTGGGAGCAATATCGGTCAAATGTATATTCCAGCGGTAAATTTAATTTTGTGGCTAGCTTGTTCAGCAATCGTGCTGGCTTTTAGAACATCGACACACATGGAAGCTGCGTATGGTCTATCGATTACGATTACGATGTTAATGACAACCATTTTATTGTTGTTTTATCTTTTGGATAAAATTCCAGCTTGGTCTGCGTATCTAATTTCCTTGTTCTTTGCTGCCATTGAAGTTGTCTTTTTCTTTTCAAGTGCTGCGAAGTTTTTCCATGGTGGATATGTTGCTGTGGGAATGGCAGTCTTCTTGTTATGCATCATGATTATTTGGGAACGCGGCAACGAGATTAAGGAAGCGACGGCGGAACAAGTGTCGTTGGAAAAATATGTACCACAACTTAAAGCTTTGAAAGAAGATACATCTGTACCTATGTATCAAACCAACGTGGTCTTTTTAACCTCCGATCGAGTGGACGGCGAAATTAATCGTAATATTATTTATTCGATTTTGGACAAACAGCCAAAACGAGCGAATGTTTATTGGTTTGTTAATGTTCAGGTAACAGATGAACCCTTTACTCAAGAGTATTCTGTTGATATGTTAGGGACTGATTTTATTGTGCAAGTTCAGCTATATTTAGGCTTCCATATTTCTCAAGAAGTGAATGTATATTTAAGACAAATTGTTCATGACTTGATGAAAACAGGCCGCTTGCCAAAACAGCCACAACGTTATTCATTAACGCCAGGAAGAGAAGTTGGCGATTTCCAATTTGTATTAATTCAAGAAGAATTATCTAACGTTTCTGAACTGAAAAAATGGGATCGACAAATTATGCAGGCAAAATTAGCTATCAAAAACTTAACTACCTCTCCTGAAAGTTGGTTTGGCTTGGAATACAGTGAAGTCAAATATGAATCCGTTCCTTTAATCATTGGCCCACAACGGAAAACGCACTTAGTCGAACGAAAGAATCGTTCATAAATAGAAGAAATTTAACTAAAAGATTGAGCCTAAGTCCTTGAGATACATGGCTCAATCTTTTTTGTAGAATCAGAGTAAATACTGTAATTCCACAAAGAATTCATTTAAAAGCGTTTGGTCTTTAAAGGAATTCATCCGCTTAAAGATGGCCAGTAAGACTTCTTTTTGAGGTTCAGTTAATTGATCTACTTTTAACAAAGGAAGAAAAGCGATAATCAGAGAATAATCCAATTCTGGATTTTGAGAATGTGTAAATAATTCATGGAGTTCTGACAAAATAAACGGATGATAATAAGATTGGTCAGACTGTTCTTCTGCAGTTGTTGGTTCATAAATAGAAATACTCTCTTGGGAATGAGAGGGGGCTTCTACTGTTAACGGAAAAGCATAAAAGGACTGCTGTAACTTTTGCGCTTGAATCATAATTTTTAAGGAATCGTGATAGGATAGCTGTTCTTCAGATAAACGTCCCATCAACTGAGTAAAAAAAGGTGGTTTTAGCAGTTGTTTATTTTGAAAATTTTCTTTTATTAGCTGGCGCACAAATCGATCAAAATTACCATAAAGTAGCCAATCTACTGTTGTGTCACAGGCTTTAGCGATTTTTTTTAAGTATCGTTTATTTGGTAAATTCAAACCTAATTCCCAGTTACTAATTGTACTTCCACTAGATAAACCAATTTTATTGGCTAAATAACGTAAAGTGTACTTCTTCTTTTTTCGAGCTTCACGCATGCGCGCCCCGACTTGCTTTGTAGTAATTTTCATTGAAACACTCCTTTTGGAATAAATATGAGGATAAGGTGTTCTTAAAATATACATACGCAAAATTCAGCTCTTTTTTTTTCTAAACGCCGATTGTAAAATTAAGCTAGACAAATAAAAAAGTCATTTGTGCTACACTCAA